>OLII01000637.1_pt1 | contig 13045 bp, 12 predicted proteins | sample 1609481 | NCBI WGS metagenome assembly OLII01 (sample SAMN05416859, study PRJEB24817) | seawater metagenome | isolation source: Sea water | place: Canada:Atlantic | collected 2013-11
TCTACACAGAGTAGATCGTCGGCAGCGTCAGATGTGTATAAGAGACAGACATTACACGCAATTGCAACCATGATTTTTGATGATGTAGCTTATAAGAATGTAGTTTCTAACGGACTGGTACTAGACAAGAACGGACAAAAAATGTCCAAACGTTTGGGGAATGCAACCGATCCTTTTGAAACTTTAGATAAATTTGGCCCCGATGCCACACGTTGGTATATGATTAGTAATGCCAACCCTTGGGACAATTTAAAATTTGATGTAGCTGGAATTTCAGAAGTGAGAAATAAGTTCTTTGGGACCCTTTACAACACCTATAGTTTCTTTAGTTTATATGCCAATCTAGATAATTTTAATTATTCAGAAGAAGACATTGCTTTAGAAAAACGCCCAGAAATTGATCGATGGATTCTTTCAGAATTACATACTTTAATCAAGAAAGTGGATGCTTATTATGCAGAATATGATGCAACCAAGGCAACAAGAGCTATCTCTGAATATGTACAAGAAAACTTAAGCAATTGGTTTGTACGATTAAGTAGAAGACGTTTTTGGAAAGGGACTTATGGGGAAGATAAAATTTCTGCATACCAAACATTACATACTTGTTTGCTTACCATTTCTAAGTTAAGTGCGCCAGTTGCTCCATTTTTTATGGATCGATTATATCGTGATTTATTACAAGGAACTGTTAAAAATGATGAAATATCGGTTCATTTAAGTAACTTTCCAGTATATGACGCGTCCTATGTGGATAGCGCACTAGAACATAAGATGCAAAAAGCACAAACCATATCGTCTTTGGTATTGTCATTAAGACAAAAACAGAAGATTAAAGTTCGTCAGCCATTGCAAAAAATTATGATTCCAGTGCTAAATAAAGCACAGCGAGATGAAATTATAGCAGTTTCAGACTTAATTAAATCTGAAGTAAACGTAAAGGAAATTGAACTGATTGATGAAGGATCTGGAATATTAGTAAAACAAATAAAACCAGATTTTAAGAAGTTGGGCCCTCGTTTTGGGAAAGACATGAAAACTGTTGCACAAGCGATTACAAATTTTGGTCAAGAAGAAATTTCAGAATTAGAAAAAGAAGGTGAAATAACTGTTTTGATTAACGAAAAAAGTACTACATTGTGCTTGGATGATGTAGCGATAAGTTCTCAAGATATTGAGGGCTGGTTAGTTGCAAACAGTGATGGTGTGACCGTTGCATTAGATGTTACTATAAGTCCAGAATTGAAAAATGAAGGGGTTGCAAGAGAGTTGGTGAATCGTATTCAAAACTTACGTAAAGACTCTGGATTTGAAGTAATGGATAGAGTAGAAGTTACTATAAAAGATGATGAGATATTAAAAAAGGCAGTAAGCCAAAATATGGAATACATTAAACAAGAAACCTTAACCGAAATATTACAATTTGACGAAGAACTAAGCGAGGGTACAGAAATAGTTTTTGATGATGTTGTAAGTATGTTAAATATTAAAAAAGTATAATTATGTCACAAGAAATAAGAGACAGATACAATGATTCAGATTTAGAAGAATTTAAAACTTTAATTCTTGATAAAATCGAAACAGCAAAAAAGCAATTACAATTAATTGAGAGTGCATATAGAAACGATAGTAATAATGGTACAGATGATACTTCTCCTACCTTTAAAGCTTTCGATGAAGGAAGTGAAGTAATGAGCAAGGAAACTTCTTCACAATTGGCTATTCGTCAAGAAAAATTTATACGGGATTTGAACAATGCATTAATCCGTATTGAAAATAAAACCTATGGTATTTGTCGGGTTACTAAAAGATTAATTAATAAAGAACGATTAAAATTAGTGCCTCATGCAACACTTAGTATTGAAGCTAAGAATATGCAATAGACAGATTATTTATGTCTCTTAAAAAATCAATTTTTATTATTGTTTTGGTCTTGCTAATCGACCAAATTTCAAAAGTATATATTAAAACAACTTTCTCTTTAGGAGATGGTGTATTAGTATTTGATTGGTTCCGAATCGTTTTTGTAGAAAATGAAGGTATGGCTTGGGGTGCAAAAATTCCTGGGCAATACGGAAAACTATTTCTAACTCTTTTTAGATTAGTTGCTATTGTTGGTATTGGTTACTGGCTTTGGGATTCGGTGAATAAAAAACTATCCAGAATATTAATTACCTCCATAGCTTTAATTTTCGCTGGAGCTCTAGGGAATATAATTGATTCTGTGTTTTATGGAATAATTTTTAACGATAGTCATCATCAAATTGCTAGCTTTTTACCAGCGGAAGGAGGTTATGGAACTCTTTTTCATGGAAAAGTTGTAGATATGTTGCATTTTCCTTTATGGGAAGGCTTCTTACCTAAATGGTTTCCGTTTTGGGGAGGCGAATACTTCACTTTTTTCGACCCTGTTTTTAATATAGCAGATATGGCTATAAGCACAGGATTTGGTTTACTAATAGTATTTAATAAAAAAGCATTTCCGAAGGAAATAGAAAAACCTGTTGCACCAATTTCAGAAAGTAAGGAAGAATAGTCTACTATTATTTCAATAAATTATAAGCCCCTATAATAGATTTCTTAGTATCGCAAACAAGAAAATAATAAGGGTATAGCTTATTATTACTTTATTATTGTAAAAGAAAGGGATGCGATATTTCTTGTCAAAAAGAAAATTCCAAAATTTCCACCCTATCCCAAATAATAAAAAGGGCAGACTGATTACAAATAAGGCATTCAATCTAAACGCTTCTATAAAATTAAAATGAATTAATTGGTGTAGTGCTCTTTGGGTTCCACATCCGGCACATAAATAACCTGTTGTTTTAAGGATTGGGCAGGAATAAAAAAAGGAATGTTGCGAAGGATTAAAATATGTAAATACGGAAATTATACCTCCAATAATAAAAATCGAAAGAGCTAGAATAAAAAATTTATGCTTTTGGATTTGGGCCATATTCGTTTTCTTGAGGCACACCTTCTTTAACTAATAAAAAAAGCAGCCATATTCCACCAATAAAAGGGATTAATCCAACCAAATACCACCAGCCACTTTTACCAATATCATGAAGACGCCTTACAGTTACTGCTAAACTTGGAATAAAAACAGCCATTGAATAAAGTAAAGTCAAATACCCATATGCAATTCCATCAAATTCAAATATGGAAGCTCCCATTCTGTTATCCATCATTAAGAATGAAAAACTAATTATAATATTAACTAGCGTAAACATCCAATACTCCGTTCTTCTAGCACGGCCGTTAAAATCTGCATATTGCTTTAACACTTTCGTATACCAATTCATGTTTTTTATTTGATTAAATAAATCCCAATATACTATAAATAATTAAAAAGAAATTACCCTATTTGGTGTTATGCAGAAATGTAGTGGAATGTCTGTTTCTTCAAAAGGTATTGCAGTATCAGGCTCAAAAAAAGAGAGTCCAATAAAAATTGCATCAGGATTGCATTTAGATAAAAACCGATCGTAAAAGCCCTTCCCATAGCCTAATCTATTTCCTTTATTATCATAAGCAAGAAGCGGAATAAAGATCACTTCCATTTTTTCAGAAGGAATTTCAATACCAGAAACAGGCTCGGGTACCCCGTAATTAGAAATCTTTAAAGTGGTGTTATCCTGTAAAAGAAGATGTTCCATTTCAGTGCCTCCCTTAATTACTTTAGGAACTATAATGGTTTTATCTCTACCCTGAAGGATATGTAAAATATACTCTGTATTGATTTCTTTTTTAGAGGGTATGGATAAGAAAATATGATATTTTGTGAAATCCCAAATAGGAAGTTGTAAGGCATTATTTGCAATTTGAATACTTAATTCTTCTATGGTTTCCGTAGAAATTGCCTTTCGTAATTTATTATATTTTAATCGATATTCTTCCTTGGTCATTGTTTAAGCAATTGAAATATGAAAAATGGCATCCCCTTGATGTACAATAGCCGCCTGATTTACATTGATAATATACCCTTTATTTGGTGCCAACACCCTAAATTTCATTTTACCATAAGGGTCTGTAATGGTTGCTAATTCTTCTCCTTTTTCTACCAATTTATTACAAGAAATTTTTAGATGGATAAGGCCGCTTTTTTGAGAACGAATCCACTTGGTTTTTTCTATAATAACGGTATCCTTTAATGGCTTAGTTACTTTAAATTTTGCATCTAGCATTCCAAAGTTATTTAAGATACGTTTGGTTCCCCTTACACCATAGCTAACAATTTGTTTATTGCTTTCTAAAGATTTTCCACCTTCAAATAAAATAATAGGAGTGCCGATTTTTTGACAAGTTGCGCGATACGACTTTTTTAAATTATTTGACAATACCGTAAATGGAGCATTAAAAATTTTGGCCAATTTTAATAAGCTTTCATCTCCTGGAGTCACTCTAATTTGTGCTGCATTAAACCTACTAGCACCCCCTGTATGAAAATCTAAACAATAGTCGGCATGTGGCAGTATTTGGTTTGTAAAATGATAAGCAACTCGACTCGCCAAAGATCCTTTTCTAGTTCCCGGGAAAGAACGGTTTAAATCTCTTCCATCTGGAAATGCTCTTTCGGTATTGATAAACCCAAAGACATTAAGAATAGGAATACAAATAATCGTACCCCTTTTTGGCTTATTTATTTTTCGAGCAATTAATTGACGAACAATTTCTACTCCATTAATTTCATCCCCATGTATAGCAGCTGTAATTAATATTGTAGGACCCGGTAAAACTGCTCTTTCAATAATAATTGGGATGTCAATTTTTGTAGTAGTATATAATTTAGCAATATTAAAATCGACCGTTTTACTTTCACCGAGTTCAATTTTTTCCCCTAAAATTTCTAGTACTTCAGTAAACTCCTCCTTCATATTTTATTCTTTTCAATATAACTAATAATACTTTTTGAAACATTTACACCTGTTGTATTTTCAATTCCTTCTAAGCCTGGGGAAGAATTGATTTCTAAAACTAAAGGGCCTCTTTTAGATTTTAAAATATCGACACCACAAACCCCTAAACGCATTGCTTTTGCAGCTTGTAGTGCTACACTTTCCTCTTCTGAAGTAAGTTTAATTTTTTCGGAAGATCCTCCTCTATGAAGATTGGATCGAAAATCACCTTCCATACTTTGCCTTTTCATTGCAGTTACAACTACTCCATTTACTACAATAACTCTTAAGTCAGTTCCTTTAGATTCTGAAATATATTCTTGAAGTAAAAATTTTATACCTGCTGTTTTTAATGTTTCAATGGTAGAAAGAGCATTCAAATAAGTTTCGGCTAGAATAACTCCATTTCCATGAGTGCCTTCTAAAATTTTTATAATAACAGCTTGGTCTTTAAAATTACTAAGTAGCGATGCTATATTTGAATTCATCCCTAAGATCGTTTTAGGAATGGGAACATTTGCATTGGCTAATAATTGTGTACATGTCCATTTATCTCTGGATTGAAGTATAGCATCTGCAGATACTACGGTAAAAACTCCTTTAGAATTAAAATGTCTTACCAATGAAGTACCAAAATAGGTATTGGAAGCTCCAATTCTAGGAATAATAGCATCTAAGTCCTCAACAAGTTCCTCATGATACCGTACTACAGATTTCCCATTTTCTATGGATAAGGCACAATGTGAAGGGTCTAAAACCTCCATGACATGGTTCCTTGCAGTTCCAGCCTTTAATATACTTTGAGTCGAATAAAGGGCCTCCCCTCTTGATATTATTGCAATATTCATTTTAAATAAATCCTTGATGCTAATTTAGTAATTTATCTAGTACTTCTTATTTCTCTTTTTGTAAAACATCAATTACCTTTGAGCTATGACAAAACCATCTGTGGCTTTACAAACTTCTAACCTTCCTAACAAACCTGGGGTTTATCAATATTATGATAAGGAAGACAAATTGCTATATGTTGGTAAAGCGAAAAATCTAAAAAAGAGAGTGTCTTCTTATTTTACTAAAAAGCACGATAATGGTAAAACTAGATTGTTAGTCAAAAAAATTGTAACGATAAAGCACATTGTTGTAGACACCGAAACAGATGCGCTTCTTTTGGAAAACAACCTGATTAAAAAATACCAACCTAGGTATAATATCATGCTTAAGGATGATAAAACGTATCCTTGGATTTGCATAAAAAAAGAGAGATTTCCAAGAGTTTTTTCAACCAGAAGAATATTTAAAGATGGCTCAGAATATTTTGGTCCATATACGAGTATGAGAACAGTTCATACCCTGTTAGACCTTATAAACGGATTATACCCATTAAGGAATTGCAACTTTAATCTTTCGGAAAAAAAGATAAGTGAAAGTAGCTATAAAGTATGTTTAGAATATCATTTGGGAAATTGTTTAGGTGCTTGTGAAGGGAAACAAACCGAAGAAGATTATAATGAAAGTATTGTTGCTATTCGGAATATTTTAAAAGGAAATTTTAAAGAATCCCTTTCCGCCTTCAAAATGCAAATGAAAAGTTTTGCAGAAAATCAGCATTATGAAGATGCACAAAAAATAAAAGAAAAGATTGATGTTTTAATTAATTATCAATCTAAATCTACTATTGTAAATCCAAAAATAAATAATGTAGATGTGTTTTCTGTAATTTCAGATGAAGGATATGCTTATGTAAATTATCTTCAGATTTCTTTTGGATCTATAATTCGTTCACACACATTAGAAATTAAAAAGAAATTAGAAGAAACAGACGAGGAGTTATTGCAATTGGCCATTATAGAATTAAGACAGCGATTCCAATCTCAATGCAAAGAAATTTATGTTCCTTTTCCTATTAATGTAGGAGAAGATTTAAAAGTTCATGTTCCTAAAGTAGGGGATAAAAAACACATTCTAGACCTTTCTATTCGAAATGCAAAATATTATAGAATGGAGCGATTTAAACAAGTAAGGATTACAGACCCCAATAGACATGAGAATAGAATTATGTCTCAAATGAAAAAAGATTTGCGGCTTCATGAAGAACCAAGGTATATAGAATGTTTTGATAATAGTAATATTCAAGGAACAAATGCTGTGGCAGCTTGTGTCGTATTTAAAAATGGAAAGCCCAGTAAAAAAGAATATCGAAAATTTAATATTAAAACCGTAGAAGGACCAGATGATTTCGCTTCTATGGAAGAAGTGGTTTATAGAAGGTATAAAAGATTGCTTGAAGAAAAGCAACCCTTACCGCAACTTATCATCATAGATGGAGGAAAGGGACAGTTGTCTTCTTCATTAAAAAGTTTAGATAAGCTTAATTTAAGAGGAAAGATTGCAATTATTGGGATTGCGAAACGTTTAGAAGAATTATTTTACCCAGATGACCCAATACCTTTATATTTAGATAAAAAATCTGAAACTTTAAAAATAATACAGCAATTAAGAAATGAAGCACACCGTTTCGGAATTGAGTTTCATAGAAATAAAAGAAGTAAAGAGGCGTTAAACACAACTTTAGAGGCTATATCTGGAATAGGAGAAAAAACAATAGTGGATCTTTTAAAACATTTTAAAAGCACCAAACGAATTACAGATGCTAGTTTTGATGAACTAACTAAAGTAGTAGGGCCAAGTAAAGCAAAGAAACTAATAACTCATTTTCAAGAAGTTCAATGAGAAGAATAATTATCATAATTTTTATTTTATGTTCTGGGATTGTTTTCTCTCAGGAGAATACTAGCGAAGACCTTAAAGTTGGCTTGGTACTTAGTGGCGGTGGAGCTAAAGGTATGGCACACATTGGAGCGCTAAAAATGATTGAAGAAGCTGGGATTAGAATAGATTATATTGGTGGTACTAGTATGGGCGCCATAGTAGGAGGTTTATATGCTTCGGGATATTCTGCTTCTCAATTGGATTCTATTTTTAAAAACGTTGATTTTAGTGAATTAATTCAAGATAAAATTCCACGTGGAGCCAAAACATTTTATGAAAAAGAAGAGTCTGAAAAATATGCAGTTACCCTTCCTTTTGATGGCTTTAAACTTTCTTTTCCTTCGGGGATCTCAAAGGGACAGAACATATATAATTTACTTTCAAAATTAACTTCTCATGTTAGTGATATTGAAGACTTTAATGAATTGCCTATACCTTTTATATGTATTGCGACCAATTTAGAATCTGGAAATGAAACATTACTCAATAAAGGATATTTGCCAAGAGCAATGAAAGCAAGTGGATCGCTACCTACTTTGTTTAGCCCTGTAAAAATAAATGATTCTCTTTATATTGATGGAGGAATAACCAATAACTACCCCATTGAAGAAGTAAGGGAGATGGGCGCTGATGTGGTTATTGGAATAGACGTGCAAGATCCATTAAAAACAAGAGAGGAGCTAAAGTCTATTATAAATGTAATGGGTCAAATAAACAATTATCGAACCCTAGAGGATATGGTCGAAAAAAGTCAGAGCACTGATATTTATATTCATCCGAAAATTGAAGATTTTACCATCGTCTCGTTTACGGAAGGGAAAGATATAATCGACGCAGGGACTAAAGAAGCTACCTTATATTTAGAGGAATTAAGGGCATTAGCAAAAAGACAGAAGCCAAGTCAAAAAAAACAAATTGACTTCGTAGATAACGACATGTTATATATTACAAATGTTGAAATTAATGGGAATGTTAATTATACTAGGGCATTTGTAATGGGCAAACTAAAACTAAAAGCACCCTCGAACACCTCCTATAAAAATTTTAGTGATGGAGTTAATAACCTTTCAGCAACAGGAAATTTTCAAGAAATAAATTATCGTTTTTATAAAAATGAGAGCGGAGGGCTAACGGTTAGATTTGATTTAATTGAAAGTGACTCTAAATCTTCACTTCGTTTAAGTGCCCATTACGATGATTTGTATAAAACTGCCGTTCTGCTCAATTTTACTACTAAAAGGTTAATTACAAATAATGACATTACATCTTTTGATTTTATAGTAGGGGATAAAATTCGATATAACTTCGATTATTTTATAGATAAAGGCTATTATTGGAGTATTGGCTTAAAATCTAATTACAGTAATTTCGATGAAAACGTAGGATTAGATTTTGCATTTCCAGAGGGTATACCAAGCACAAATTCAGATTTAAATCAAATAAATATTGATTATGGCCAATTGACTAATCAAATCTATTTGCAAACCTTTTTTAAGAGAAAGTTTTTATTAGGTATTGGAGCAGAACATAAATGGATAGAGTACATATCAGAAACCATTGGGATTGATGAGGATGATCTACCAAGAACTGTATTTGATGACACTAATTATTTTAGCGGGTTTGGATATATAGTATTCGACACTTTTGATGACAAATTTTTTCCAACAAAAGGGTTTTATTTTAGAGGAGATCTTCATGTTTACCTTCATGCAAATGGGTTTAATACAGACTTTGATGAATTCTCTATTGGAAAGGCTAAAATTGGATATGCAAAAACAGTTGTTAAAAAACTATCTGCGGTAGTATATGCAGAAGGGGGATATAAAATAGAAGGAAATAAATCGACTTCATTTGACTTTTTTGTGGGAGGCTACGGATTTAAAGAAGAGAATAATTTAGTATCACTATATGGTTTTGATAATTTGAGTTTAAGGGGAAACACTTATCTAAAAGCTACATTTGAATTAGATTATAATGTATATAATAAAGCTCATGTAAATTTTTCAGCAAATATTGCCAATGTTGGCGATGACTTGTTTGTTACTAATGAATGGATAGATAGAGTTGATTATTCAGGCTATGCAGTTGGTTTTGCTTGGGATACCTTTATGGGGCCAATAGAAGCTAAATATTCTTTTTCACCTAATCAAGAAAGTATTTGGTACGTTGTTGTTGGTTATAGTTTTTAGCATTTTCTTAAAGAATTACAAACAAATTTTTACGATATTTGTGAAATGTTAAATGCTAGTTGGAAAAACTTACTACTTCATTTAAAGTTTCTTAACAAAAGAAACCCAGAATAGGCGCCCTTTATTTTTTCATTATTTAATTTAAATCATTTAATAAAAAAATTATGCCACGTTATCATACACTAGGTAAAATACCACATAAAAGACATACTACATTTAAAAAACCCGATGGCGGTTTGTACCAAGAAGAACTTTTTGGAACTGCTGGTTTTGCAGGAATGTCTTCATTAATATATCATTTACATCCTCCTACAGTTGTTTCAGAAATCAAACGAGGGAAAGATGTTTCGCCAAAAATTGCGATAGATAAAAATATGAAAGCTCTTAGTTTTAAAGGGTTTTCTTTAAAACCTGAGCAAGATTTCTTAGAAAGTAGAAAAACATTATTTGTCAATAATGATTTGCATATTGGTTTAGCTGCACCTAAAGAATTTTCGAAAGATTATTTCTATAGAAATTCTGATGCTGACGAAATGCTATTTATTCATATTGGTTCTGGAAAGTTAAGAACCATGTATGGGAATATAGATTTTAAATATGGCGATTATTTAATTATTCCAAGAGGGACTACATATCAAATAGATTTTGATACTCAGGAAAACAGAATTCTTTATTTAGAATCTTTTAGTCCAATTGTTACCCCTAAACGATATAGAAATAATTTTGGTCAATTGTTAGAGCATTCTCCTTTTTGTGAACGTGATTTTAGATTGCCTACAGATTTAACTACTCACGATGAGCAAGGAGAATTTAGAATAATTTCTAAGAAACAAGGGGTTATTTGGGAATACACACATTCTAATCACCCTTTTGATGTTGTAGGTTGGGATGGATTTCATTATCCTTATGCATTTTCAATACACGATTTTGAGCCAATTACCGGTAGAATTCATATGCCTCCACCAATTCATCAAACTTGGGAAGCAGCTGGTTTTGTAGTGTGTAGTTTTGTGCCAAGAATGTACGATTATCACCCAGAGTCAATACCATCTCCTTACCATCATTCCAATATTGATTCGGAAGAATTATTATATTATGTGGATGGTGATTTTATGAGTAGAAATAATATAGAAAAAGGACAAATTACCTTACATCCTGGTGGGATTCCTCATGGGCCACATCCCGGAGCAATTGAAAGAAGTGTTGGTAAAAAAGAAACTGGAGAATTAGCGGTTATGATTGACCCATTTAACCCGGTTATGATTACTGAAGAAGCACTAAATTTAGAAGTAGATGATTATTATAAATCTTGGATTAAATAAAAATCTTAGATATTTAAAAACAATATTATGAGTAAAGAAGTAAAATCAGTAAACTACGGTTTAGAAAAAATATTTGAAGGAGCACAAGATTTTTTACCCCTTCTAGGAACGGATTATGTAGAGTTTTATGTGGGTAATGCAAAACAGTCTGCACATTTTTATAAGACAGCATTTGGATTTCAATCCTATGCCTATAAAGGACTTGAAACGGGATCTAGAGACAGTGTAAGTTATGCCTTGAAGCAAGATAAAATTGTTTTAATATTAACTACACCCCTAAATAGTAAATCCCCAATTAATGATCACTTAGTTAAACATGGAGATGGAGTTAAAGTGATTGCATTATGGGTAGAGGATGCAAGAAAGGCATACGAAGAAACCACAAGTAGAGGAGCGAAATCGTATATGGAGCCAGTTGTTGAAAAAGACGAGTTTGGTGAAGTAGTGCGGGCAGGAATTTATACTTATGGTGAAACAGTCCATATGTTTGTAGAGCGTAAAAATTATAAAGGCAACTTTTTGCCAAGTTTTATTCCATGGGAATCCGATTATAATCCAGAGTCTGTTGGTTTAAAATATATTGATCATATGGTAGGTAATGTTGGTTGGGGACAAATGAATAAATGGGTAAAATGGTATGAGGATGTTATGGGATTTGTAAATTTCTTGTCTTTTGATGATAAGCAAATACATACAGAATATTCAGCTTTAATGAGTAAGGTAATGAGTAATGGAAATGGCCGTATTAAATTTCCTATTAACGAACCTGCAAAAGCTGCTAAAAAATCACAAATTGAAGAATATTTAGATTTTTATGAAGATTCTGGAGTGCAACACTTAGCATTGACAACAGATGATATTGTTAAAACAGTTGCTCAATTAAAAGCTAGAGGAATCGAATTTTTACCCCCTCCACCTCAAGCGTATTATGATGAAATTCCAGGAAGGTTAGGAGTACATATGGATATGATGAAGGAAGACATTAATGAGCTTCAAAGACTGTCGATTTTGGTCGATGCTGATGAAGAAGGATATTTACTTCAGATATTTACAAAACCGGTAGAAGATAGACCTACTTTGTTTTTTGAAATTATTCAAAGAATGGGAGCTCAAGGATTTGGAGCAGGTAACTTTAAAGCCTTGTTCGAATCTATAGAAAGAGAACAATCAAAAAGAGGAACACTTTAAATTATAACGTAACAAAAACAAAACGCTGTCGACTAAAAAGATAGCGTTTGTTTTTTAGACTAAACTCTAGAATTATATGTTATAAATGTCAATTCCTTTAAATGAAAAAAGCCCTTGTTTTACTTATCTTTTTTAATGTTGTTTTACTTTCAGCACAAAAGAGAGCATATGGTGATGGGGAATGGCTAAAATTTAGAGTCCATTATGGCCTTATTACAGCAGGCTCAGCAACACTTGAAGTTGCAAAAGAAGAATTAAATGGCAAGCAAGTATTTCATGTAAAAGGTTTTGGAGAGACTTCCGGAATGACCAGTTGGTTTTTTTCTGTAGAAGACGATTACCAATCGTATATAGATGTAGACAATGATATTCCTTATCGTTTTATTAGAAAAATAGATGAGGGTGGGCATACAAAAGACATTCAAATAGACTTTGATCATGCCAAATTAGAAGCAACAATAAATAACAAAAAACACGATTCTATAAAAGTAGTTTCTTTTCCAAAAGATGCTCAAGATATGGTTTCTGCTTTTTACTATTTGCGTAATAATTTGGAGATTAAAAATATTAAAGAAGGAGATGAGGTTTTATTAGATATGTTTTTTGATAGAGAAAACTATCAATTCATGAATCTGTCTCTTATACACATCTCCGAGCCCACGAGACCGTACTAGATCTC
>OLII01000638.1_pt1 | contig 13042 bp, 9 predicted proteins | sample 1609481 | NCBI WGS metagenome assembly OLII01 (sample SAMN05416859, study PRJEB24817) | seawater metagenome | isolation source: Sea water | place: Canada:Atlantic | collected 2013-11
TATCTAGCGGCGTTTACTTTTAATGGTATAGCCAATTGAAGTAATAACTAACTAAAACGCTAGTTAGCCAGGTGTTGTTGATGAAACCTCAAGTGCGCCTCAATAAAGCTACTAATGAAGTAATAACTATGGTCGTAGCCTTCATGTAAATTTAACTCTAACGGATAACCACTTTGTTCTGCTGATGCTTGCAAAGTCTCTGGTTTTAACTGCTCTTTAAGGAAGTTATCTGCTTCTCCTTGATCAACTCTTGCAGGAACGAACTGCTTCACATACCGCATCAGTTCACTGGCATCATGTTCACGCCAGGTATCTTTATCATCACCTAAATATGCGCTAAAGGCCTTTTCTCCCCAAGGACAATTAATTGGGTTACTAATTGGACTAAAAGCTGATACTGAGCAATAGTTATCGGGATTTTTTAAAGCAATGGTTAACGCACCATGGCCGCCCATGGAATGACCAGCAATAGCACGTTTGGCAGTTACCGGAAAAGTCGCTTCAATCAATGCTGGTAATTCATCAACAATGTAATCGTACATTTGATAATGCTTATTCCACGGCGCTTGCGTCGAATTTAGATAAAATCCTGCACCTTGGCCTAAATCATAACCCTCATCATCGGCAACATTGTCGCCTCTTGGACTCGTGTCAGGGGCAACGATAGCAATACCTAATTCACTAGCAATACGCTGTATTCCTGATTTTTGCATCACGTTTTCATCTGTGCAAGTTAGCCCTGACAACCAATACAATACTGGTACCTTATTATTACTTGACGCTTGCGGCGGTAAAAAGATGGCAAAACGCATGGCGCAATTTACCGTACTAGCCTGGTGGCTATATTGCTTATGCCAACCACCAAAAACCTTATTTGAACTTAAACATTCTATGGTCATGATAAATCCTTACATTGACGTCACATTATAAAATAAAATACTTATGCAGCTAACTCAGGAGCTCATTGTAAACGTCATCTTCGAGGTTACTTGTCGAAGATCTACTGCTTTATAAGCTGGATTCCCGACCAAACACCTCGGGAATGACGACTTCCTGTTTAATCTACATAAGCACTTAAAATAAAGTATTCGTCAGAAAATAGTTTGGTAAAAGTCTACTTATCAAAGTGAATAACTGTGCGTATGCTTTCCCCCTTGTGCATCAAGTCAAACGACTCATTAATCTCTTCTAAGCCCATAGTATGCGTAATGAAGTCACTTAATTTAAACTCGCCAGCTAAATAACGTTCTACGTAATCAGGTAATTCACTGCGGCCTTTAACACCACCAAATGCTGTACCACGCCATACTCGACCTGTGACTAATTGAAATGGTCTAGTTGATATTTCTTGCCCTGCGCCGGCAACACCAATAATGACTGACTCACCCCAACCTTTGTGACAACACTCTAATGCTGAACGCATCAAGTTAACATTACCAATACACTCAAAAGAGTAATCAACGCCGCCATCAGTCATTTCAACAATAACGTCTTGGATTGGTTTGTCATGGTCTTTAGGGTTAATAAAGTCAGTAGCACCAAGTTTTTTCGCCAATTCAAACTTACTTTCATTAATATCAATAGCAATAATGCGTGATGCTTTTGCCATTGTTGCGCCAATCACTGCAGAAAGACCGATACCACCAAGACCAAAAATAGCAACCGTAGCACCCTCTTCCACTTTGGCGGTATTCATTACCGCGCCCATGCCTGTAGTTACCCCACAGCCTAATAGACACACTTCTTCTAATGGCGCTGCTTTATTTACTTTCGCTAAAGAAATTTCTGGTAGTACCGTGTATTCAGAAAAAGTTGAACAGCCCATGTAATGAAAAATTGGCTCACCATCTTTATAAAAGCGTGTAGTACCATCAGGCATTAGCCCTTTACCTTGGGTTTCACGAATTTGCTGACAAAGGTTAGTTTTACCCGATAAACAAAATTTACACACGCCACACTCTGGCGTGTACAAAGGGATAACGTGATCGCCAACTTTTACACTGGTAACACCTTCACCAACCTGCTCGACAATACCGCCACCTTCATGACCTAAAATCACCGGAAAAATGCCTTCAGGATCTTCCCCTGATAAAGTAAAAGCATCGGTATGACAAACCCCTGAAGCGATGACTTTAACTAACACTTCGCCTTTGCGAGGTAGCATTACGTCAACTTCTTCAATAGATAATGGTTGTTTAGGACCCCAAGCAATTGCTGCTTTTGATTTGATAAATTTATCAGTCATGTAAGTTCTCACTGTTGTTTATATACCTGATTAATAACTTGCCTTCGTGATGATTTATAAGGGCAAGTAAATAGGTAATGGGTAATTCACGCTTTTATAGTTGTTATAAATATAGTCGTAACTAGATAAAATATTCGCTGTTTTAATCAAGTTACTTCCTATTGTTGAAAGTCATTATAACTATTTCACCTAAAATGATAATATGACCATTTAGCAAATCACTTTTACATATAGGTAACAATCATGAATTGGCAGGGTATTAGTGAGTTTGTTTATGTCGCCGAAGCTGAAAGTTTTACTTTAGCAGCAAAAAAGTTGGCGATATCTACTGCACAGGTCAGTCGCCAAGTAACCGCATTAGAGCAACGCTTAAAGGTTAAGTTGTTCTACCGAACTACGCGAAAAGTATCGCTAACTCAAGAAGGGGTATTATTTTATCAGCATTGTCGGGCTGTGCTTGATGGACTGGAGCAAGCGGAAACAGCCATCACCAATTTGCAAACTAAGCCACAGGGTAAGATAAAGCTTACCGCCTCTGTAACTTATGGTGAGCAACAAATATTACCCTTAGTTAATAATTTCGTTTTAGAACATCCTGAGGTTCAAGTAGAAGCGCAATTAACTAACCAGAAAGTAGACTTAGTCAATGAAGGGTTTGATCTAGCCATCAGGCTTGGCAAGTTAAATGATTCAACCTTGATGGCGAAAAAATTATCGCAACGAATTAACTATACTTGTGCTGCTCCAGCCTACATCACTAAATACAGTACACCTCATACATTATCCGAACTTGGTCAACATAACTGCCTACTTGGTACCCGTGACTATTGGCGCTTTCGCGAAGCAAATAAAGAAAAGAACATCCGCGTTACTGGCAGTGTGCGCTTTAATTCAGGTTATGGCTTAGTTGATGCCGCTTTAAAAGGCATGGGAGTAATTCAGCTTCCCGACTACTATGTAAAAGAGCATATTGAGCAGGGCCGATTAGTGACTTTACTTGACCATTACCGTGAACCCGATGAAGGTATTTGGGCTGTATACCCACACAACCGTCAGTTATCGCCCAAAATACGTAGTTTTGTTGATTATCTTAGCAAACACTTAGCCTAACAACGCTTCGCTTTCAAGCAGCTTTAAAATGTGATTAATTGTTGACCTTCTGTAAAACTAAGTTAAAATACATTCGAACGGCATTCGAATAACATTTCACAAAGAGGTATTTATGGCTCCAGCACCAAGATTTAGCGCTGAAGAGCAAGAAAAACTAATAATATGCGCAGCGATCAAAGCGATTGAAGAAAGCAGCTTATTAGATTTTTCCATGTCAGCAATTGCCAAGTTGGCCGGTCTGTCTATGGGCTCGGTCTATAAATTTGTCCAATGTAAAGAGGATGTGCTTATTGCCTTAGCCACACGTATGTATCAGGAACGACAGCAAGTTTTCAAAAAAGTGTTGTCGTTAGAGTTAACCTCTCCTGAACGTATTATTGCTGCCAGCTTATTAGATTTCTCGAAAGTACAAATGTATAACTTTGACAGCCAACTCGAGAGCATTGTCAATACCGATGCCATGATGAAGCGCTGCTCATCACGCTGGTTAACACAAATGATAGCTTGCGGTGAACGTTGCCAAACGATGTTTCAAAGCTTTTTACAAATAGCGGCAACGTCTGGCGAATTAACCTCTGGTGAAAGAGATATTGAAGAGATTAACTTAGGCACTTGGTCATTAAGTGTTGGCTACTTTCAAACAGTTCGTTTACACCAAAGTTGGCGTAATGATCTTAACGAAACAGCTGAAGAACAAGCCTTTGTTTTAGCGCCCGATGATTTACATATTAAGACCTTGGTGCGCTTAGTTAACACTTATGATTGGCAACAGAAAATTTGTCAACAAGACATAGAGAAAGTATGCCATGCTCTTGAAGCGGCTCAACTAAGATAAAGACAAAATAGACATTAAATAGACATTAAGTAAAGACAGTAAAAATGCCTACACTAGTAATGACATTGGCCTACCAGTTGTAGCATTAACACAGGGATAAAGGAATAATCATGAATTTAACAAAATGGCTAATCGTCATTATTATCTTAGCTGCGACAATTTTTGGTTTACACAGCTACAAGACATCATTACAACAAGCCGCCAGTGCGCAAGCGGCCAGCATGCCAGAGCCGGCAGCCACGGTAAATGCAATTAACGTTTCCACAATCAGCTATCAAAAAAATGTTCGCGTTAGTGGAGAAGTGCAAGCCTTTAAATTTTTAATGCTGCATAACGAGCTTGCTGGTGAAATCACCCGTTTAAATGCCACATCAGGCAGCGTGGTTAAAAAAGGGCAAACTTTACTCGAGCTAGACCACAGAGACGAAGATGCTCGTTTGATTGCTGCCAAGGCGACATTATTACTACAGCAACAAACCCTTGATCGTAATATTGAACTTCATAAAAACCGTACCATCAGTGAAGAGCAAGTGGATCAAGCGCGCGCAGCAGTACAAATTGCTCAAGCAGATATCAGCGTCATTAAAACCGCAATCGACAGAAAAACAATTACCGCACCTTTTACCGCTAAGGTAGGTATTCATACTTTAGAAGTAGGACAGTATCTAGATAAAAATAGTCAGGTACTTGAGCTTGTTGGCGTTAATGACTTTACTTGGATTGATTTCAACCTGCCACAACTCTACCAAGAACTCGATTTAGCTTCGAACGTAAGCATTAAGCCGATGAATCAAAGCACAGAATACGCGGCAAGTATTATCGCAGTTGATCCAAAATTATCGCGTATGTCGCGTCACTTAAAATATCGTGCGCAAATCCCAACCGCAACACTGGCATTAAAACCCAATACTTTGGTATCAGTTATCGTCCCTGTAGCCAAAGAGGTTCAACTAGTTGCCGTGCCAGATTTAGCGATAAAACGAGATGCGCTTGGTAATTATGTTTTTGTTTTAGAAGCAAGCGATGAAGGCAGTTACCGCGCTAAACAAGTGCCTGTTCAGTTAGGTGAGCGAGTTGGTGAGCAAGTCATGATTGTTAGCGGTCTTGAAGTTGGTCAGCTTATCGCAAATAAAGGATCGTTTAAGTTATTTCCTGGTATGAAAGTATACCTTGCTAACGCAGGTGATACTGACAACGTTGCCACGCAAACACCTGCTGCCGACACGACTGCAAAATAAGGGATTATCATGCAAGAAAGAAAAGCGTCCGTCATGGATATTTTTGTTCGACGCCCCGTCGTGGCAATTGTTCTATCCATTATTATTTGTATTGCTGGTTTATGGTCTGCTAGTAAAATTCCAGTATTACAGTTTCCAAAAATTGAGAGTGCCTCGTTAGTCATTGATACCTATTACATTGGTGCCTCGGCTGATGTGGTGCAAGGTTTTGTTACTGAGCCGATTGAACGAGTCGCCGCAACAGTACCAGGTGTTGAGTATGTTGACTCTATCAGCACTTCTGGTAGCTCGAAAGTTACCGCTTGGTTGAAGCTCAATGAAAACTCTACCTTGGCACTTGCTGAATTAACGGCGCGATTAAGCCAAATTCGTTTTGAATTGCCACCAGGTGCGCAAGACCCGGTGGTTTCAGTCAGCCGAGCCGATCGACCTTTTGCGGTATTTTATTTAAACGTACATTCAGACGGTATTGAATTATCTAGAGTCACTGATTATTTAACACGTCAAGTAAACCCTGTACTGAACTCCATTGAAGGTGTACAAAGAGTTGGCATTGAAGGGGCTAGAACACCTGCTATGCGAGTTTGGTTAAATGCTGAAGCGCTGCAAGTATTCAACTTAAGTGCTAGCGATGTTTATCAAGCGTTAGCAACAAATAACACCATCGCCACTATGGGCTATGTCGAAAACTCTAGGCAAAAAATTGATATTGTTGCCAATACTCAACTGAGTAGCGTTGAAGAATTTCAACAATTAGTCATCAGTGAAATTGATGGCGCCAATGTCTATTTAAAAGATGTGGCAAATATCAAACTTGCCGCAGAAGATTCCAGCGTTACTGCCAGACTCAACGATAAAGACAGTATTTATCTAGCGATATGGCCGTTACCTGGTGCCAATGAAATTGCCATTGGCGACAGATTATATAAAAAAGTTGCGGAGATAAATAAAACCCTGCCTCAAGGTGTATCCATTGATTTTGCTTATGATGGCACCTTGTATATGCGCGATGCGTTAACCGAAATTTTTACCACCTTAGCTGAAACCGTCATTTTAGTTGGTTTAGTGGTCTTGTTATTGATGGGCTCATTTAGAAGCGCAATCGTACCATTAATTACCATTCCTATTTCAATATTAGGGGCAATTGCTGCGATGTCGATGATGGGCTTTTCGTTAAACCTGTTAACGATATTAGCCATCGTATTATCGGTAGGTCTAGTAGTTGATGACGCCATCGTTGTGGTAGAAAACGTTGCCCGTTTAATGCGCCAAGGTATGTCAAAATTTGATGCGGCGCTAATTAGCTCAAGACAGCTGTTAGTGCCTATTATTTCGATGACGTTAACACTGGCGGCTGTTTATGCTCCTATCGGCTTTTTATCAGGCCTTACCGGAGTGTTATTCAAAGAGTTTGCCTTCACCCTAGCTATCGCAGTCATTATCTCTGGTATTGTTGCCATCACCTTATCGCCTATTATGAGTGCTTATGTATCACCCAAAGGCGGTGAAGAAGGCTGGTTAACAACCAAAGTAAATCATGTCTTTGAAAAAATTCAGCATCAATATGGCTTGCTGCTAAATAATATCTTTAAATGGCAGGGACAAGTGTTCCTTATTGCCATTGTGGTATCACTGTTAACCGTGCCTTTTTATCTCGATTCAAAAAAGGAATTAGCACCAATAGAAGATCAAGCCATGGTGATGTTTGTTATTCAATCACCGCCTGATGCCTCGCTCGAATATAACGTTGCACAAATGAATCCCGTGGTTGAAAGCCTACAAGAAATTGAAGGTGGCAAAAAAATCTGGCAAATCATCTTTGGTGGTGGCGGGTTTGGCGGCTTAGAGTTAACTAACGCTGATGAACGAGACTACAGTGCACAATCTTTAGTACCACAAATGTACGGTAAATTAGCGCAAATACCTGGGTTAAATATGTTCCCAATATTACCTGCTTCTTTACCTAGTTCTGGTCAATTTGAAATTGAAATGATAGTAAAAGCCTCAGCGCCTTACAGTGAAATGAAGCAATATGCCGATCAACTGGTGGGTGCTGCTTTTGGTAGTGGTCAATTTTTATACGCTGATACCGATTTAAAAATAGATTTACCGCAAGTAGAGCTACAGTTAAATCGCGAAAAAATTGCCGATTTAGGGATGAATGTCGGACAAGTAAGTGAACAACTGGGCATTTTATTATCAAGTAACTTTGTGAATCGTTTTGATGCCAACGGTAAAGCTTACCGTGTCATTCCTATTGTCAGTGATGAAGTGCGCAGTAAAACCGAAGCTATTTTATCGTTAAATATAAAATTACCTACGGGTGAGTTATTACCGGTTTCTGCTGTAGCTGATTTAAAATGGAAAACAGTGCCAAGACAACTAGGTACCTTTGCTCAACAAGCTTCGTTTAGAGTTTATGGTGGCGTTGCGCCTGGCTCAAATAAAGAAGCAGCCTTATCAGCAATTGAAAATGCTGCTAAAGAGATTTTACCGCCAGGTTACAGTATTGATTATGCAGGGGAATCAAGACAATTACGCCAAGAGGGCAATACCTTAATCATGGTATTAGGCATTTCTTTATTAATTGTATTCTTAGTATTGGCGATACAGTTTAATAGCTTTAGAGACCCGTTAGTGGTGTTACTTGGTTGTGTGCCGCTTGCCTTATCAGGCGCACTATTAATCCCTTATATCGAATTAACCACCATTAATATTTATTCGCAAATAGGGTTAATTACTTTAATTGGTTTAATTGCCAAAAATGGTATTTTAATCGTTGAGTTTGCTAATCATGCTCAAGAGCTTGGTGCTAATAAGCTTGCCGCGGTAACAGAAGCAGCTACCACACGTTTACGACCAATATTAATGACAACGGCGGCGACAATATTAGGTCACTTCCCATTGGTATTAGTCACGGGTGCAGGCGCAGAAGCGCGAAATAGTATTGGTATTATTTTAGTGGCGGGTATGTTCATCGGTACTATTTTTACCTTATTTATTTTACCTAGTTTTTATTTACTACTGGCAGAAAAACGCCATAAGTTAGATGAACATGAGTTTGAGGTTTCTGAAGAAGCACTGAACAAGGTTTGTTAATCGAATATTCAGTTAAATAACGTCAATAAACTAACAAATAAAAGGCTGCAAACTCCTATGAGATTGTGGCCTTTTTATTACACCCATAAAAAAGAAACAAAAGTAGTTAACTTAGCCTGCATTATTAAATTTAAAGGATGCATTAACATATAAGTCGCAACATCTGTAAATAAACCTGAAAACCCCAAAGCTTCATTTCATCAATTTTACTTATTTTATGAAAATCAGTGCAAAGTTTAGGCTTTTCGATTAATCTAGCTATGATATTAGCACAATTAAGGTAGCGCTAGCTTATATGAAACTCCATCATCTTGAAGGACATATTCAAACAATTTTACTTGCCGAATACCCTGAAAAACTTCTTCTTCTTGACGGTTGCTGTCGGTCAGATATTTCAATTATTAAGCACTTTATTACTGATACCTTAAAACGACCTTTTACCGATCTTACTTTAGTGATGGTGACACATATGCACCCAGATCATGCTGGTGCAGCTAACACTTTACGTAAAATAACCGGTTGTAAACTGGCGGCTGCCAATGTCAGCGGTCAGTGGTATTCAGGCATCGATGGTAAAATTATGCACCTTACCGATATGCTATTGGCGAAATGGGTAGCTAAGCGTATGGATAAAACCCATAACAAAATGTGGTATTCAAGTAAGTTATTTCCTGACTATAAACTCGATGACGGTGAAGCACTACCAGGTTTCCCTGATTGGGTTGCCATAGAAACTCAGGGACATACTGATAGAGATTTATCATTGCATCACCTACCGAGTAATAAGGTTTATATCGCGGACTTGATTGTTAAAGTAAAAAACAAATACATCCCACCTTTCCCTGTTTTTTATCCAAATCGTTATAAAACTTCGTTGAATAAAGTGTTCGCACTAAACGCTAATAGTTTGATTCTTGCTCATGGCGGTGAAGTAAACCTCACCGAAAACGATCATCAAAGTTTAATAAAATTGGCACCGAAAACGCCGCAAACGCACTGGCGCACGGTCAAGACGAAATTAAAACGGGTTTTGAGATTATCGCAGAATGCTATGTGATCTTAGTTAGCCTCTCTTTAACAAAAAAAACAAAATACTAAACAAGATCAATAACTTGTTTTGATTTGTTTTTAATAGTCACCAAAGAGGAACCAGTGTAAAGTGGTAGTTGACGTTGCTAGCTGGAAAGCTTAATGTCAATTAAGAACGTTTAGCGAGCAATTAATATAGTAGTTTACAATCAATTGTAATCTATAATTTTAGAAGAAATTAACTATTTTTTGCAGTCTATTTATATGAAGTATCTAATTTTCATCATTTTTTTACCTATTGCAGCTTTTGCTGAGAGCATTACGGTAGCTTTGTATGAAGATCATGAACTGTACTCCAAACATTCTAGAGCTTATCAAGCTAACTGGGTTCTATTACAAGAAGCTGCCGCTATAGAAGGGATTACATTGAAAGCTTCCCCCTATTTGTGGATTCGTGGATTAGAAGAGCTAAAACAAAATAAAATCGATGCGGTTATTGGTGCTTATTTCTCTAAGGATAGAAGTACACTTTATTACTTTAGTAAACCTTTTTCACAAGACCCGATTTACTTATTTAGAAGCGCAAAAAATGCAGCATCAACAACGAAAATTCAAAATGCTTTAGTTGGAGTCACATCAAACTCTATAGGAGAGTCTTTAGTAAGCAACAATAATGAATTTTCCGTTTATAAAAAATCAAGCTCAAAAGAAGTATTCAACTTATTACAAAATGGCCGGTTAGATTATGCCGTTTTTTCGCAATCAGTTGCTCACAAACATTGTTTGACAGACGCCAATATTAAATTAAAAAAAGATTGCCTAGTGCCCGTTGGCTCAGCCATTAAAAACAATGGTTTCCATATTATGTTTAGTAAAACATCTAAAAATAGAGCTATTCAAAAACGCATAGATTTTGCAGTTGATACACTCATATCCGACGGAAAAGCTAAAGCTATTTACCTAGAGTCAGGCTACTCTGCTCAAGAGTATAAAGATTGGTTAGAGTTACGCAATAAATGGCAAAATGAATAAGCGCGTTTGAAGCGTAGCGATACTAACAATGAAATAATATTAGGTATTACTTAAATTTATTGTTAGCAGTCCATTGTACAAAAGCACCAATACTGATCCAGATCAACAAAAGTAGAGCAAGTATTCTAAAAAGTACTTTACAAGTATAGAGTTCTTACTCTATACTCACTTTGTTCTTAAGCGAACACTTATTGTAATAATTTTTTGTAGCTTCCCCATAAGCTAATATGCCGATGTAATTCTAACGCCTTAGTTAAGAAAATATCATCGGCTTTTTTATGCCTAAAATTCAATCATTATTTCTTACACCTCATATATTTCTTTCTTAATATCAGCCCCCATATAAAGTTATATCTTCTAAACGTTGTGGCACAATACAATGATTATTAGTTACTTATTTTTCGACTAGAACACCATTTTATTTGTTAATAGCAATAAAGGATTTTTATGACAGAGTACTCTTCAACAGCTGTTAATGCCCAAAAAACACCTGAGGCGAACAATCAAAAAAAGAAAGTGAGCATTTTATTTGAGCTAATTCAATTTATTACTCCTTATAAAAAGCAGGTCTTGGCGGCATTTGTTGTACTGATTTTTACAGCAATGGTGATGTTATCTGTTGGTCAAGGTGTACGGATGCTTATTGATGAAGGTTTTGCTCAGCAATCATTGCAACAATTACAACAAGCTGTGCTTTTTATCTTAGCAATTACTGTATTAATTGCCGTGGGTACTTTCGCACGTTTCTACTTAGTTTCTTGGTTAGGGGAGCGGGTAAGTGCAGACATTCGTTTAGCGGTGTTTAATCATGTGATTACCTTACATCCAAGTTATTTTGAAACCAGTGGTAGCGGCGATATTATGTCACGCATCACCACAGACACTACACTATTACAAAGCATTATTGGTTCATCGTTTTCCATGGCAATTCGCAGTACATTAATGCTAATTGGTGCATTGGTCATGTTACTTGCAACAAATATTAAGTTAACCTTAATCGTTTTACTTTCTGTGCCCTTTATTTTACTGCCAATACTTTTTTATGGTCGTAAAGTAAGAAATCTCTCTCGTAAAAGCCAAGATTCAATGGCTGATGTTGGCAGTTATGCTGGTGAAGCTATTGAACATATTAAAACAGTGCAAAGTTATAGCCACGAACAACAAGAAAGAAGTTCTTTTGCACAAGAGGTAGAAAAAGCTTTTCAAATTGGTCGTAGCCGTATCAAACAAAGAGCAACATTAATTGCTGGCGTTATTATTATTGTTTTTGGTGCTATCACTGGCATGTTGTGGGTTGGCGGAAGTGACGTTATTGAAGGCAGGATGAGTGGTGGTGATTTAGGGGCTTTTGTTTTTTATGCCATTTTAGTCGCATCATCCTTAGCTACCATTTCAGAAGTTCTTGGTGAGTTACAAAGAGCTGCAGGCGCAACGGAAAGGCTTATCGAGATACTAAAAGTCAAAAGCCACATAATGCCACCAGAATTAAATATGTGCTCTACCCAAGATTTAACTGCAGAAATAATTTTTGAAAAAATCAGTTTTAACTACCCTTCTCGTCCTGAACACGGTGCAACCAATGGTCTTAGCTTGACTGCCGAACAAGGCAAAGTATTAGCATTAGTAGGCCCTTCTGGCGCAGGTAAAACTACATTATTTGAACTACTACAACGCTTTTATGACCCTCAAATAGGACAAATATTTCTTGGCGGTACTGATATCCGTCAATTTGATCCTAAGGAGTTACGCCAACAAATGGCGCTAGTACCCCAACAGCCTGCATTATTCAGCAGCGATGTTTTTCATAATATCCGTTACGGAAAACCGGAGGCTTCAGATGAAGAGGTTATCGAGGCTGCTAAAAAAGCCCATGCTCATGAGTTTATTGTTAACTTACCCGAAGGCTATAACAGTTTCTTAGGTGAACGAGGCGTTCGCCTATCTGGTGGCCAACGTCAACGAATCGCTATTGCACGCGCTATATTAAAAGATCCAAAAGTACTACTGCTTGATGAAGCAACAAGTGCACTGGATAGTGAAAGTGAACATCATGTCCAGCAAGCTTTAGAGGAGCTAATGCGTGATCGAACGACCATTATAATCGCGCATCGACTGTCAACCATACAACATGCTGATAAAATCGCGGTTTTAGATCAAGGAAAGCTAGTTGACCTTGGAACTCATAACTCATTGTTAACAAGCTGCCAGTTATACCAACGCTTGGTTGAGTTGCAATTTAAAACGCTATCTTAAAAAATTAGCCGGTAATGCTTAAATTAACGGCTAAAAAAAGGGAGACTAACATTGTGCCAGCTCCCTTCTTCAATAATTTAGTACTTTGTTATTGTTATGCTTCAGACTCAGCTGCTTCACCATCAAGATCTTGCGCTGATTCATCTTCTTGTGCAAGCCAATCACAAATCACAATATTCGCCTGCTCTGCACCAGTGCGCT
>OLII01000639.1_pt1 | contig 13041 bp, 10 predicted proteins | sample 1609481 | NCBI WGS metagenome assembly OLII01 (sample SAMN05416859, study PRJEB24817) | seawater metagenome | isolation source: Sea water | place: Canada:Atlantic | collected 2013-11
CTGTACATACGATTACGGCGGACAATGGAAAAGAGTTTGCGTATCATGAAAAAATTAGTGAAGCGCTGACAACGGACGTATATTTCGCACACCCTTACAGCTCTTGGGAGAGAGGCTTGAATGAAAATACTAACGGTTTGTTAAGGCAGTACCTTCCAAAGGAAACTGATTTTAAAAAGGTGACGTCAAATCAAGTACAGGAGGCGGTTAACAAGCTAAACTCCCGACCTAGAAAAAATTTAGATTTCAAAACACCGGAAGAATTAATGAATGCACATATGGCTGCATTAGCAGCTTAGGCTTTGATGCACTTCAAGGTTGAATCCGCGCAATTTGGCGAACTAGCTTTCCAATACATATCCCGCCATGTTCGCTAAACATATTTTTATTCACTTAGGATTCAAACTTATTAATATTTTTAAATTAATATTTTTTGTCACTGTTAGCATAACACTATCATTAAATTCATTTTCAAAACCTGTTTCTCGTGAAGATATTTTGGCAACGAATTTACTTTCAAGTAAAATAGTTAGTAGTATTAGAGGTCAAGAAATTGAACTACCTGAAAACACTACACCTGGAGCACATACACATCCATGCCCTGTGATTGGTTATATTTTAGAAGGAACAGTAATATATCAAATTAAAGGGGGCGTTGCTAAAACACTCAATGCCGGCGACTCATTTTATGAGCCAGAAAACACTATAATTTCTCGCTTTGAATCACAAGATAAGCCCGTTAAATTTATTGCTTATTATTTAATGCAAGATGACAATAAACCCCTAGTTAAAATGGTGAATTAATCTAGCCTTATTAAAATAAACATATAGATCAAATAAAGCACTCTATTGCACAGTTATTCGGTAAAGGAGTAATAATATTGCAAATTAGTCATGAAACAATCACTGAAACAAAGGTGCGCCTTAATAAGGTTATAGCTAAGGCTGACTTGTATACAAGAGAGTCTATGCTTTTGAATAGTTTCCTCTAAAAGACTTCAAACATAGAGTTAGAAGAATGCATTAGCATTTGTTCGTGATGCACTGTTATAGAGTCAGCCAATATCCTCATAGAATATTCAAAGTTAATTGTACAGGAATTTTTCCTTTCACTTTTATGGCTGTGTAGATAATAGTGATTTAATTGGATAGCTAGTAATTTACCTTAAAAATAAATTTGGAACAGGCGTGTTTGTAACTTGCGAGCAAAGTTCAACAAGAGGCGGAGTTTTTGATTATTTTTTTGGGGGTAGCGGCTCTAGGAGAAAACCGCCAATGAAATTAATACTTTAATAAAACATCAAGGTCTAACATGACAAGTTCATTTTATCATGAATAAACTTTGATATTTCACTGATGCAGCCACTTTCTATATTGGAAACATCTAACTTAAATATGGATTCTATTTTAGATAGATACACATACTTATTATCCCCCTCAGGGAAATCCCATAGACTGGATTCATCAGAAATAAATACTTCGTCAGGACTGAAGCCTAAAACTTCTTCAATTATTCTGCTAGCAACCACCCAATATTTATCTAATTCTTCGCTAGACGCAAATTCAATAGGCAATCCTGTACCGGGCCTTGGCATCGAAACTCGATTTTCTTTGATATTTAAAAACATTTGATTCAAGTCCTCGAGCGCCCCATCTTTCGTATTTCCTAGGCCGGATATTTGCCACCAGTTAATTATTTGTGCCGAATATCGAGGCGCCTCTTCACCTACCCTGTCTTGCTCCTTTAAACGGACCGGGTAATCCGCTAAAACCCAGTCACTCTTCAAGAAAGACAAAGCCCACTTAATAAAAACTCTAATATTTCCCATACAGCTAATCCTTTATTCTCTGCTTTAAAATAGAAGCACTCCCTTATCAAGAAAATAGTACTCCTAAACTGGCATGCCTCACCTATCCAAAAAAATAATTTTGCGGCCGTCAACCTCACTGGTTTTAATTTCTTTGCCTGTCATTTTTTTAATCGTCCATATATTAGTTGCAGCATGTTGGGTAATTTCTGGCGTCGTATACTCACCTGCACCCGCCACGATTAAAGGCAGCATCATTTGGTCTGCCAAATAAGAATTTAATGCACACCCTGAATCAATATATTCATTTACCTGGCCTGCAAGTTTCTTGGCCACAGCCTCTGCAGAAAGGCCTTGACGGCCAAGCATAGACATACAAGTCTGAAATTCTTCAAACATTAATTTATGTGATAGTAAATTTCCAGTTGATACCGCCTTTGAAAACTTCTGATCCAGAACTTCAATACTTGTTTTACATGATTTTTTATAAGCCGCTAATTCTCGTTCAGCGACACTGGGTTTAATATTTGATAAATAACAGCGTACCCTGCTATCTATCATAGGGCCCTGCTTAGTCAGAAAAAGCGCAGACAAAGATGATGGCTGTACTTTACAGCTCCAATCACCTCCACCAATTGGCGCATAACCCCATTGCGCAACTTCTAATTCCACATCACCACCCATTTTACGGATCAATGGAATGAAACCGTATTTAATACAGGTTAAAGAAGGGGCCATTGGGTTATGCGTTCCTCCTTTAAAGCGCACCTTAGACGCACTCTTGGCTGAAAGTAGCGGTAGAAGAATGGTTTGAAAAACTAAAGTGGTGCTACCAGCACTGCCAATATCAAATTCATAATTCCCCGCTGTGATTTCATTGGGAATAAACACCAACTCAGTAGAGCCTAGGTAAGCCCCTTGAACCGATGCACTGCTAATTTCCTGAGATGCTTTTACACAAGCCAAATGCTGTCGCATTAAACCAGGCTTAGGTCGCTTAGCTCGTATATTTTTAATTTTGACTGGCGTGTTGTTTAACATAGCCAGCGTAAGCGTTGTCCGCAAAACCTGCCCACCACCTTCGCCGTAAGCACCATCAATTTCAATCATGATTTATCCTTTAACACATACAATTTGTTTAAGGGTGTACACAATTTCAACCAGATCACTTTGTGCTGCCATAACCGCGTCAATATCTTTATAAGCTGAAGGTGTTTCATCCACCACCCCTGCATCCTTACGACACTCAACCCCTTCGGTTGCTTTTACGTGTTCTTCCACGGTGACCATTTTTTTTGCCTTAGTACGGGACATGACACGGCCAGCCCCATGACTGCAGGAACAAAAGCTTTCTTGATTCCCCAACCCTCGCACAATAAATGATTTAGCCCCCATACTGCCCGGGATAATTCCCATCTGGCCTTTTTGTGCACTAACTGCCCCTTTACGCGTAATTAATACGTCTTCACCGTAATGATGCTCACGGTTCACATAATTATGATGGCAGTTAACGGCTTCCATTTTTCCCAATACAGGGCGCTTCAAAACATCTGCCATGGCATTTAATGTACGCTGCATCATAGATTCTCGATTAATTCGCGCATAATGCTGCGCCCACTCAACGGCCTCTACGTAATCATCAAAGTGGTCTGTGCCTTCAGGGAAATAAGCCAAGTCCTGATCAGGCAAGTCAATCATCCACTTTTGCATATCTTTTTTAGCTAGCTCAATGAAGTGGGTACCAATTCGATTGCCCACACCGCGAGATCCTGAATGCAACATCACCCACACCTGATTATGTTCGTCTAAACAAATTTCAATAAAGTGATTACCGGTTCCCAATGTACCTAGGTGTTTTGCGTTGTTAGTCTTCTCAAGCACTTTATGTTTTTCAGTTAGTGTTTTAAATCCACCGGCAAGATGGGTGTTCCATTGATTTGCAATATCATCTGGTAGATCATTCCATGAACCTTTATCTCTTTTGCCTCGGTTAACACTTCTTCCATGGGGAACCGCAGCCTCAATTGCACTGCGCATAGGCGCCAGACTATCCGGTAAATCCATTGCCGTGAGCTCAGTTCGCACCGCCATCATGCCGCAACCAATATCAACACCCACCGCAGCAGGTATAACGGCTCCCTTTGCAGGTATGACTGAACCGATAGTCGCCCCCATCCCCAAGTGAACATCTGGCATGGCCGCCACCCATTTATGGATAAAAGGCATTTTGGAAATATTAGCCAATTGCGCACGGGCTTTGTCTTCAAAGCTCACACCCTTTGTCCATGATTTAACGGGAACACCACCCACATCCATAACTTCGTAATTCATTTTTTGTAATCCTTTCTTTTAAATTAACAAAATACATACTACAAATATGATGCCAAGCTCTAAAAATACATCTAAGTCATTGAATTATAAGGATAAAAAAGAAATCACAAGAATTACCAAGAGGAATAAAACTATCTTAATAGATCGTAAAATATCTATTTAGATAACATAAAATCAAGATAAGTTATTAAGTTGCTCATAATTTAGATCGTATTTCACAAGATACTGCCTTAGTCGATGAGAGTCGTTATTGGATTTTTTCTTCAACCTTGAGCGATCAAAAAGCAACCGACCCGCCTCTGAGATATTTCGAGTAGCAAGGCAAACTTGAATGACTTTCTGCAGCTGCCACTGATCAAAAACATCCATGTCCTCCAACACCTTGGCCGATACATAACCAGAGAGATCAAGCTGCTCATCCTGCGCAACCGATGAGCCCCAGCGCTGGCGCAACCGAACAATCTCTTGCTCAACATCCTCTTCATTAATTCGTCCGCCGTCAGACAGTGTTACCATACGCTGAATAGAGGCTATCAAGTCTCGAAAATTTCCCGACCAGATTGCCTCAGCGCTATGGGAAAATTTTAAATAATGCTCTCGGGCTTTTTTATTAAAACTCACCTTATGGTTTTCTTTTAGCTCTACCTGCAACAATTCAAAATCAATATTAGGCTCAATATCTTCACGTCGTTGACTTAACCCAGGTAACTTAAAATGCCAAAGATCAATTCTGGCCAATAAATCCTCACGAAAGCCACCACGACTTACCTGCTCATATAAATCTCGATTAGTGCCTGCAATAAACTGAAAGTCACTATAAACCGGCTGATCAGCCCCTACCGGGTAAAATTGCTTTTCTTCCAATGCATGCAGCAACATAGCTTGCTCATCAGCACCTAGTTCGCCAATTTCATCTAAAAATAACAGGCCTTTATTTGCCTTGCTCAGCAAGCCTTTACGATTATTTTGCGCCCCTGTATAAGCGCCCTTTACATGACCAAACAGGGTAGACATTGCGCCATCGCCCCTTAAAGTCGCGCAATTTACTGCAACAAATTCCCCTTTAATTTGATTACGCATTTGCCTTAGCTCAAAAATCTTTCTCGTCAACTGGGACTTACCCGACCCAGTTGGACCGCCAATTAAAATGGGAGCGGTAGATCGAATAGCCACCCGCTCAATTTGCTTAATCATTTCGTTAAAGGCTTTATTTTTGGTTTTAATGCCCGACTTTAAAAAATCTGTACCTTCCAAATGTTGGCGCTTAAATCGAGAACTAATCGTGTCATAACGGGATAAATCTAAATCGATAATCTGATACGAACCCGCATCATTATTAGGAGAGCTTTGTATTAATTGAGCAGGTATGTAGTTAGCCTCACACAAAAGGAAAAAACAAATTTGAGCAACATGAGTTCCCGTAGTGATATTTAATAAGTAGCGCTCTTCTTCGGGTTTAAAGTCATAGTTTAAGCAAAAGTCTAAAAGTTGATTATAGACCTGCTCAAAATCCCAAGGGTCTTCGGCCTCACTTTCAATTAAGTTAACCTGAGTTTCAGAAGAAACAATTTCAATGTCCGTAGCAACATTATTGGCAAGGCGCTTAAATTTCGCACCATGTATTAATTCAAACCGGTCTATTTTTAAATCTTCTTGCTGGCAAAGGCTGATGCTAGGCCGCCAACTACTCCAGCGTTTCGCCCCCTTGCCTTTCTGATCTAGGGTGGTGCCCAGTAAACCTATCAAAACTGTTTTCATATGATCTATTTCGATAATAAGTGATTTATTTCGATCATTATTGTATTTACGCGCACTTTAAGCAAGCTGACCTACTCATCAATAAAGTGTCCTGCAGGCCCCACCGTTCCTAGGGGCATGTGATTTAAACGCAATCTTTTTCAATTTTGGCATACAACTTGGAGTAACTAGGGTGTGAAAACAAAATGAGAGGTTCAAAAAGCCTCCTTGGCATGAGCGCCTCTGGCACCTCATGTACCGTTTCATATATCCCTCCTCGGATAGCTCAAATGGCAGAGCAACTGACTATTGATCAGTGTGTTGCGGGTTCGATCCCCGCTCCAAGAGACAAATGGTAAAGCCGTAAGGTGATTGGGTTCGAGTCCCAAATTGAATCAGGGCGCAAGCCCACAAACCGATTATTAGTCTTGGTTACATTAAGTTTAATAATCAAACCTGATTGATTGCGTTGCAACAGGTAAGCCCTAGCAATGGATATGGCCAGTGATGATGATTGTGGTGTTAGGTTCAGGATGAACCCAGAGTAATCCGGAATAGATTAAACACATCAATCAGAATCACCCGCCAGTCACATACTATTAATTACAGTTGCGACCCCCAATCAGGTCTTTAACAAGGTAGAAATAAAGATGTTACCCAGAAAGAAAATTATAGTGGCCGACAATGAAAGAGTGGCCTTATTTAAAAACAAACATTTTAAGAACATGCTAGGTCCCGGTGTATACAAGTATTGGGACTTACCAAACTCTTTGTCTTGGGAATTCATAGAAGTAGATGAAACCAATTCAGAAGTAGAAGACGTATGGATAAATCGCCTAACAAGCCATTCGGAATTGGAAAATGAAATTGAAATAATTGAAGTAGGTGAACAAGAAGTGGCTATTTTGCGAGCCTATAAAAAAATATTAAGGGTTATATTACCTAGTGAGCGACTAGCACTATGGAAATTCATTCCTGGTATTACCGTTGAAAAACTAGACATTAAAAAAGATTTTAATATCAGCAAAGATCTACTTAAACAATTGGTTACGCAGAATATGTTAAGTACCAAAGGCATTGCATCCTCGATGGTAACTCAAAATACACAGGGCTTACTTTATGTAGATGGTAAATTTGAGCGACTATTAGAATGTGGCCGCCATGCTTTTTGGGCGTGTAGTCGAGATATTCAGATAAAGTTACAAAGCTTCAAACTGCAAACATTGGAAGTCAATGGTCAAGAAATTTTAAGTAAAGACCGTGTAAGCTTACGATTAAATCTTCAGGCCATGTATCGCGTGGAAGATGCTCAACTGGCAATCCATGAAGTAGAGAACATAAATGACTATTTATACCGTCGCTTGCAGTTAGCGCTTCGGGAAGTCATTGGCACTCGTACATTAGATCAACTTCTTGAAGCCAAGAACCAGGTTAGTGATGTTATTTTTGAACAAACAAAGCAAGAGTTTAAAAGTCTTGGAATAGAGCTTACCCAAGTAGGTTTAAAGGATATTATTTTGCCTGGTGAAATGAAGGAGATATTAAACCAAGTGGTTCAAGCTCAAAAGCAAGCGGAAGCGAACGTAATTAAACGTCGTGAGGAAACTTCAGCCACTCGCTCTTTATTGAACACGGCAAAGGTAATGGAAGGTAGTCCTATCCTTATGAGACTTAAAGAAATGGAAGCCCAAGAAAAAATTGCTGAGCGCATCGATAAAATTACGGTGGTGGGTGGCGTGAGTGATGTAATGAATAGCCTAGTCAGAATGGAGCAACGTGCCTAAATCACCTAGACTCCATTTGGCTTGCAGTAATAAGGAAGGAAACATGAATATTGAAGCTGAAATACAAAGACGGCTGAGTTTGATCGAACAAGAAGAAGATGTACGTATTATCTATGCTTGTGAATCTGGCAGCCGTGCTTGGGGCTTTGCGTCCCAAGACAGTGACTATGACGTGCGCTTTATTTATGTAAAAAAGACAGCGGATTATCTACGTATTGAAAAACAAAGGGACGTAATTGAAACACCTATAGAGGGTATTTACGACATAAATGGCTGGGACCTTAAAAAGGCCCTAGGCTTACTTAAGAAAAGTAATCCAACACTAATTGAATGGTTAGAATCACCTATTATTTATCGCTGTGACGACACGCTAATTCCTTTACTGAAGCCTATAGTAGCGGAATATTTTAATCAAAATGCCCTGATACATCACTATTTCAATATGGCAATGAATAATTGGCGAAACGACATAGAGAAAGGAAATGTAACCCCTAAAAAATATTTATATACGCTACGCCCGCTTCTTTGTATTGACTGGATTAAGCGATACGGCTCAATTCCACCTGTGCATTTTCAAAGTATGATTGAGGCGCTTCCTGAGGCCACAGGCATTCAAAATGAAATTAACTGGCTGCTTGATATTAAGGCTCAAGGCATGGAAACAGATTCAATAAAAAGAAATACTGTCATTGATAAATACATATTAAGTAGTTTTGAATATAGGCGTGAAGTAGAATCGAATATTGAACAAAAGCAACTAGACTGGAACCCATTAAATGAGTTTTTCTTAAGGGCTATCTGCTCATGACTTAATAAAGTAATTAACTGATTGACCAAGTTTGAACGATTCAAATTAATATATTACATTTTAATCTCATCGCTCGGCATTAATATTAATCCAAAAAATCGATCCTATGAGTTTTATGATCAAGCAACTCAGCTATAGCTAAGTTGCTTGACTCCTCTTTTTTTCAGCCACAGAATCGCGTTAAATACCAAGGATATTTTGGTATAATTAAGTGTTGGTCTTTCAATTAAAATTAAATTACCATTATTCATTCCCTAAACAATTAGAAGTATCTTCGGCATTATCTTCACACACAAAAACAGGGTGCTCGGTTTCACCTTTAAGCGTCACATTAATATTGGCTTTAAGACCCGAGCGAACCTGTGAGCCGTTAACCGTTTGGCAGTCTCCTGGTGCCCAAGGGGTGCAGTCTGAATTTTGCCACACCATTACAGGTTTGAACCATATGGCTTGCGCCAATTCAGCATCGCTCATGCTTTCTATGTCGCTGTAATCAGGGGTACTGTCTAAACTAAAATCGTCATCTTCAGAATAAATAAACAAACTTTTACGTACATCAAAATCAATTAACATGCTTATTTCGCTGCCCGATTGATAACTACTGCTAACTCCTGCTTGTTGGAATTCATAAATTTTTGAATCCCTATCAACTTCAGCGCTGAACATCACTTCACTATATAAATCGGCCACTACATTAAAGCCACCTAAATCCACATGGTATCCTTGCTCTTGAGGCTCACATGTAACCTTATGATCAGCCAATAAATCAAATTTATAAACATCGCTATTGGCTGGCCGTGTTTCGCTGAATTGATTAGTCGATGTGTTCAACCATTCAAAGTCGCTGTCTGAACATTCTAAAATTGAGAAATCCTTGCGGCAGATTAAAATATCTCCGGCTTTCGCGTCTTGCACACCACCTAATAGGTTGGCATTGTTATCAATGGCATCTTGCACCGCATCAGGATAGGCATCCCCTATGCAGTCTGCCACTGTCTCTCCGGTTGCGGTGAATTCGCCATCGACGTTTCCTGCTGTATAGGTAGCGGTATCGGTGAAAGGGTTATCTACAAATACATATTTGATCGTCCAAAAGTCATTACCATCTTGCCGCGGAAGGGCGAACTTTATATCAAGGTAGTTAAACTTCGTTTCAATTCGACTATTCAATTCACTAAACGCGGTGTCTTGTGCATTGTCTTCCCCACCAAGGGCTTCTGGATTTTCCATATTAAAAGCACTGCCCTCAATGGCAAAGCTTTGCCCAAGGCCACTGCCACCGCCCAATAATCGTATGCCGCCGCCAAAATAATTACCGACTAAATTCACACTCACTACATTACCGCTAACACTCATGGGGGTAATACAAGAACCAGCTTTACTGCCACCATTAGGTAAATGAAAATTAGCGCAGCTTTGGGGCAATAGATCAGGATCCACATCTTCAACCAAGTTAGCCGCACGTAATTTAAGCAGTAATTCAGATAACCCCTCTTTAAGTTTTTCCTCATCAGAGTCACTTAAATCAATGCAGCCAGCCAAAGAAAAAAGAAACGACGATAAACATACAAGGTAAAGACAGTGCTTTTTCATGAATCCCCACTTTAAAAATCCAAGTTAAAAAAGAGTACTTTAGGCATATTTTTAGACATATGTTTAAAGCCTAGACCAAAAGCAGTTATCTATTGAGAGCTACTCGTTCCCAACACAAAAATATTCAAACCGGACAACGGGCAACCCCGCACTTATAAGAATTAGTTCCTATAGTGGGCAATATTTATACTAAAAAGCATGTATAATCGTGCGCAAATTAGTCATACCCAGCTTATTTACTTAGAATTAGTGGAAATAGACCCTGCATGCACACCTCATTTAAAGCCACTTTCAAAAGCACCCTGTTTTTATTGTCTCTTTCCAGTCTTTGGGCCTGTAATTACGATTTGGGTGAACGCACTCTAGATATGGAGGACGCCACCACTGTATTAGTTGAGCGCAACATGAAGGCCACAGACAGTGGCACTGAAACTCCTGCAAGCTGTATTGCGCTGCCAAGCACTTGGCCACAACCCACAGCTGTTGAAATAACGGGTACCGCGCAAGTTGAAGGTGCGACACAAGCCTTTACGGTTATCCCAGAGCGCTATACCGATGGTGAGACCGCCATTAATGCCCACCTGAAAATGAATGATTACACTTGGTATTGCTATATAGATGAAGCCCGTGAGTTTGCCTATACAGAAGATGCGGAAACGTTTGATATTATTTACGCCGACAGCGGCAAGATCCAATTCACCCTTACCCCTAATTCAGATCAAGGCCAGGTATTTACCACATTGGGTTTAGAGGATGGCGGTAATGAAAGCAGACCTAATGATTATTATTACAATCAAATGGCCTCTCACCATGTGATTAAAAACCACATGGTTGATTCTCACTTTACAAAACTAGGCGCTACTTTTTCACAAGAAAATTTCGAAGCCAGTTATGATAATTATGAATTCTTTCAACATAACGGCTTTAGCTATTTTGTGGGAAATAGCACCGCTCTTGTGAGCCAAATGGATGGCAACTATGAAGTGCGAGAGATCCCAAGCCATAGCCAAATATATTTATTAAATAATCTTTTTGTCGCCTACCAAACGAATAGCGCAGAGAATACCGTTAGCATTAGCTACTCCACTGACATGTCTAGTTGGTCTGAAGCCAAAGATGCTTCAATCCTTGGCTATCATGTTTCAACGTTTAGCTATGACACGAAAAATGCACTTTATGTGGCTTTAAATATGGGTTCAAGTGAAGGGGAAGTAAAAGGCTATTATACCAGTTCAGATTTAGAAAACTGGACTCACAGCTTAGTCGGCAGCTACCAAAATCATCGAGTACTATTCAGTGAAGATGGCCGTGCTTTAATGCGAAATTCTTCTGGTGCAGCGTCATTAATGTCTCGAACAAAAGACGGTGAATGGATTGTATTTGATCAATTTCCTATGAGTGACAATAGCTTCTTCACCAGAGACATTGTTTTTGCCAACGATCGCTTTCACGCTTTAATAAAAGAATACGATTTTGATACTAGCAGCTACATCAACATATATGTGGGCTATTCAGATGACTTAGCAAGTTGGAATTGGACCGCCATTAGTACCTTAGAAGATGACTTTACCAAGCTAAACGATTTAACCGCTCTGGCTAATAATCAAATTGCCATCAGTGGCGGTGAACTGCTTTATTTAAGCAACAACAATGGCCTCACCTGGAGTGCTGGAGCAACACCTGCATCAGCATTAAATATGGCTGATACTGTAGATACCAGCAACCATAGCTACTATGTAACGGCCTTGGTTAATCACAACGGTACGACGTACGGCACTGCAAGCGTAAACGGCAGTAATAATTTTTCTGCCCAGTATCATTTTACCAGCACAGATTTTGTAAATTTTGAATCAGCGGTTGTTTCAAATGGCGCACAGTTTTTAAGTGTAAATGATTCTTTGTATTTAATGGATGCCACTTACGCTAGGAACTGGGATTTATACCAGTATGTAACACCTGCCATGGCCGATGCCTTAAAATTAGCTGAAGACCTAAACAACGAACTGACTCAATCCCAATTAGATTTACTGGCAGCCAACGAAGCACTCAGTATATCTGAAGCGGAATTGTTAGTAGCTAATGAAGCCTTAGCCACAGCTCAAGCAGATGCATTAAATAGTGCGAATGCATTAACCGCAGCACAAGCGGATCACGAAACCATAGCCGATGCACTCACTCAGGCACAGGATCAAGTCACTGCCGCCGAAGAAGCTTTGGCATTAGCACAAGCGGATTCAGCGACAACAAATGAAGCATTAGAAGCGGCAAATGCTAACGCGTTGGCAAGCGCTGAAGCATTAGCCATTATTGAAGCAAACGCAGCATCTGCCACACAAGCTCTGACCGAGGCCCTGGCACAAGTATCTGCCAGCAATGAAGCCTTAGCAGCAGCTGAAGCTGAAGCCCTAAGCGCACAACAAGCTTTGTCTGCGGCTGAAGAACGAGCATTAAATGCAGAAGAAAATGCAGCAACACAATCAAGCAGTGGTTCGAGCTCTAGTGGTTTAGGGAGTATGAATTTGTTTTTACTCATGCTGATTGCGCTTGGCATGGTTTTTCGCCGCCAACAGTTAGTTAAAGCATAAACCGATTTACTGACAGCTATGCTTGCGCATTAGATGATTTCGCGCAGCAATCGATGCAGGGATTTTTAAACAGCAATTATTACTTTAGCAAACTCACTCCTAATGGGAGTGAGCTTGCTTTTACCCTCTTACTTTAAAACCAGCTAGCTAACTCCATTCAATTTCATAACGAAAATTAAAACCTTCTAACGCACAGGCTAATTTTTCAATACGTGCCGTGTCCGTTGATTTAGGTAATTTAATATTTGCAAGGCAACCATACTGCTTATGCTTCACCACATTCACTTTACAATGCTTTAATGTGTCACCTTCAAAGCATTGAACAATTTGCTCTTTAATTACACTCTCTATTTGCCACCAAGTGAGCTGAGGCTTAAAGATTTTTCCCACCGCCG
>OLII01000640.1_pt1 | contig 13031 bp, 13 predicted proteins | sample 1609481 | NCBI WGS metagenome assembly OLII01 (sample SAMN05416859, study PRJEB24817) | seawater metagenome | isolation source: Sea water | place: Canada:Atlantic | collected 2013-11
ATAAGAGACAGCCCGAATAGCCCACAAATATTTATCAATTCTCATATAAAAAGTTAAAATTTATCGATTCTCTTTTGGCAAAGGTATGAAAATCGTAAATTGCCCGCTCAAATTTAAGAGATAGATGGTAAAAATTAAACATATTGTAGTTGTTGCAATCGCTTCAATTGTAATGTATGCATGTAGTAATAGCAATAATAGTTTGCTCGTTGATTTTGATCACAGTGGTCAGGCTTTAAAGGACAGTGATACCTTAGTGAAATATTTAACGAATCATTATTACGACGCTTCGAGCGATGCTATCATGCCGCTTGCTTCTGGTGAAACAGCATTGATAGACGATTCGAACTTAACAACTCAGGATGTTACAGAAAATGACATTGACTATAAGCTCTATATTTATAAGATTAGAGAAGGAAATCCAGACCCAGTAAAAGGGTTTCCAACACAAATGGATTCTGTCCTGACGAAATACGAAGGTAGTCAGCTACGTTCGGCGTTGGATGCTGATGTTTTTGAAACACAAAATACGCCTATTTGGCTTACATTGGATGCCGTGATCCGAGGATGGTCTTATGGTTTTACGCATTTCAAAGGAGGAAAGAATAGTACAGATAATGGACCAATTACCTTTGAGAATGGCGGTAAAGGATACTTGATTATTCCATCAGGATTGGCCTATAGAAATCAGCAAGGAGGAATCATTGCGCCGAATTCATGTTTGGTATTTAAAATTGATTTGTTCGATTTTGTAGAGCACACAGATCACGACAATGATCGTATTCCTTCTTCATTGGAGATAGAAGATGCTAGTGTTCAAGACGATCCTAGGCAGGTCAACACAGATGGTGATCAGTTTGCAAATTATAGAGACGCGGACGACGATAATGATGGCGTATTGACCAAGAACGAAGATGCCAATGGTGATGGAGATCCTAGGAATGATTTTAGTGATCCGAACAACCCAACATTGCCTGACTATTTGAACCCTAAGATCAACTAATAAACATCTACAAAAAAAAGCTCCAGAATTTCTGGAGCTTTTTTTATATCTACTGTTTATTAAAGGCGGTAAGAGAGGCCTAAAATCATTTGATTGGTTCTATTGTCTATGGTAAAGTTTCCGACGCCATCTGCAAAAGAAGCTTCTGATTTAGACAATCCTCTTTCCCATCGTACATCGATTCCTAATTTACCAAATTCTAGCCCAAAACCAGATTGGAGACCAAGAGAAAACTGATTTAAGTTCACTTCTTCCACTGTAGACAGCCCAAAATCTGTTCCTAATATATATTGAAATGAAGGACCAATAAATACAGAGGCTACACCAAAAAACTTTTTTCCAAGCAAAACGGGTACGTCAATTTTCTGAAAGTCGTACGCGGTACTTGTTCCTTTATAGAGATACGTACTTTTTACCTGAGTATAAACGATTTCTGGACGAATAAACAATCCGATAATTGGTACTTTCCCACGAAACCAAAGACCGGCATGAAAACCAGATTTAGCATCAGCGCCTTGAATGGCGTTGTCTAGTACGTTTGATAATTTTAAATCACCATTGTTGTTGTAGTTGATACCTGCTTTTACACCAAATTGAATTTGAGCAGTTGATAGTTGAACTAGGCCTAGTGTTAGGCAGATCATAAATAGTACTTTTTTCATAAATTAGGGTTATTGTTTGTATTTGTATTAATTCTAAAAACCTCCACTGTATAAAATACACAGAGGAGGTTTCTTTTTTAGCTATGTGTTTCTATAAAGAACCTTTAAAAAGGCTATTTCCTGGCAATAACTTTTTCAACTGCAGCAACAATTGCAGTGTCATTTAAACCGTATTTTTCCATCAACTGTGCAGGCGTTCCAGATTCTCCAAAACTATCATTCACTGCCACAAATTCTTGTGGAGTCGGTGAATTTACCGCCAAACATCTTGCAACACTTTCTCCAAGACCTCCATATTTATTATGTTCTTCTGCAGTAACAATGCAACCTGTTTTCGCTACAGATTTTAAAATGATTTCTTCGTCTAAAGGCTTTATTGTATGAATGTTAATAACTTCAGCACTGATTCCTTTTAATTCTAGTTGCTCTGCCGCTTGCAAAGATTCCCATACCAAATGACCAGTAGCAACAATCGTTACATCAGCACCTTCAGTTAATTGGATTCCTTTCCCAATGACAAATTCTTCCTCTGTGTGATCCGGCATAAAAATAGGCACTGACGGACGCCCGAAACGCAAATACACAGGTCCTTCGTGCGCAGCTATGGCAATGGTCGCTGCTTTTGTTTGGTTGTAGTCACATGGATTAATAACCGTCATCCCTGGCAACATTTTCATCAAACCAATATCTTCTAAAATCTGATGGGTAGCTCCATCTTCTCCTAAGGTTAAACCGGCGTGCGAGGCACAAATCTTTACGTTCTTATCAGAATATGCAATAGATTGTCTAATTTGATCATACACCCTTCCTGTAGAAAAGTTTGCAAAGGTTCCTGTAAATGGAATTTTACCACCAATCGTTAATCCGGCAGCAATGCCCATCATGTTGGCTTCTGCAATTCCAACTTGAAAGAATCTTTCTGGATGATTTTCGGCAAATGCATTCATTTTTAAAGACCCAATTAAATCAGCACATAAAGCAACAACATTTGGGTTTGTTTTCCCTAATTCTGTTAAACCATCACCAAATCCAGATCTTGTGTCTTTTTTTTCTGTAAACGTATATTTTTTCATCAAAGTATAAAGTATAAGTGTTGTGTTTGCCACAAAAATAATAATATTATTGAAGGAGGAACCTACAAATTCATCAATTCTTCATATAACTTATGAACCGGCAATCCTACCACATTAAAATAACTCCCTTCAATCTTATCAATTCCGATAAAACCAATCCATTCTTGGATTCCATATGCACCTGCTTTATCAAATGGTTTGTATGTTTTTACATAGTATTCAATCTCTTCAGAACTAAGCTTTTTAAAGTAAACATTTGTGATGTCGTTTGTAATGATTTGAAAGCTTGAAGATTTTATACTAACAGAAGTCATTACTTGATGTTTTTTACCAGATAATTTTCGCAACATTTGATGAGCTTCCTCTGAATTTTTCGGTTTACCGAGCGCTTGCTCATCACACCAAACAATCGTATCTGAAGTAATGAGCAACTCATTCTCCTTGATAGTATGAAAAGCTTTTGCCTTTAAGTCCGCCAAAAAATCGGTGATTTGAACACCTTTCAAATGCAAGGGATACACTTCATCGATTTCTCGTAATTGAATGCGAAACGGAATGTCTAGATCTTTAAAGAATTGTTGTCTTCTAGGAGAACCTGAAGCCAGAATAATGTTATAATTTGCTAATTTTTCTTTTAACATGCGCTCTTATTTTAAAAGTAGCATTGATATAATTCCAAAAAATAGAATGTATTTCAGAAGCGTACTTAGGAAGTTAAAATCTTTTGTTTTTTTAGAATGATATAATTTCAATAGAAACCAAGAAAATGGGGCACTAACACAGAGCATGGTGTACCAAAATAAGTTTGGTATACCAAGGTGTAAAACGACTCTTGCAAGGATTAAAATTGAAACAAATAGTACTGATGATAGCAGCAATACAACATGTTTTGTTCTTTTTGTGCCAATGAGAATGGGTAGTGTATTCATATGCAATGCATAATCACCATTCATATCCTCAATATCTTTAATCAATTCTCTGATAAACGTAATACAAAAGGCCAATACAAAATAGATGCCTAAGGATGCAAACATCGGTAAGTGAGGAAATGCACTCGCGCCAGCATATCCTAATTTTTCTGCTGTATTGGTTGTGTTTAATGCAAAAATGGACACAACACCTATTGGAAGAGCCGTGAGGAATGAGACGGCTAAATTTCCAATGATAGCAATCCTTTTTAACGATTTGGAATACCAATACAATAAAATAATTGGCCCTATAAAGAATAGTGTGTAGGCCGTGTTTTCAGTTATGTATGCAGCGCACGTACCACACAGTATACCCAAACCTGTAAAAATAAAATACATGGAGAATCCCTTTTTCTTCGAAATTGAAACTCCTATGGTACGATTTTTTGGCCTATTGATACGGTCTGTATCAACATCAAAAATATCATTGATAATATAGCCCCCTGCTGTAATACAAATAATAGCAACTGCTACGACTATGAATTGGACATCTACTCCTTGAGTGATACCGTTTGTTTTGATTGTGTATTGTGTTAAAACTAAAGTCAATAAAACCATCATTAGGTTTTTATATCGCACCAGGTTTAACAGAGACATCATACTAGAAGTTCTTTTTAATTCGAGCCAAGTCTCGTTTGTTGTCACGATCTTTCATCGTCTCTCGCTTGTCATGTAGCTTTTTACCTTTTGCCAATGTAATGTCTAATTTAGCCCAACCTTTATCTGTTAAGAATAAACGCAAGGGTACAATGGTTAAACCAGAATTCTTTACTTGTTTTTCTAACTTTTTTAATTCACGTTTGTTTAAGAGCAAACGGCGCTCACTTTTTGGCTTGTGATTAAAAAAGTTACCATGAGAATATTCTTCTATGAACATGTTCACAACAAATAGCTCACCTTGTTCGTTAAACTCACAAAAACTCTCAGTTATACGTGCTTTGCTCGCTCGTATTGATTTTATTTCAGTTCCAGTAAGTTGTATTCCAGCGGTATATTTGTCGAGAAACTCGTACTCGAATCGCGCTTTTTTATTCTGAATGTTGATTTTTTTCTGCATGCTATCAGCAAAGATACTCATAAAAATTAGGCAGCATAGAGAAATGCACAAAACTATAATGCTTCTTCTATTCGTATCTTATTTTATGAATACGCTAAGCATATACATCTTCTTACAATATAGTGAATATCAGCTTTAATGATTGGGATGTATGCGTCATACATAAACAGCTTACGAAACATACAGAACTGCTTATTGCATTTCTTTTCATTAGAGACTTTCCTTGATTAGGTATTTATTAACACATTTTTATCAAGATTACTATTTAATAACTGTAGTTTTGCGGCCAATTGATTTTAATAAATGTATATGTCATGATACGTCCCTTTTTTATTGCCTTGGCAATCGTATTTTTAACTTCCTGTAAACAAGAAAACAACATCCTTTCTGCTCAAGAAATCATAGATGCATCGATGCTTGCTTCCGGAGCAAGTAAGGTTGGGAACTCGAAAATAACATTTGATTTCCGAAAGAAACATTATGTGGCTACACGAAATAAGGGTCGCTTTTCTTTGGAGAAAATTACAACGAACTCAAAAGGTGAACTCAAAGATGTATTGTCAAATAATGGTTTTAAAAGATACCAAAATGAAACACTGGTTATCGTGCCGGATTCTATGAGCACGAGCTATGCCGGATCTGTGAATTCAGTACATTATTTTGCCGTATTGCCTTATGGCTTAAATGATCCTGCTGTAAAAAAGAAATTGCTAAAAGAGACAACTATTAAGGGGGAGGCCTACTATAAAATAGAGATTCGTTTTTCTGAAGATGGAGGAGGAGAGGACTTTGATGATATTTTCGTGTATTGGGTGCATAAAAAGAATTTTAACATTGATTATTTGGCCTATAGTTTTCATGTAAATGGAGGAGGAAAACGATTTCGACAAGCCACGAATGAACGCGTTGTTCATGGTATTCGCTTTGTAGATTATAACAACTACAAACCAACAAATGCTACAACAAGTTTGGATAACTTAGATGTAGCATTTGAAAATAAACGCTTAGAAAAAATATCAGAAATAGCGCTGATTAATGTTAAAGTTCAGTCTTTCTAGCACTAATTGATGTGTAAAACAACGCTAGTTGCTCCAAGCTTGGTCACTGTGACAATGTATAGATTTCCATTGACATCATCGGAAATTTGTGCATACTTTTTATAGCCTAAAATTTTATTCACAAAAGCAGGTGTTGTATTGCTATGCCCTACAATTAATACGTTCTTACCTTTGGTGTTGTATTTGAAACCATCATTATACATGTTTTTTGGATTGTAAACATACATGCTCAACCCATTTTTTTCAGCTGTAGGTTGGGCAGTCTCTTTGGTTCTATTATAGTCAGTTGTATACACTAAATTGATATTGGCATCAGACAATACTTCAGCCCAAGCATCGGCACGTTTTAGGCCTTTAAACGTTAAGCTAGGATTTTTATCTGATGGGCTTGTTCGTTGCTTTTCAGCATGACGAATTAGGTAATACGTGGTGGTTTCGTTATTTTTTTCTTGTGCACTTGCCAGACTAACAAGACTACATAAAAGTACGAATAAGATTTTTTTCATTGTATTAGATTTCGTTTCACGCTACGAATATAAGCAGAAAAAAGGCGAAGTTTAAACAACATCGCCTTTTTTATAGTGTTAATGTTCTATCAATTCTGTTTGGTTCCTGAAGACCAATGTATCATCAAAGGCATCTAACAAGATGATGCTATCTGTGGTTACCTTGGCAGCTAATATTTCTTTTGATAATTGATTCAAGACTTCTTTTTGTAGTACTCGTTTTACCGGTCTTGCCCCAAATTCTGGCTGATAGCCTTTTGCTGCCAGAAAACCAATTGCCTCCTCAGTGGCATCCAGCGTAATCCCTTGTTTTGCAATCATTTTTTTTACCATTACAAGTTGCAATTCGACAATGGATCTGATAGCGCTTTTTGACAAAGGTGTAAACAAAGTAATGTCATCAATTCTATTGAGGAATTCCGGTCGCACAGTTTGTTTTAGCAGCCCTAAAACTTCTGTTTTTGCCATGTCCATAGCCGTGTATATATCTCCTTTAAAATTGTCTATCTTTTCCTGAATTATCTGGCTACCTATATTTGAAGTCATGATAATAATGGTATTTTTAAAGTCTGCAATTCTTCCTTTATTATCGGTGAGTCTTCCTTCATCTAATACCTGTAATAAGATGTTAAAGGTATCTGGATGTGCCTTTTCAATTTCATCAAGTAGAATCACGGAATACGGTTTTCTTCTTACTGCTTCTGTTAATTGGCCTCCTTCATCATAACCAACATAACCAGGAGGTGCACCAACCAGTCTGCTTACCGAATGACGCTCTTGGTATTCACTCATATCAATGCGTGTCATGGCATTTTCATCGTCGAATAAGTAGCCCGCTAATGCTTTTGCGAGTTCTGTTTTTCCAACACCTGTAGTTCCCAGGAATAGGAAAGACCCAATGGGTTTATTGGGATTTTGCAATCCTGCTCTTGAGCGTCTTACAGCATCAGAAACAGCTTCAATTGCTTCTTCCTGACCAATGACACGCTTGTGTAATTCAGTTTCTAATTGCAATAGTTTTTCGCGTTCTGATTGCAGCATTTTAGTCACAGGAACGCCCGTCCATTTGGCAACAACTTCTGCAATGTCTTCATAGGTAACCTCTTCTTTAATGAGTGTGCTATCTCCCTTGTCTGCAAGTATTTTTTGTTGTTTTTCAAGTTCTTCATGATACTTTTTAATTGTTCCGTAGCGCAATTCAGCAACCCTACCATAATTGCCATTGCGTTCTGCTTTCTCAGCTTCTATTTTAGCATCTTCAATCATCTTTTTTGTGCTTTGAATGCCATCTACTAAGCTCTTTTCACTTTGCCATTTTGCACTAATTTCATTGCGCTCTTCTCTGAAATTTGCAAGTTCTGCGTTCAATGCCCTGAGTTTGGCGGCATCATTTTCGCGTTTAATGGCCTCTATTTCAATCTCTAATTGCATGACTTTCCTATCGAGCACATCCAATTCTTCAGGTTTCGAATTGATTTCCATACGCAATTTAGAAGCCGCTTCATCCATTAAATCGATTGCCTTATCAGGTAAAAAGCGGTTGGTGATATAACGTGTAGCTAATTCAACAGCTCCAATGATGGCTTCGTCTTTGATGCGGACTTTGTGATGAGTTTCGTATTTGTCTTTGATTCCTCTAAGAATAGAGATGGCACTTTCTGTATCAGGTTCCTCCACCAAAACTTTTTGAAATCTACGTTCTAAAGCCTTGTCTTTTTCGAAATATTTTTGATATTCGTCCAACGTTGTGGCTCCAATAGCTCTTAATTCACCTCGAGCCAATGCTGGTTTGAGAATGTTTGCCGCGTCCATGGCTCCTTGACCTCCCCCTGCGCCAACCAGTGTATGAATCTCATCGATAAACAAGACAATATCTCCATTGGAAGTTGTTACTTCTTTAATCACTGCTTTTAGACGTTCTTCAAACTCTCCTTTGAATTTAGCGCCTGCTATTAATGCCCCCATATCCAAAGAAAAAATTAACTTATCTTTTAGATTTTCGGGAACATCTCCTCTAATGATGCGGTGCGCCAATCCTTCTGCAATTGCCGTTTTTCCTGTACCAGGTTCTCCAACCAAAATAGGGTTGTTCTTAGTTCTTCTTGACAAGATTTGCAACAATCTTCTAATCTCTTCATCTCTACCAATAACCGGATCTAGTTTTCCATCTTGTGCTAATTCGTTTAAGTTGTTCGCATATGTACGCAAAGCATTATAGGTTTCTTCGGCATTTTGAGAGGTCACTCTGTCTCCATTGCGCAATGTTTTAATAGCTTCTGTAAGTCCTTTTACTGTGACTCCTTGGTCTTTTAACATTTGTGCGATACTGCTTTTAGATTTTACAATGGCAATGATCATGTGCTCAATAGAAACGTATTCGTCCTTCATTTTTTTAGCAATATTGGCTGCTTCTGTTAGGGTTTTTCCTGTCTCTCGAGACAAGGTGAAATTTGCACCAGAAACTTTAGCGAAACGTTCTAATTGCTTGTCTAATAACTGCTGTAAGACTTGCGTATTGATGTTCAATTTTTTGAGTAAAAAAGGAACAACATTGTCGTCTACTTCTAATAAGGCTTTAAATAGGTGTTCGTTTTCTATATGTTGATGCCCCAAACTTTGAGCAACTTGCTGTGCTTTTTGTATGGTCTCTTGTGATTTTATGGTATAGTTGTTGAAATTCATAGAAAATAGTTAAGATCTGTAGTTCTTTGGTCAAACTCTGTACCGATTGATAATCAAGTCATTAACGTGTCAATTTGTCTGTTTTGCTGCGGTTTGTACTGACTTTTTGACTGTTGAAAGGATTTTGTATTTTTGCGACTTAAACAATAAAATACATGGGCCTATTTAACTCAATTTTTAAGTCAACAACCGAAATGAATACACCGCAGGAACCAAAAGTGTCTTGGATTCCTTTGACTGCAATGAACCAACTTGATCAAATTAAAGAAATTTCTAACAATGAAACTGTCCTTGTATTCAAGCATTCGACCCGCTGCGGTATTAGTAGGATGGTATTGAAACAATTTGAAAAGCAATTTGATCCCTCTCTGTCAAATCTCAAGCTATTCTATTTAGATTTGTTAAATCACAGAGATGTTTCAAATGAAATTGCAGAAACTTTTCAAGTGCTGCATCAGTCTCCTCAATTGTTGGTGATCCAACATGGAGTTGTGGTTGCACATGCTTCACATGATGCGATTACTTCAATAGCCTTGAACGACTATGCTGATGTATAAGTGGAAGACTTTAAAACGTTGTACTTCGAATAAAAAAACGTCTCATATGCTGAGACGTTTTTTTATTTTAAACTTGTTGCTTTTTTAAAAAGGATAGCTCTTCACATTTTTTTGCTGCCACAAGAGGTTGACAATACTCCACTTTCCATCTAGTTTAATGAGGTGTAAGTACTCTACCCAATTGTCAGAGAAAAGTTTTACGGTTGCTATTCTATGATAGATATCTAAAATAGTAACCTCATTTGTTGGGTTAGGGGGGAATTTTGTATTTGACTTATTCCAATGTGTAGCGTTTTCGATCATTCTTTTTTTGTCAATCGTTCTGACCACTTCTTTTCGTAATTCTCTGCTGAAGCCTACCGTGGCTTTATGTAGGCTGTCGTTCATGACTTCACGCATCAATTTAGGCTTTAAATATTGCAAGGCAATTAAATAGCCTTGTGAAATGCGTTGAATTTCGAGCGTGTCTTTTTTTGAAGCTTTCGTGCTTAGGGTACTGTATTGATTATTTGCAATGCTTCGCTCTCTCAATAGATTGTTGTTGGTGTCAAAATGTTTTTGAGTGATGTAGTTTCCTTCTGCATCATATCCTTTCAAACCTTTAGACAGTCCAAATGGAGACATGACCCGATTGTCATTTTGATCATAGTAACTGTATGTACTGTGATTGCCATCGGTATCATAGGTATCTTTATAGGCTGCTACACCAGCTGAATTATTGATGGGTTTGTAGGCTTCATTTAAATTGTAAGTTCCCTCGGGAGTTCCATCTTTTCGTAGCATTATTCCGGTAGTGCCAAATTCAAAGTATGGAGAGATATTCATCGTTTTTCCTTCTAAATTAGCTCTTCTTTCGATAACCATTTTACGATGTTTCGACCATGAATAACTTGCAATTCCCCAAGCAGACTCCATGGGGTTGTTTGCAACGTCAAAAAAATCTAGTTTGATGTAATTCCCTTTGTTGTCTGAAGTAAATACCTCCTTAAACACATTCCTATCATTTGAAACACGTTCTTCGTTTTTATTGAAAAAGATTCTTGTTTCTCTGTCCTTTTGGTAGGTAATGAGTGTCTTGTACGCACCGATAGTGGTCAAGGGGTGCATTCTTTCTGTAAAATAATGATTGTTTGTAATTTGAATCAACTCTTTCTTCTCATTATAACTGAAAACATAATGAGATGTATTGTTTGCTGTTGCTTCCTCTACGGGATGTGTCCCAGCTAACTGAATATATGGAGATACATGGTTGTACCTTAAGTGTCTAAAATAGGTGTTTGATATTTGTGCTTGAGCCAATGTTGATCCTAAAACGAATAAGGTCAATACAAATCCTATGCTTGTTTGTTTTAATTTGAGTGTAGTCATCAATTTTGTGGTATTACTTGTTTTTATTCAGTTTCTTTTCTTTTTCTACGAGTGAAGGAAGTATTTTTAGATAGGCTTGAACATCCCATCTAATATTCCATCTATTTAAATTTTCCTGCATGGTATTTAATCTCATTTCTGCCCTTCTTTTATCAACATGCACTGGTTTTTCTAGCGGTAAAACATAGGGCTTTTTAGATGCTTTATCCATGGCTAGCTGTGTGCCGTAAAGTTGTTTTTTTCCCTGACCAAGCAGCAAGCGGTCATGAAACATCGCGTACTGTCTTTTAGGCAAATAACCCTGGCGCATTGCTTTTTTTATCAGAGGGAAATAGATTGATTGTGTCTCTAAATTAGCGTGTTGTAGGACTAAGAATAGGGTAGAGGTCCCTTTTTTTCCAATACGCTTTTTACTCGGCCAACCTTGCGTATCAAGAATTTCTCGAACTTTTATCAAGTTTACGGAATCTTTCTTTAAAATCGTTTGCCAAAACGCTTTCATTTCTTTGGAGTCTCTTCCATAGTTGGCTTCTTTTGCCCTAATTTGACTTCTCGTGCTTTGATCTTCAAAATAGATGTCATCCAATATTGAAACGAGTGCAGTATCAAAATCTTTTTCAACTTCGCTTTTTGTTTGCTCCATTGCTGTGAGTAGGTTCGCCCATTTTTCATGAGTTCTGAGACTCGTGAGGTCTGAGTCATTTTTCAAGTGCTGTATGTCGTACCACTGCAATTCTTTAACGGCGATAAACAACTGGGTGAATGCTTGCTCCGCATTATTGGCCAATGCATGTAAGCATGCAGCGTTGTATCTATCGTTTAATGGTGCTTTAGATTGTATTTTAAAAGCTTCTTCATACAATATAGCTGCTTGATCATGTTTTTTAGCTAGATGAAGTGTCCATCCTTTTCGGATGAGTGCTGCATACTTTTTTGCATTCGTCTGTGCAACTGCTATTGTGCAACAAGACAGTGCGAGAATACAACTGAGAATGTGCTTTTTCATTTTTTTTGTTCTTTTTAATTAGGTCGCAATGTATTGTTTGAATCCATAGCATTCTTATTTTGTAGACAAATCAAGACTAACAGCTATCAGACACTTCTTATCAGAGAATAAAAGGATTGGTCTACGTGTACATTCGCTCTAATAGCAGTAAAGGTTGTTTTGTCTTTTAAATGTATTTTAGAAGATGTGTTTTTTTATATTTACACTCACATTAATGTGCGTATACGTTGGATTTTTGACGCGGTACTTTACATGTAATCTTTAATATAAGAACATCTACTAATGAAAAGTGTATTCAGTAACATACCGCGCGTTCGAGGGCTACTTTTTTGGTGTATCATGTATGTGTACTTGCTGAGTGCCTATTGGTATCGTGAGCCAGATAAATTGCATATCTGTGTATTCATTTTATTTAAGGTCTTTTTACAGTTTTTATTTAGTGTCTTTTTGATAAAGCTCCTAATTCCTCGAGTTTTAAATAAGCATAAGAATATACAGTTTGCTTTGTATACTATCATGGGTATTTATTGGATACAGGCGCTCTATGGAGTGGTTCATGTGTATTTTTTCCAAGCAGTGTTTCCTGAAGTCTATGCAATGAGGCCCCCGTTTCGAATTTTGAATAGGATGGGTTCATTTGTCATGTTTATAAACAATGTTACCTGGGTTGTATTTCCTTCAGTGATTCTTATTGCATTGAAATACTACCGTGATCAAAAAGACATCATTGCCTTACAGGAACAGAAAAAAACAACTGAATTGAACTTATTAAAACATCAGCTAAATCCCCATTTTTTATTTAACACCCTAAATAACTTGTATGTATTGGCTCTAAAGAAATCGGATAGTACACCTGAAGCAATAGCGAAACTTTCAGAGATTTTAGATTATATGTTATACCAATGCAAAGACAAATATGTTCCAATTTCCAAAGAAATAGCGTTGTTGGAAAATTATATCGGTTTGGAAAAAATTCGCTACGGTCAAAGGGTTGAGTTGTCTTTTGAAAAAGAGATTGAAATCGATACGCCTATTGCGCCATTATTGCTGTCTCTTATACACATCTCCGAGCCCACGAGACCGTACTAGAT
>OLII01000642.1_pt1 | contig 13002 bp, 9 predicted proteins | sample 1609481 | NCBI WGS metagenome assembly OLII01 (sample SAMN05416859, study PRJEB24817) | seawater metagenome | isolation source: Sea water | place: Canada:Atlantic | collected 2013-11
TCGGCAGCGTCAGATGTGTATAAGAGACAGACACCGCCCCATGAAAAAGGCCCCTTGCGGGGCCTTTTTTTGTGGCGTCGAATTTACAACCGGGTGACCTGGTCAGGCACGCTGTTCCAGATTTCTGCCGTCAACGTCTCCAGCAACTTTTTCTCCTCCTTGGCCAGGTTGGCTTGCAGTACATGGCTCTGGCGCAGGTACGCCGCTTCGGTGATGTGCCCGGCATCGGCATCTGCCTGCAAGGCCTCCATGCGGGCGTGCAGCGGCTTGGCGATGCGCTGGTAGCGCTCGGCATACTGCACCTTCAGGTAGCTGACCCAGAAGTCGCGCTGGGCAATCGAAGCCTTGAGCACTGCCGGCGTCTCGCCCTCTTCGATCTCCTTCTGCGCAGCCTTGATATCGGCATCGGTGACCTGGGCAGTGGCTCGGTAACGCATGGTGTTGGGCTGCCCCGGCAGCTCGAGCGGCTCGGTCAGCGCGGTACGGTAAGCCAGCCGCACTTCGACCTCGTCCACCACCGTGCCAGCACGCACACGTGCATCGATGACCCGTTGGGCAATCAGCTCGACCTGCTCCAGGCGATACAGCCCACGCGCCAGCTTCATCAGTGACCACTCGGCACCCAGCTGGCTACCCAGCGCCAAGGCGTGGTTGATCAGCACCTGTACCTCAAGCTGGCTGAACACCAGGATCACCGCATCGCCACAGTTGCGCACGCTGTCCAGGGTCTGCAGTACCTCCTCGCGCAGCGCCGTGTTGGCGCTCACTGCCTTGATCAGCGTCCACACCCGCTGCTTGAGGTCGGCGTAAGTCTCGCGAAAATCAGACGTCTCCCCCAGGTCATCGAACAGCCGGAACAGTTCGCCGGTGCCCGGTTCGGCCTTGAGCGCATCCCACATCGCCTGCAGTTCGGCCGCCTGCACCGCATCTGCACCGGCAAGCCAGGCCGTGGCACCGGCAGCCATCGGCTCGGGCGCAAAATGGACGCGCAGGTTTGGCGTCACGCCAAAGCTGATACGCGTGCGCTGACGATAGACCGTCAGCCTGACCTGGCTGTCGGCATCGATCGGGTTGCCGTGCAGGCTGGTGACCCGATTGATCCTCAACACCCGATCGACACGCTCGGCTGAGGGCGCCAGCACGTCCTGCGGCACCACCTGAATGTTGTTGGCGCGCAGGTCGACCTCTTCGAGCATGTCAAGGTCCATCAGGCCGGTCGGCCAGGTACTGATGCCCGTGTGCTGCAGCCTGAGCCCGCGCAGGTCGACCAGGGTCGAAACATCGGGCGCGGTTATCAACGGGTTATGGTCCAGGTTGAGGATTCTCAGGCGAACCAGTTTGGCCAGCACCGCATTGGCAGCAGCATCCATGACCAGGCTGTTGTAGCTGAACGTCAGCCGGGTGATGCGCGGTATGGCTTCCAGCGCGGCAGGCAGGGTGCTGAACAGGTTGTTGGAAAGGTTGAGCCAGCGCGTATTGGCAAACTGCTCGACAAAGGCTTCGGGCAATTCGCTCAACTGCATGTCGCGCATGAACAGCGACGCCACATGGCTGAAATCGGCACTCAGAATCGGCAGACCTTCAAGGCGCGTCTCCGACAGGTTGAGGGTGTAGCCGACGGTTCGCCCTTCAACGGTTACCACCGGGCTGGTCTGGCGCCGCCAGCAACGCTCGATGCGATCGGCCGCCACCTCCCGGTGGCCACGGGCGGCGAAACTCACGGACTGATCGTTGCGCCAGGCGGTCAGGTCATCGATCAGCTTGAACAGTTCCTGGCGCCGCCCCTCAAGCTTGACCAGCAGCTCCTCCTCACTGAGCCCCTCGCCTAGCTCCTGCAAAAAGGCCTGCACCTCGTCCACGGTCAGGTCGGGGTACAGCGCCCGGGCCCGCTGCATCGGCGTCTGCGGCCTGCCGAACGGGCGCCGGCCACTGAGCGGATAACCGATCTGGCCATCGAGCATGCGCATTGGCGGCTTGAACCAGCGCGTGCGCGGACGCACGCCGATGCTGCTACGCACCGCAGCCGTATCCTTGGCGGCATTCTCGGCCAACATCAGGCGCAACGCATCGGCCTGGTTGATGTTCAGGCCAAGCAGCACGCGCTCGCTGTCGGGCAGCGCATGCAGCATGGCGGCGCACAACGGCTCCACCCCGCCCAGCGCGTTATGCTCGCTGTCATAAGCCTGATAGCCCTCGTCCAGCCGCGCGAGAATACGCTTGGTGCCGGTGGCCGTGCTGCGCCCGACCGCCTTGAGCTCATCGCCCCACGGGCTGCCTTCACGTACCTGCAACAGCACATCGCCAGACCAACCCGGCAAGGCCTGCAACTGGTCCATGGCAACCTTCAGGCAGTCCAGGCGATCGGTGTAGCCCAGGTAGAGGCCCTCACGGGCACGCACCACGCGCGCCTGCTCCACCAGCCAGCGGGCCTGTTCGGCCAGGCGCAACGGCACCCGCGGCGGGTTGGCGGTGAGCTGCGCTCGCTCGCTGACGCTGGCACTCTCGACCAGCTCTCTGGCCTGCCGCCACGCCAGCCCGGCAAACTGCTTGCGTACCACCGCCATGCCCGCCACCTCCTGCACCGGGTCGGCGCGGTAGAGGCTGTCGAACACCTGGCTGCGGTTGACGCTGGCGTAACGGGCATAGGCTTCACGCAATTGCGTCAGGCGACCAGCCTCGGTCCTGGCCAGGTAGGGGCCGAACAGGGCCTTCTCTTCCTGTTCGGTCAAGCCCTGCAGCAGCGTTGTCAGGAAGCGACCGTCGACCAGTTCCTGGCGCGTGATCGACAGGGTCCGGTTGTCGGCGCTCAGCGGCGTACCGTACTCCTTGACCAGCTGCCCGTCCTCCATCACCCGCACCAGCACACCGGCCGGCCAACCCGGCATGCGTGTGAGCAAGGCCAGGGGCAAGGCATCGAGCTCGGTGGCCAGTGGTTGCCCGTCGCGCATGGCCGCAATCACATCCGCCACCCTGCGGCTCATCTGCCAGCGCACCAGGCTGTCGCCGAGCAACGCCGGCAAAGGCTCGTTGTTGCTGTGCAGGCGGCGCAGGCGTGCCTCGTCGATGCCGGTGATGGCGGCCATGTTCAGCAGGTCCTCGTCACCCATGCCGTCCACCAGATGCCCCAGGCGCCGCCACAACGTCAGGCCTTCCCACTGCTGCGGGTCTTCGGCCTCGAGGCGCCAGGCCCCGGCGCCGTTGTGCACCACCGGCGGCTGGTAGGCGTCATCGCGAGGATGGCGGACCTGGTACTGGCCCGCTTCGGTGCCGACCACCTCGTAGGCGCGGCCCTGCACACGAATGTAGGTCTTGTCGCCCACGCTGTAGCGCCCCTGAAGGTCCGGCACGACCCCCGACAGATCGACATCCGCAGCATAGGGCTCCAGCTGCGGCTTCCACAGCCGGTACTGCCCGTTGGCCAGCCTGATCTGGACTGTGCCTTCCAGCAACTCGCTGCCCGGCCCGACGGCCAACGGCTTGAGGGCAAGCCCCAGGCCCACGGCGAATGCAATGTTCAGTGCCACCGACTGCAGGTGCGCCATGGCCAGCTCGCGATCACCCACCTCCCAGTCCTCGATGCCCTCGACCACCTCCCCGATCAACTGGCCGGCCGCCACCACCGCCATCACCTCCCCCAGCCCGGGTAAGAAGAAGGCGGCGCTGTTGAGCACGTTCAGACCGATGCTTTCCCAGTACGCCAGGCGCGCCTCGCGGGCCGCTTCGTCCGCGTCGGCACTGGGCACGGCCAGGTGCCGCGCATCAGCCTTGGCCTTCTCGATCAGGCGTCGATGCTGCAACTCGAACAGGTCTTCTTCCACCCGGTATTCACGCAGGTACAGGTCAGCCTCCAGGTTGGGCTGGCGCTCCAGCAGCCCGTGCTGGCCATCGACCAGGTGAAACAGATTGCTTTCCAGCAGCCCGAAGAAGCGCTCTTCATCGGCCCGGGCCACACACCCGCGCATGGCCTGCTGATAGGCGGGCGAAATCAGGTTGATGCGCAGGTCGCGCTTGAACGCCTCGATGCTCGGGTATTCCTTGAGCGGGTACAGGGGCGCGCCAGGCACATACACCAGCACAGGCTCGGTCTGCTCGCTGAGCAGGCGGTCGGCACTGGCCACCCAGATACCGGACAAGCCAATGCCGAACATTTCCAGGGTGCTGAACACCAGGGGCTTGCCGTTGTACTGGGCGGCACCGGTGCCATCGAGCCAGCCGAGCAAGGCGCTGCGGGCAGCCTCGCCAATCTCGCCCTTCATCGCCGCAATCCAGGTGCGCACGCGCAGGCGCGCCTTGTAGGCCTCGATGGACTGCCGGCGAACCCGATCATGGGTGGCCGGCGCCTCGTACACCGCAGCCAGGTGCTCCTGGTACTGCTTGCCCAGGTCCAGCTCATGGCACACGCGGGCAAAGTCGCGCGGGGCCACCGCCAGCTTGCTGCTGTAAACGTAGCGATAGCGCGGCGCGTGCTCGCTGCCAGGTACCAGCGTCATGGAAAATGCGCCCTTGGCCGCCAGGGCCGTACCGGCGTCGAATTCGGCATCCCGGGCAAAGTTCTGCAGCGCCGCCTGCAGCAGGCTCTGACGCCTGGGCACCACGCGCACCAGCGCGCCCAGCAGTTCGGTGTCGTGGGTAACGTGCACGAATTCGTGGGTGTTGACGTCGTCGTCGCGCTGCAAGTCGCGCTTGAGCCTGGCCTTGAGCAGCGGCTCGGCGAACTCGACGATGCCTTTGAGGGGGCGCAGGGTACGCGCCAACGCGTCGGCGCAGGCGCGGGCGCGCTGCTGGCAGGCGAGCAGTGCCTGGCGCTGGTCCTCGCGGGCATTGCTGAACCAGGGCGCCGGCGCATCCCCTGCGCCCTGGTGCTGTTCGGCGCCCCAGGGCCGGCTCAGGGCCGCGAAACTTGCAGGGGTGGAGTGCTTGAGCCAGTCAGGCATGCGCTGATGGATGAAGGGGCCATGCGGCCCCGGGGTGACATAGGTGTCGGTGGAATCGGTGGGAGTGGTCATGATGGTCCTCGGGGTAGATTGAACCCCAAGCAGACCCCATCATGACGCAGGTGAAGTGCTACATATTGCTCAGCGCCAGCGGCCCAGACGGCTCCACAAGCCCACCAGGGTGTTCTCGATGGAGGCGCTGGCAGCCAGGCCAACGCGCTCCTGCAGGCTCTTGCGTTCGGCAAAATGCAGGTGATACAGGTTCGAATCGCGAGCGCGTTCGCTCAGGTATTCGTCACTGGTGCGCAGCTCGTCCACCAGTTGCTTGTTCAATGCCGCCACACCCAGCCAGACCTCGCCGGTGGCCACCTCATCGATGTGCAACTGCGGGCGGTAACGCGAGACGAAATCCTTGAACAGCTGATGAGTCACGTCCAGGTCTTCCTGGAACTTCTCGCGGCCCTTCTCGGTGTTTTCGCCAAACACGGTCACGGTGCGCTTGTACTCACCCGCCGTGAACACCTCGAAGTCTACATCGTGCTTTTTCAGCAGGCGGTTGACGTTGGGCAACTGCGCCACCACCCCGATGGAGCCCAGAATGGCGAAGGGCGCACTGACGATCCTGTCACCGATGCAGGCCATCATGTAGCCGCCGCTGGCCGCCACCTTGTCGATGCACACCGTCAGCGGCACGCCGGCCTGGCGGATACGCGCCAGCTGCGAGGAGGCCAGGCCATAGCTGTGCACCATGCCGCCACCGCTTTCAAGGCGCAGTACCACTTCGTCCTTGGGCGTGGCGAGGGTCAGCAGCGCGGTGATTTCATTGCGCAGGCTCTCGGTGGCCGAGGCCTTGATGTCGCCGTCGAAATCCAGCACGAACACCCGCGGCTTGTCCTCGGGCTTTTTCTTCTGCTGCTTGTCGCGCTTGGCCTGCTGCTTGCGCAGGGCCTTGAGCTGGGCCTTGTCGAGCAGACCCGACTCCAGGCGCTCGCGCAGGTCCTTGTAGAAATCGTTGAGGCGAGTCACATGCAACTGCCCCCCGGCCTTGCGCCGGCCCTTGCCGCGCAACCCGGCAATGGCCGACAACACCACCAGGAGCGCGATCACCAGGGTCGCGGTCTTGGCCAGAAAGCTGGCGTATTCAGCAAGAAAATCCACAGTAGCTCCTTAACATGTCTGCGCCCGTACGGCGCCAAACGTGGCCCAAGCATACCGGCGCGGCCACGCCTCCACCAGCGTGGGCAACGCCCCGAAACGCAGTTCAAACGACCTTTTCAAACGCTTGTATGTTTTTTCGTTGACAGGCCGCCATCGGCCACCTACCCTCGCCAGAACCTTCACTCCAGGCATACGACGTGGGCAGCATCTACCTCATTCGACATGGCCAGGCCTCCTTTGGTGCCGACGACTACGACGTGTTGTCGCCGACCGGCATTGCCCAGAGCGAAGCACTGGGCGATCACCTCGCCCAGCTGGGCCTGCGCCTGGATCGCTGCGTGGCCGGCGACCTGCGCCGCCAGCAGCACACCGCCCGCCTGGCCCTGGCCCGCCTGCAGGCTGCCGGCAGCGCGGTACCCAGCCTGGAAACCGACCCTGCCTTCAACGAGTTCGACGCCGACGCCGTCATCCGCGCGCTGCTGCCCGGCCTGCTGCCGGACGAGCCCGAGGCGCTGCACATCCTGCGCAATGCCCGCGACAACCGCAGCGAGTTCCAGCGCCTGTTCGCCCTGCTGGTGCAGCGCTGGCACGGGGGCGAGCACGATGTCGACGGCCTGCAAAGCTGGCAGGGCTTCGTCGAGCAGGTGCACGACGGCCTGCAACGCCTGCTGCGTGAGGCCGGGCAAGGCGACAACATTGCCATCTTCACCTCCGGCGGCACCATTACCGCCCTGCTCCACCTGATCACCGGCATCACCCCCAGCCAGGCGTTCGCGCTGAACTGGCAGATCGTCAACACCTCGCTCAGCCAGCTGAAGTTTCGTGGCCGCGAGGTGGCGCTGGCTTCCTTCAACAACCAGGCCCACGTGCAGTTGCTGAGGGTGCCGGCGCTCATCACCTACCGATGAGCACCGGCCTGTTGCGGCCCAAGGGTCGCTTACATCACTTAATAAGGAATACACCATGACCGACGTAGCTAAAGCCGTTCAAGCCATGCAAGAGAAGTTCAACCCTGCCGCCGCTGCCGGCCTGGACCTGGTGTTCGGCTTCAACATCACCGATGAAGACAAGCACTTCTCGCTGATCGTCAAGGACGGCACCTGCGATCTGCAGGAAGGCGAAAACCCTGACGCCAACTGCACCCTGGTGCTGGACAGCGAAACCCTCAAGGGCATCGTCAGCGGCGAAACCGACGGCATGCAGGCCTTCATGGGCGGCAAGCTGCGCGTTGAAGGCGACATGATGCTGTCGATGAAACTCAGCGAGCTGTTCCCGGCCTGAGCCTTGCGCTGATGCCGACCAGAACCGAAGCCTTGTGCTTCGGTTTTTTTTCGCCCGGCATCAGGGGTGGTGATCGTGGTGCAACACGCTGGCCTATAACACAGTCAAACACTTGTTCGGTTTATCCACGAGAATTAGATTAAACAATAATCAGCGACTTTCAGAATAAGGGAAAAGCATGACGCTCACCGACCAGTCGACCCAGGTTCGCCCCGGCGAAGAACTCGATGCCGCCCTCATCGACCCTTATCTCAAGGCCAGCATTCCGGGCCTGAGCGGCACGCCGGTGATCAGCCAGTTCCCCGGTGGCGCGTCCAACCTCACCTACCTGCTCAGCTACCCGGACCGCGAGTTCGTGCTGCGCCGCCCGCCGTTCGGGCAAAAGGCCAAGTCGGCCCACGACATGGGCCGCGAGTTTCTCATCCTCAACCAGCTCAACAGCGGCTTCCCCTATTGCCCCAAGGCCTACGTGCACTGCACCGACGAATCGCTGATCGGCGGCGAGTTCTACGTGATGGACCGGGTCAAGGGCATCATCCTGCGCTCGGACCTGCCCCCCGAACTGGGCCTGGACAGCCAGCGCACCGAAGCCCTGTGCAAGAGCTTCATCGACCGCCTGGTCGAGCTGCACCAGGTGGACTACACCGCCTGCGGCCTGGCCGACCTGGGCAAGCCCGAAGGCTATGTGCAGCGCCAGATCGAAGGCTGGAGCGCACGTTATGAAAAGGCCCTGACCCCGGATGCACCGCGCTGGGAAGCGGTGATCGCCTGGCTGCGCGAGAAGATGCCGGCCGACCACCCACGCCCCGCCATCGTGCACAACGACTACCGCTTCGACAACGTGATCCTCGACGCCGACAACCCCATGCGCATCATCGGCGTGCTGGACTGGGAAATGACCACCCTCGGCGACCCGCTGATGGACCTGGGCAATACCCTGGCCTACTGGATCGAAGCCGGCGACCCTGCGCCCGTGCAGCTGATGCGTCGCCAGCCGAGCAACGCACCGGGCATGCTCACCCGGCGCCAGTTCGTCGACTACTACGCCGAACGTGCCGGGCTGCAGATCGACAACTTCGACTTCTACTACACCTACGGCCTGTTCCGCCTGGCCGGCATCGTGCAGCAGATCTACTACCGCTTCTTCCATGGCCAGACCCAGGACAAGCGCTTCGCCCAGTTCGTGCACATGAACAAGCTGCTGGAGCACATGAGCCTGCAGGTCATCGGCGAATCCACGCTCTGACGCCCTACAACTACAAGGAACCCGCCCCATGTCCAAGACCCAGTTGTTCGACCTCGACGGCAAGATCGCCTTCGTGTCCGGCGCCAGCCGCGGCATCGGCGAAGCGATTGCCCACCTGCTGGCCCAGCAGGGTGCCCACGTGATCGTGTCCAGCCGCAAGCTCGACGGCTGCCAGCACGTGGCCGACGCGATCATCGCCGCGGGCGGCAAGGCCACGGCGGTGGCCTGCCACATTGGCGAGATGGAACAGATCGGCGCGGTGTTCGCCGGCATTCGCGAGCAGTTCGGGCGCCTGGACATCCTGGTCAACAACGCCGCCACCAACCCGCAGTTCTGCAACGTGCTGGACACCGACCTGAGCGCCTTCCAGAAGACCGTCGACGTGAACATCCGCGGCTACTTCTTCATGTCGGTCGAGGCCGGCAAGCTGATGCGCGAAAACGGCGGCGGCAGCATCATCAACGTGGCATCGATCAATGGCGTATCGCCGGGGGTGTTCCAGGGGATCTACTCGGTGACCAAGGCGGCGGTGATCAACATGACCAAGGTGTTCGCCAAGGAATGCGCCCCCTTTGGCATCCGCTGCAATGCGCTGCTGCCGGGGCTGACCGACACCAGGTTCGCCTCGGCGCTGGTCAAGAACGAAGCGATCCTGAACACGGCGCTGCAGCAGATCCCGCTCAAGCGCGTGGCCGATCCGAAGGAGATGGCGGGCGCGGTCCTGTACCTGGCCAGCGATGCGTCCAGCTACACCACCGGTACGGCGTTGAATGTGGATGGGGGGTTCCTGTCCTGATACCGCATAGCGGGTCAAGCCCGCTCCCACAAGGATCACCGCTATTTCTGTGGGAGCGGGCTTGACCCGCGATAGGGCCCTGACAGGCACGCACCATCTCCTTTACCATAGCGCCCCTCAGGCGCAGCTTTACCGTTCTGCGCCCCAGTCGAATAAGCCCAACACCATGCCCTTCGAACTCAGCGTAGATCTCACCACCCTAGCCATTCTTGCCGCCGTGGCCTTCGTGGCCGGGTTCATCGACGCCATCGCCGGCGGCGGCGGCCTGCTCACCACCCCCGCCCTGCTCACCGCCGGCATGCCGCCGCACCTGGTGCTGGGCACCAACAAGCTCAGCTCCACCTTCGGCTCGGCCACCGCCGGCTTCACCTACTACCGGCGCAAGCTGTTCCACCCCGCACAGTGGCGACATGCCCTGGTCGGTACCCTGGTAGGGGCCTTCATCGGCGCCATCGTTGCCCACTACCTGCCGGCCGAATGGCTGAACAAGATGCTCCCGGTGGTGGTGTTCGCCTGCGGCGTTTACCTGCTGTTCGGCGGCACGCCCAAGGCGCCGCTGGACGCCGATGCGCCGATCAAGAAGAAGTGGCAACTGCCCCAGGGCCTGACCCTGGGTTTCTATGACGGCGTGGCCGGCCCGGGCACCGGCGCGTTCTGGACCGTCAGCACCCTGCTGCTGTACCCCATCGACCTGGTCAAGGCCAGCGGCGTGGCGCGCAGCATGAACTTCGTGAGCAACGCCGCAGCGCTGTCGGTGTTCATCTTCTCCGGCCAGGTAGACTGGGCGGTGGGCCTGGCCATGGGCTCGTCGCTGATGGTCGGCGCGTTCTTCGGCGCACGCACCGCCATCAGCGGCGGCAGCAAGTTCATCCGCCCGGTGTTCATCACCGTGGTGCTGGCCCTGACCGTGCGCCTAGCGTGGCAGCACTGGTTCGGCCAGGCCTAGGCGGCGCGCCACGTACAGGTCGATCAGGTAACGCGCAATCGAGCGGCCCGCCGGCAACGGCGGCAGCGCATGCACGCTGAACCACTGGGCATCCTCGATCTCGTCGGCCTGCATCACGATCTCGCCGCCGGCGTATTCGGCATGAAAGCCCAGCATCATCGAATGCGGGAACGGCCAGCACTGGCTGCCCACGTACTGGAGGTTCTTCACCTCCAGCGCCACCTCTTCACGCACCTCGCGCACCAGGCAGTCCTCGGCCGACTCGCCCGGCTCGGCAAACCCGGCCAGGGTGCTGTACACGCCGGTCACGAAGCGTGGCGAGCGCGCCAGCAGTATCTCGTCGCCACGGGTGATCAGCACGATCATGCTCGGCGAAATGCGCGGGTAGCTGCGCAGCTCGCAGCCGGCGCAGTACATCGCGCGCTCCCACTGGATCTGCACCATCGCCTGCCCGCAACTGCCGCAAAAGCGGTGCTCGCGGGCCCAGGTGGCGATCTGCGCGGCATAACCAAGGAGGGTGTAGGTATCGGAATCGCCTTCCAGCATGAACTGGCGCAGGCCGCGCCAGCTGCAGCCCTGGGGCGCCTGTGCCGAGCGCAGTTCGAGTAGAAACACCGGCTGGCCATCGAAGTGGCCGATGCCGTGCTCGCACACCACGTCCAGGTCCTGGCGCCTGAGCCAGTCCCGCGGGAACAGCGCGCCGTTGGCGTCCACCAGAAAGCCCTCGGCACAGTGGGCGACGGCCAGGCCGCCGGGGGTGTTGGGGTCCAGTACTGCAGTGGTCCAGCGCGCTGACATGTTGCGTTCCTTGAGGGTTCGCGACCGGGCTCAGTCGTCGAACTGCGGTTTCTGTTTGCTCATGCTGGCGGCCATCGCCACCCGCAGGTCGGTGGATTGCAACATGGCAGCGTTCCAGGTGGCAATGTATTCCAGCCCGTCGTCGATGCGGTGATCGCGCATGTAGCTGAGCATCTCCTTGGTGCCGGCCACGGCGATCGGGGATTTGCCCGCGATCTCGGCGGCAATCGCAAAGACCCCGTCCAGCAGGCTGGCCTGATCGTCGAAGGTGCGGTTGACCAGGCCGATCTGGCGCGCCTCGTCGGCGCCGACAGTGCGCCCGGTGTAGGCCAGCTCGCGCAGCACGCCGTCGCCGATGATGCGTGGCAGGCGCTGCAGGGTGCCGACGTCGGCGGCCATGCCCATGTCGATTTCCTTGATCGAGAACTGCGCATCGGCAGCCGCGTAGCGCATGTCGCAGGCGGCGATCAGGTCGATCGCGCCGCCCAGGCAGTAGCCCTGGATGGCTGCCAGCACCGGCTTGCGGCAGGTATCCACGGCATTGAACGAGGCCTGCATCTGCAGGATCTTGCGCCGCAGCAGGCGCGCGTTGCGGCCTACGTCCTTGCCCATTTCGTTGGCCACCGAGGCCAGCAGCATCAGGTCGATGCCGGAAGAAAAATGCTTGCCGGCGCCGCTGATCACCACCACGCGCACCGCGTCGGTCTCGTCGATCCACTGAAAGATCTTGACGATCTCGCTCCAGAACGCGGCATTCATGGCGTTGATCTTTTCCGGGCGGTTGATCTGGACGTGGGCGATGCTGTTCGACAGTTCGACCTTGAACGCGGTGTAGTCGGTCACGTGGCACTCCTTGGGCTGACGCGGGATGAGGTGGCTGGACTATATCGCAGACCGTAGGCGGCGCTTGTGCCAAAGGCTGGGCTGTTGCTCCTGCACTGCACGAGCCGGCCTTGCCGGCGAAGCGGCCGCCGCAGTCACCCGCAGCGGGCCCTGTCGCGCACCGGACACTGCGCCCGGTGCAGGTTCAGCGCCGTGTTGATGATGCCGATATGGCTGAAGGCCTGCGGGAAATTGCCCAGCATGCGGCCACCTTGCGGGTCGTACTGCTCGGCCAGCAGCCCCACATCGTTGCACAGCCCGCACAGGCGCTCGAACAACGCCTGGGCCTCTTGCTGACGCCCCAGCAGCACGTACACGTCCGCCAGCCAGAACGAGCACACCAGAAACGTACCCTCCCCCGGCGCCAGCCCATCGCAGCCGCTGTCGCTGTCGTAGCGGCGCACCAGCCCGTCATGCAGCAGGCGCTTCTCGATCTGCGCCAGGGTTGCCAGAAACCTCGGGTCGTCGGCTGGCAGAAAACCGGTCAGGGCAATCTGCAGCAGGCTCGCGTCCATCTCCTGCGAGCCATAGGCCTGCACAAAACAGCCCAGCTGCGCATCGACGCCCTGCTCGCACACCTGGCGATGGATCTGCGCGGCCACCTCGCGGTAGTGCGCAGCCTGGGCCTTGCCCTCCTCGGTCGGCTCGCTCAGGCTGGCCGCCCGATCGAACGCCACCCAGGCCATCACCTTGGAGTGGGTGAAATGCTGCTGCGGCCCGCGCACCTCCCAGATGCCCTCGTCGGGCTGGCGCCAGATGGTCTCCAGGTACGGCATGATCACCCGCCCGATCGCCGCACTGCGCGGCAAGCGCGGCAGGCCGCCACGCATCGCCTGACACAGCGCATCGGCCACCTCGCCATAGATGTCCAGCTGGTGCTGCACCGCCGCGGCATTGCCCACCCGCACCGGCTGCGAACCGGCATAGCCGGCCAGCCAGGGCAACTCGTACCTGTCTCTTA
>OLII01000644.1_pt1 | contig 13001 bp, 10 predicted proteins | sample 1609481 | NCBI WGS metagenome assembly OLII01 (sample SAMN05416859, study PRJEB24817) | seawater metagenome | isolation source: Sea water | place: Canada:Atlantic | collected 2013-11
AGATCTAGTACGGTCTCGTGGGCTCGGAGATGTGTATAAGAGACAGGTTAAAGGTGACATAAGAAAGTTAGCTGATTGTCAAAGTGCTCTTGAGTACTATAGTGAAGGTGTCGATTATATTTTACATCAAGCAGCGCTTGGCTCAGTACCGCGTTCCATTGCAGATCCATTACTTACCAATTCTGCTAACATAACTGGCTTTTTAACCATGTTAACCGCTGCAAAAGCAACTAAAGTGAAAAGTTTTGTTTATGCAGCCTCTAGTTCAACCTATGGTGATCACCCAGCATTACCTAAAGAAGAAGATGCCATTGGCAAACCATTATCTCCGTATGCAGTGACTAAATATGTTAATGAGCTTTATGCTGATGTTTTTTACAAAACTTATGGCTTAAATTGCACTGGATTGCGTTACTTCAATGTTTTTGGCAAAAGACAAGATCCTGATGGCGCCTATGCGGCCGTTATCCCTAAATGGACTGCAGCTATGATTGCTAATGAGGAAGTGTTAATTAATGGTGATGGTGAGACTAGTCGAGACTTTTGTTTTGTTGAAAATGCAGTACAAGCTAATATTTTAGCTGCTACTGCTAAAGATGAAGGAAAAAATCAAGTATATAACGTTGCCCTGGGTGATAGAACGAGTTTAAACACCTTATTTGATAGCTTAAAACAAGCGCTTCAAACGAATGGCGTTACCTATAACAAATCACCAACCTACCGCGAGTTTAGAGCAGGTGATGTAAGGCACTCTCAAGCAGATATTGCTAAGGCTAAATCTATGATTGGTTATGCTCCAGCGTTTAAAATTCAGCAAGGTATCGATAAAGCCATGCCTTGGTATATTGACTTTTTGAATAAACAGTAAGCCTTCACTAATCCTAGCTTTGTCAATACAAGGCTTAAACGTCTTAACACTACTACAAAGCAGTATCCATCAGGTGCTGCTTTTTTTGTATCTCAATGAAACCTCCCATCGAATTACCTACTGTAATATTTCTGTCACATAACTGACTTATACTTCGCTCCATTAATTTATCCTTGCTGCACTGTCGTTAGCAGGGAATTGGTTATTGTTAGTTTAAAAGGTTTATTAAGTGACTGCTCTCGCAACCCAAAATCGAAGTCGTGGTATTAAAAATTCATTAGCTAAGTGGTTGATAACACTTGGTGGTGTCAGTGTTTTGTTTACCCTAGTATTGATTTTTATGTATCTACTCTATGTGGTAAAACCCATTTTTGAATCAGCACAAATTGCGCCCAAAGTTAGTGTTAATGTTAACTTAGCTGTAAAGGAAAAAGTGCTCAGTACCGGAGTTGATGAATTACAAGAAATTGCTTATCAAATCACAGATACTGGCAGAATTAACTTTTTGCATTTATTAGCTAGTTCAGATAAATCCGAACCAGCTCATAAAGCAGGAGACACGGCTTTATCGCTTTCATTGTTAGCACCAATGGCGCTTGATGATGAAAAAGTCATCGCGGTTGTTAACTCTTACTCTGGTGGTAAGTTATTACTTACTGAAGCTGGTCATGCAACGATAATTAAACCAAGCTTTCATAGCCAATACGCTGATAATAACCGCAGAATCATCCCCAAAGTAAATTATCCTCTTGGGCCGGTAGCACTAACCCTTGATGAGCAAGAAAGTAAAATAGCGAAAATTGCTTTTGAGATGGATGATGAAACCGCGGTATTCGTTGCTTTTACTGAAGATGGCCGCTTAATCAAAACTAGCTTTATCGCCGAGGATGATTTTGGTTCTTTAAGTGAAGGCGAAGAGGCTGAATATGAGAGTATTTTTCAGCAAATTGACTTTCCACTGAATCATGTTGATGAAATTAACGTTACTCCAGATCTCAGCCAAGTATTTGTCCGTAGTGCTAATAGTGTTTATGTTTATAGTCTAGACGATGAATATGATGTCGCTTTAAAAGCACTTATTACTCCTGAACTTGCCAGCGATAAAACTTACCTAACGTCTATGGCATTACTATCGGGAAGTAGTTCAGTATTACTTGGTGATAGTAACGGTATGATCAGCCAATGGTTTGAAGTTGCAAATGACTCAGGTCGTCAATTTGAGCAAATCAGAACCTTTAATGCTCAACCTAGCTCTGGTAACAATAGTTCACCTTCTATTGCGACTATTTATACCGAGCAGTTTAGAAAGAGTTTTTATACTGTCAGTGACTCTGGTTTAATTAATGTATTTTATACCACCAGTGCTGCTCATCTATGGCAAGGTCAGTTATCGGACGAAAAGCCTATCGCTTTAGGTATTGCTCCCCGTGCTAATGGTTTAGTTTTAGTCAGTAATGCGACTAACATTGAGACAACTGAACAAGCAAATTCTAAGGTATCCGTACAAACATTTAGTGTACATAACGAACACCCAGAAGTGACTTGGCAAGCATTGTGGCAAGAAGTTTGGTATGAAGGTTATCCAGAGCCAGATTATGTTTGGCAATCAACCTCAGGATCAGATGATTTTGAAGGTAAGTTCTCTTTAGTGCCAATCTCATTTGGTACCATCAAAGCCGCTTTATATGCGATGTTATTCGCTGTGCCAATTGCGTTAACTGCGGCAATTTATACCGCGTACTTTATGACGCCAGTATTGCGCAAAAAAGTAAAACCAACCATTGAATTAATGGAAGCATTACCTACCGTTATTTTAGGCTTCTTGGCGGGCTTGTGGTTAGCACCATTAATGGAAGAGTATTTACCTGCGGTTTTCCTTTTGTTTTTATTTTTACCTCTTGCAACGATTATCACTGCTTTTGCTTGGCACTCATTACCAAATAACTGGAAAGATAAGCTGCCTGAAACTTTAGCACCGATTTTACTTATCCCTGTGATGATTTTGGCAATCCTTGCCGCGTTCTCTTTGTCCGGCAGTGTAGAAGATGCATTGTTTGCAGGTGATATGCGTCAATACTTGACCAATGATTTAGGTATCGACTTCGATCAGCGAAATGCTTTGGTTGTTGGTATCGCGATGGGCTTTGCTGTTATTCCGACCATCTTCTCTATGGCAGAAGATGCAATATTTAGTGTGCCAAGTCACTTAACCAGTGGTTCATTAGCTTTAGGTGCAACTCAGTGGCAAACCTTAGTGAAAGTTGTTTTGCTTACTGCAAGCCCTGGCATATTCTCCGCCATAATGATGGGACTTGGTCGAGCTGTTGGCGAAACCATGATTGTCTTAATGGCAACAGGTAATACACCAATTCTTGATTGGAGTGTGTTCCAAGGTATGAGAACACTAGCAGCAAATATCGCCGTAGAAATGCCAGAGTCTGAGGTAGGTAGTTCACACTATCGTATTTTATTCTTAGCTGCCTTTGTGCTCTTTATTTTCACCTTTATTTTCAATACGGCAGCAGAGTTTGTTCGCCAACGATTACGTGAAAAATACAGCTCAATGTAGTGATAATGTTTTAAGTTTCAGGTAGATCAATAATTTTAAGAAACAGTAGCTATTCAGCTTTAAGTTAGATTGCGCAATTTAAAAGAAAAAGCACGGAGTTGATGACTATCAATGAGTACTTTTGATGCCTAAATTGCACAATCTAGCGACAAGGTAATAGTTACTTACTAAATTAAGAGTTTTTTATGAATAAGTGGTTTAAATCAGGCTCCCCGTGGATATGGTTATCGGCAGGTGGCGTAAGTATCAGTTTAATATCAGTAGTAGGTTTGTTGTGGTTGATTGCATCTCGCGGCTTATCTTACTTTTGGCCAAGTCAGCTTCACCAATTTGATTTAATTGATGAAAACGGCGTGAAAAGTGTGGTTATTGGCGAAATATATGACAGAGAAGAAATCCCTGTAAGCCAATTAGCACATTTAAACTTAACGCTTGCACCAGAGCAAGAAGTGCTAGAACGATTGCTAATCAAAACAGGTAACCGTGAATTGGTCAGCCTAGATTTTCGTTGGTTGCTGTCTCATTATATTGTTAAAGATCAAACACCAAAAGACCTTGTCGTGGTTGAACGTCGTACGAATGGTAACTTTTACGGCTACATTGACAGCATCATCCTTGATGGTAAATCCGTGCCAAAAGATCGCTTAGCAGAATTGTTATCGCGGGTCGAAAGCTTCCAAGAAAAAATTGATGAATTGCAAAAATCAGACATCGGTGCCATTAACCATCAATTAGAGCGTTTACGTTTGAAAAAGCGTAAGTATCAACTTGAAGATAAGTTAACGCCTGAAGTCGAAGCACAATTGTCGCAACAAAAAAATGCACTCAATATTAGCTACGAAAAACTAGAAAAAGAGTTGTTGGCATTTCGCAAAGAAATTTCACGTGACCAGCTTGTTATGCGTGCTATGGATGGACAACTCGTTACTATCAATTTTGACTATATTCTAGATGTTAGTTTTAATAATAACCTCAACTTCTTAGAAAAACTGTCGGTATTCTTTAGCCAAGTGGGTGGTTTCATCATGGATGACCCAAGAGAGGCGAACACCGAAGGTGGCGTTTTCCCTGCTATTTTTGGTACTGTACTGATGGTGTTACTAATGACAGTAATCGTGTCGCCGTTTGGTGTTATTGCTGCAATTTACTTACATGAATATGCAGGTAAAAACGCACTAACTAAATTACTACGCATTGCCGTAATTAACCTCGCAGGTGTGCCGTCAATTGTTTATGGTGTATTTGGCCTTGGCTTCTTTGTTTATATGGTGGGTGGCTCTTTAGATCAACTGTTTTATCCTGAAAACTTACCAAGCCCAACCTTTGGTACTCCAGGGGTTTTATGGTCAGCAATTACTTTAGCTATTTTGACATTACCAGTAGTCATTGTTTCGACGGAAGAAGGCTTATCACGTATTCCGTCTTCGATGCGTCACGGTTCATTAGCGCTAGGAGCCACTAAAGCAGAGACTTTATGGCGGATAATTTTACCTATTGCCAGCCCTGCTATTATGACAGGTATCATCTTAGCTATTGCTAGAGCTGCAGGTGAAGTTGCTCCGTTAATGCTAGTTGGCGTTGTTAAAATGGCACCTAATTTACCCTTGGATGGTAACTTCCCATTCTTACATTTAGATAGAAAGTTTATGCACTTAGGCTTTCATATCTACGATGTTGGCTTCCAAAGCCCGAATGTCGAAGCCGCACGACCATTAGTTTATGCGACAGCATTATTGTTGGTGACTATTATTGTTGCACTTAACATGACAGCCGTTTCAATTCGAAATAAATTGCGCGAAAGATATAAGATGTTAGAGCACTAGTTTGCTTTAATTCAACGAATACATAACGATTAATGAAAAGAAAATAGAGAATACCAATTATGATTTCTATTAGCCCAAAAACAATTGCTACTGGTAGCGAGTCTTTAATGACCACGCCATTAGATTTGACTAATTTGACACCCGAGCAAGTAGCATTAGATATTAATGGCTTAAATTTACATTACGGTAATAAACAGGCTCTTAATAATATCAGCATGGCTATTCCGAAAGGACAAGTAACCGCGTTTATTGGCCCAAGTGGTTGTGGTAAATCAACCTTACTGCGTTGTATCAACCGCATGAACGACTTAGTTGACAATTGTCACATTAGTGGCGAGATTAACTTACATGGTAATAATATTTACGGTAAACACGTTGATGTTGCTGAATTAAGAAGAAAAGTCGGTATGGTATTTCAGCGACCTAATCCATTTCCTAAGTCAATATATGAAAATGTTGTCTATGGTTTAAGGATTATGGGTGAAAATAACCGTCGAAGACTTGATGAAGCGGTAGAGAAGTCTCTGCGCAGTGCTGCGCTTTGGAATGAAGTAAAAGACAGGTTAGATGAAAGTGCATTAGGCCTTTCAGGTGGTCAACAGCAGCGTTTAGTTATCGCAAGAGCTATTGCGATACAACCAGAGGTTTTATTACTGGATGAACCGACATCTGCACTAGATCCTATTTCAACATTAACCATTGAAGAGTTGATTAACGATCTTAAAAAGCAATTTACTGTAGTTATCGTTACGCACAACATGCAACAAGCAGCCCGTGTTTCTGATCAAACTGCGTTTATGTATATGGGTGATTTAATTGAATACAGTGACACCAATACACTCTTTACCACGCCAATGAAAAAGAAAACAGAAGATTACATTACTGGCCGCTACGGTTAATCAGCAGTTTAAAAAGTATGTAATGCATACTTATAAAAGGAAATACCATGGATAACTTACAAATTGGCCGTCATATTTCTGGTCAGTTCAATGAAGATTTAGAACGTGTTATCAACAACGTTATGCATATGGGCGGCTTAGTTGAAAAACAATTAACCGATGCCTTAGCAGCCGTTAACCAAGCAGATGTTGCGTTAGCCAAGCAAGTTTTAAGTAATGACTATCAAATTAATGCCTATGAAGTCAGTATTGATGATGAATGTACTCGCATCATTGCCAAGCGCCAACCAGCTGCAGGTGATTTACGCTTGATTATGGCCGTCGTTAAAACCATTGCCGATCTAGAGCGTATTGGTGATGAAGCTGAGAAAATTGCTAAAGTAGCACTAGAAAGCTTTTCATCACAACAGCAAGATTTATTAGTTAATCTTGATAACTTAGGTCGACGTGTTTTAGAGTTTTTACAAGCAAGCCTAGATGCGTTCACTCGAATGGATTGCGATACCGCCATTAAAATCCATCAAATGGATGACAAAATTAACCGTGAATATGAAGCATTAATGCGTCAACTAATGACCTATATGATGGAAGATCCACGTTCAATTCCGCAAGTGATGACCGTTATTTGGTCAGCGAGAGGGCTTGAGCGTATTGGGGATCGTTGTCAAAATATTTGTGAATACATCATTTATTTTGTCAAAGGCAAAGTTGTACGTCACACCACAGCAGAAGATATGAAAAATCTTTAAAGTAATACCGCTTTATTAATAATAAAGTTGAAAACTTCGAAGTATTTTAAATTCAATCAATTAGCTAAGTATGTAATAGGTACTTAGCTAATTTCAAATGACACTATCGCCGTTAACTCATAAAGGCTTTCATATAAGCTAACATTAGCATTTAACATTAGAAGTTAAATGGGTTACTATCCGCGGCGAATAGCAATGACGAGAGTTATAAAACTGGAAACTTAATTATGGCCAGAAATACAATCTTAGGTGTATTTGCAAAATCACCGATTAAACCGTTAGAAAAACATATTCAAATAGTTGTTAAATGTAGTAAGCAACTTATCCCATTTTTTGAAGCATGTACTGAACAAAATTGGAGCGAGGCGACAAAAATTCGTCGTAAGCTTTCCAAATTAGAACAGGATGCGGATTCACTTAAACGTCAATTACGTTTAGAACTACCAGGTGGCTTATTTATGCCAGTTGATAGAGCTGACTTACTTGAACTGCTTACCCAGCAAGACAAAATAGCCAATAAAGCAAAAGATATTGCCGGACGTGTCTTAGGGCGTAAACTTGAAATACCTACTAGCTTACAAACTGAATTCTCTACTTATTTAGCGCGTTGTATTGATGCAACTGAAAAAGCTGCTGAAGCAATTAATGAATTAGATGATTTATTAGAGACTGGCTTTCGTGGCCGTGAAGTTGCGTTAGTTGAAAAAATGATAAGCCAGTTAGATAGCATCGAAGATGATACTGACGGTTTACAAATTACCTTACGTAAAAACTTACTAGCGATTGAAAAGGATTTGAATCCAGTTGATGTAATGTTCTTATATCAAATTATTGATTGGGTTGGTGATTTAGCCGATCTTGCTGAGCGTGTAGGTGCACGTTTAGAAATCCTTTTGGCTAGAAAATAGGGCTTAACTGATGGAAATTATACTAAACTCAGGCAGCACTTTTGTAATCCTTGCTGCTATAGTTGGCTTCTTTATGGCATGGGGCATTGGTGCCAATGATGTAGCCAATGCAATGGGAACCTCTGTTGGTTCAAAAGCATTAACGATAAAACAAGCGATTATTATCGCAATGGTATTTGAATTTGCCGGTGCTTATCTAGCAGGTGGTGAAGTAACTTCTACCATCCGTAAAGGCATTATTGATGCAGGTTACTTTATCGATACACCTGAACTCTTAGTTTACGGGATGATCTCGGCACTTTTTGCTGCTGCTACTTGGTTACTTATCGCATCAGCACTAGGTTGGCCGGTATCTACTACTCACTCAATTGTTGGCGCTATCATCGGCTTTGCAGCCATTGGCGTTAGTACTGATGCGGTAGAGTGGGGCAAAGTAATTGGTATCGTTGGTAGCTGGGTTATAACCCCGCTTATCTCAGGTATTATTGCATTTATTATTTTTAATAGTGCACAAAAACTGATTTTTGATACCGATAAACCTTTACAACAAGCAAAGCGCTGGGTTCCAGCTTATATGTTCTTAGCTGGTTTTGTTTTATCACTAGTAACAATCAAAAAAGGCCTTAAGCACATCGGTCTTGAAAACGTTAACCTAGGCTTTGTAAACTTTGAAATTAAAGGTGCCGGTGGTTTCTACTTAGCAATTATTATTGCGCTTATCGTTGCCGCTATTGGTAAAATCTTTATCAGACGTTTGAAGTTTGATGAAACACTTGCGAAAGAAGCACATTATGCCAATGTGGAAAAAGTATTTGCTATTTTAATGATAGTTACTGCTTGTGCTATGGCTTTTGCTCACGGCTCAAATGACGTTGCTAACGCTATCGGTCCATTGGCGGCTGTAGTAAGCATTGTTGATAATGGCGGCGAAATTGCTTCTAAATCAGCTATTGCATGGTGGATTTTACCATTGGGTGGCTTTGGTATTGTTGCCGGTCTTGCCTTATTTGGTCATAAAGTTATTGCAACCATTGGTCAGGGCATTACCCATTTAACACCAAGCCGAGGCTTTGCAGCTGAGTTAGCAGCGGCAAGTACTGTTGTTATTGCTTCTGGTGCTGGTTTGCCTATCTCAACTACACAGACGCTTGTTGGTGCTGTGCTAGGTGTAGGTATGGCGCGTGGTATTGCAGCAATCAATCTAGGCGTTGTACGTAATATCGTGGTCTCTTGGGTTATAACTCTACCTGTAGGTGCTGGTTTATCTATCATCTTCTTCTGGATGATGCAGGCATACTTTGGTTAATCGCTAAGGTTCAGTAAATACTAAAAGCCGCATTTATTGCGGCTTTTTTGTTGCTGTTAAGCTATTGTTTAGTTGCTATTAAACCTTTGCTTAAGTATTTAAATACTTTATTTAGCAGTGTAAGTAACAACGATTATCTTCTTCTGGACTTAAATGTGCTCAGGCAGGCATACATTGGTTAATTACTAAGATTCAGTAAATATTAAAAGCCGCATTTATTGCGGCTTTTTTGTTGCTTTAAGTGTCTTGTCCTGAAATGTGTTTAGCGTTAATAACAACGATTATCTTCTTCTGGGCTTAAATGTGCTCAAGCAGGCAGCCTTTAGCTAATCGCTAAGATTCAGTAAATATGAAAACCGCATTTATAGTGGCTTTTTTGTGGTCTATGTATGGATACTAGTCGTCATCAAGCTTAATGTTTGGCGTTCTAAATTTTAACTAAACTCTGCTGAACTATGCCGTATTCAAGCATGTAGTATTTGGCTAATTGCTAAAAACTAGACATAAAAAAGCCGCAATTATTGCGGCTTTTTTGTCATTATTTGTAAGGAGTAAACACTGCGTTAGGCGTTAAACTCGATTACTCTTTACCTTAGCTTCTTTCAGTTACTTCTAATAAGTGATAACCGAATTGAGTTTGCACAGGGCCTTGTACAGTATTTAGTGGCGCTGAAAAAACAACTTTGTCGAACTCAGGAACCATTTGACCTGGACCAAAGCTACCTAAATCACCGCCTTGAGCGTTAGATGGGCAGTTAGAATGCTCTTTAGCTACTTCAGCAAAATCTTTACCTGCTTCAATTTCAGCTTTTAATGCTAAACATTCTTCTTCAGTATCCACTAAAAGGTGGCGTGCACTTGCTTGAGACATACTTCTTTTCCTATTTCTTATGGTGAAATTATATTTATATGAAATATTATATAATTGAGCAGACGTACAGTAACGCATCTAAAAGGTAAATGAAAGGACACAGATTGAGTTATCACTTGAATACTAGTAAGAAGTTCGTATATGAAAAAATGCTAATGTTTTTTTTGTTAACGTAATGACTTACTTAGTTATTATTGTGATGATCGTTTTGCTGATTTTTCCTACTTTGTCTTTTAGCTCACTTACCTAAGCATAATTACCAGCGCCAGTCTAAACAGTCAGATTGATCTGAGTTGAGCTTAGCAATTAAGCTCAAATATCGGTAGAATAGCGCCAATTTTGATTTATCTATGTACTTAGCAGTACTAACGCAGTTAAGGATTATCTATGGCTTCCCTTCAAGATCAGTTGCTTAAAGCAGGATTGACTACTAAACAAAAAACACGTCAAGCAAATGCTGACAACCGCAAAAAAAACAAACAAAAGCGTAGTGGCGTTAAACATGATGCCAGCTTGCAAGAGCAAGTTAAGCAAGATTTAGCAAAATCTAAAGCAGAAAAGCTAGCGAAAGACTCAGCATTAAATGACGCGAAGAATAAGGAACTTGCTAGCAAAGAAAACAGCCTGCGCATTAAACAAATTTTACAGCACCACCAAATAACAGGCGTCAACGGCGAAAGTGAATACAATTATACCTTTGAAAATAAAATTAAAAAATTATCCCTAGATACTATTACTCATAAAGCGCTAGTAAATGGTCGTTTAGCTCTTTGTGGTTTTGCTGAAACAACGTATTTAGTGACCAGTGAAACTGCCGCAAAAGTTGCTGAGCTTGATAATAGCATCATCTTGGTACAAAACGATAAAGTTGAAAGTGACGAGGTTGATGAAGACGATCCTTATGCAGATTATCAAATCCCTGATGATTTAATGTGGTAAACCTATACAACAATATCAGTGAAATCTGTGCTAGAATAGCGCGGAATTTTCTGTATAGCACAGTGAAATATTGATTTAGAATGCATTCATTGTTAGAAAAGTAATTTAATGAATCTATTCGCCTTAAATTAACAAGAGTTACTATTATGATTTTAATGAAAATGATCCGCTGGCCAATTGGGCAATTAATTTTATTACTTAACTTTATTTTTTCTCCTCGTTCACCTAAACGTGCGATAGAAGAGCAAACTAAAATAGATAATAAAACACAAAACTTAAGTTTATATCAGCTTCCATCATGTCCATTTTGTGTGAAAGTACGCCGCACTATGAAACGTGAAGGCTTAAAAATTGAGTTAAGAAACATTAGTGGTAAAAACGACTTTCGTGAAGAGTTAATTCGTGAAGGCGGTAAACGTACAGTCCCTTGTTTACGTATTGAAAAAGCTGACGGTCAAGTTCAGTGGTTATATGAATCGAGTGACGTGGTTGCTCACTTACAAGGCTTAGCAAAAGCAGCGTAAGTAATTAACTAAACAGCTCTATTTGTAATAAACGCGCCAATAGGCGCGTTTTTTATGACAACTTCACCGATGTCTTCTTTGTAGGTTACTCTACAACTTAGCTTATTATCATTGATTATCGCTGAGTCTATCAGGCTAACTTACTATCGCGAACAACTAATTTTTTAGCCACTCTTTGAAATTTTATTGACTGTCAGCCTTTCTTATTTAGCAGCTGTAATTTTTTATTAAGGTGTTAACTGTGCTGATAAAAACCCCGAAAAACTGCGATTTAAAAGAAAACCATGTAACTCCAGAAAATGTTTACTTAAACAGACGTGAAGTACTCAAGGGCATGGGTTTTTTAGGTGCGGGAGCATTACTGGCAAGTGCGAGCGCCAAGGTAAATGCTAATTGGTTCACGAAAGATGAGCCGAGTAAATTTAAAACAACCGCATTAACATTTACCCCAGATGCAAATTCGGAGCAGTTGATATTAACCCCAGAAAGCAAAGTTACTACGCATAACAATTTTTATGAGTTTGGCGCACAAAAACACCAACCTGCAGAGTTATCTCAGCAATTTAAAGTTAACCCATGGCAGCTTAGTATTTCTGGGGAGTGCGCCAAGCCAATGACTTTAGATTACGATGACTTAACTAAGATGTTTACTCTTGAGGAGCGCATTTACCGACTACGCTGCGTAGAGGCATGGTCAATGGTGGTGCCTTGGATAGGTTTTACGCTGGCTGATTTATTGAAAAAAGTGCTCCCCAACTCTTCTGCTAAGTATGTGGTTTTTGAGACACTTCACGATCCTGAGCAAATGCCAGGACAAGCAGACCGTCGCTTGGGAGGTGGTATTAGCTATCCTTATGTCGAAGGTTTACGTATTGATGAAGCGATGAACCCACTGACATTAATGAGTGTTGGCTTATATGGAAAAACCTTACCACCACAAAATGGCGCGCCAATTCGCTTAGTAGTGCCATGGAAATATGGCTTTAAAAGCATTAAGTCCATTGTCTCGATTAAACTCGTCAGCGAGCAGCCAAAAACAACTTGGCAGCAGCTTGCGCCGAATGAATATGGTTTTTATGCCAATGTAAATCCAAAGCACGACCATCCGCGTTGGAGTCAAGCAAGCGAAAGACATATTTCTACTGGTGGTTTGTTTGCCCGAAACCGTATTAAAACGTTAGCGTTTAATGGTTACGGTGAGCAAGTGGCGCATTTATACAAGAACATGGATTTGCACAAGTTTTTTTAAATACTTTATATGATGAAAAAAATAACAACAAAAAGTAAAGTTTTTCTGTTAAAAAGCATTATTCATTTAGCGGCATTATTGCCGTTATTGAACATATACTTTCTTGCTTTTATCGATCAGCTTGGCGCAGACCCTGTCCAACGTATTATCCACTTTACCGGCATTGGCGCGTTAAATATCTTACTGTTCACACTCGCTGTAACCCCAATAGCAAAGCAGTTTAAGCTAGGTTACTTATTACAAACTAGACGTTCTGTCTCTTATACACATCTCCGAGCCCACGAGACCGTACTAGA
>OLII01000645.1_pt1 | contig 12997 bp, 13 predicted proteins | sample 1609481 | NCBI WGS metagenome assembly OLII01 (sample SAMN05416859, study PRJEB24817) | seawater metagenome | isolation source: Sea water | place: Canada:Atlantic | collected 2013-11
GATCTAGTACGGTCTCGTGGGCTCGGAGATGTGTATAAGAGACAGACATTAATGAAGAGTGGAAGTTCTATTGTGCTCTAATAGGTTTTGCTTTTTGTTTCTTTATGCTTTTTTTACTAACGATTACACCAATTATAGTTCAGCTAGCATTAAAACACAAGAATAAATTAGAAGCTTTTTATGACGCTGAAGAGTATATTGAATCTACACAAACTTCAAGAACATTATTTGAATTAAAAACCCGTTCTAATTAAGTTTAGTGGGGTTTAACACTTGTTGTCAAAATAGAAATCACTTTCTTTTTTCTTTGTATCGACCTTTCAAGCGAGAAAAATAGAGAAAAAACCCAAACAGACCTCATGAAATAATTCTATATTCGTGGTCACAAAATTAAAATAACTAGAAAACATCTCTTCATAACGATTGACCCCTTGTGATGGTTTAAAACCGAAAAGGCATCGTCATTTTGAAGAAGACAGTCTTACTAAAACAGAAACATTCTCAATGAAAAAAACACTTGCCATTTTAAGCTTACTGCTTACGTCTGCTCTTTATTCACAGACAAAACTCTATGTTCACCCCGATGCAGACACCTATGTTCAAAACACAAAAACAATTGCGATTTTACCAATGAAAGTTCAGGTAAAATTAAGACCCAAAGAGCTAAAAGATTTTACACCTGAACAAATTATTGAGATGGGTAAGAATGAAGCTTTAGATATTCAAAAAGGGATGCACTCTTGGTTCTTAACCAGAAAAAAAAGAAAAACTTTATTGGTAAAAGTACAAAACCCAACCAGAACCAATGCATTATTGAAAAAAAATGGCATTGACATTCATTCCTATGATGAATATTTGCCAAGTGAATTGGGGAAGATCCTTGGAGTAGAAACAATCATAACGGGAACCTATGAAACTTCAAAACCAATGTCAAACGGAGCTGCACTAGGATTGGCAGTGCTCACAGGAGGCCTTTTTGCAACGAATACCGCCACTATGAACATGGACTTTATACATACTTCTGATGACGAATTGGTTGTGAACTATCTTAAAAAAATAAGAGGATCTTTGGGAAGTGACGCTCAAGATTTAATCAATATATTGATGCGTAAAGTTTCAAGACGCGTGCCTTACACAAAATAGCAAGCTTTTTGTAAACAATTTAACAAAGAAAACCCATACAATCATGATTGTATGGGTTTTTTAATCGTAAACTTCAACACCAATTCTGGACTAGTTCTTAAAACTTTCAAGCCCTTTGAGTAACCAATTATGATACACATCAACATCCGGTGTATAAGCTATAGGAGGAGTTAAATTTTCTTCATCATGCCCCATTAACACATACAACGGTTGTGTATTTGCTTTGTACTTGATTGTTTGTAATTCGCTCCACTTCTGACCAATATATTTTAGTTTTTTACCTGGGTTCAATTTAGAATCAACTACCTCATCTGCTGGCAAGGGACGTTTGTCATCTACATAGAGTGAAATAAGAACAACCTCCTCTTTAAGAATTTTTAAGACCTCCGGCTGTACCCAAACATTTTGCTCCATCTTTCTGCAATTGACGCAGGCATGCCCGGTAAAATCTATCAGTACAGGCTTCCCAACTTTTTTTGCATAAGCCAAACCTGTATCATAATCATGAAAAGCAACAATATCATATGGAGCCATCAGATGTGCGCCTTCTGGGATATCTGAATTCACTAACCCTCCACTTACTTGTTTTGAAAAACCAACTCCGTAAGGAGACTCACTGTAATGCTGTGGTGGTGGAAAAGCGCTAATCAGATTTAATGGCGCTCCCCATAACCCCGGAATTAGATACACTGTAAATGACAACACCAACAAACCCAAACTCAATCTTCCTACAGAAATATGTGACAGTGGGCTATCATGTGGCAATTGAATTTTCCCAAATAAATAAAAGGCTAGAGTTCCAAAGATAGCAATCCAAATAGCAATAAATACTTCGCGCTCTAAGAGATGTAACTGCAATACCAAATCTGCATTTGACAAAAACTTAAACGCCAATGCCAACTCAAGAAATCCTAAAACAACTTTTACCGTATTCAACCATCCTCCAGATTTTGGCAATGAATTCAACCATCCTGGAAAAGCCGCAAACAAAGCAAATGGCAATGCAATGGCCGAAGAAAAACCAAGCATACTTACAATCGGTGCAATGCGTTCGCCTGTAGTTGCGGCAGCCACAAGCGCAGAACCCACAAAAGGACCGGTGCAAGAAAAAGAGACAATAGCCAACGCCAATGCCATAAAAAAGATACCCACAAAACCACCTCTATCTGCCTGTGCATCTACTTTGGTACCCCAAGAACTTGGCAAAGTTAACTCAAAAGCCCCTAAGAATGACGCTGCAAAAAAGAGCAACAACAAGAAGAAAGCCAGATTAAACCATTCATTTGTAGACAGTGCATTCAAAGCTGCAGGTCCAAAAACAGCACTCACAATCAAACCAATCACCACGTAAATAATAACAATAGAAACACCATATATGAGCGCATTTCGAATCCCTGCTGCTTTCGTTTTACTTTGCTTCGTAAAAAAACTAACCGTCATTGGAATCATAGGAAATACACAGGGTGTTAGCAACGCTGCCAAACCTCCTAAAAAACTCAAAATAAAAAGCGTCATCAAACCCTTCTCCTCCTTAGAATCATTCACATTAGATTCAGTCACCTCCTCTTTTGAAGTCAGGGATTCACCCGATTGCAGTTCAAAATTTAAAGCTATTTCTGTCGGGCTCAAACATCTTGAATCATCACACACCATAAAGTAAACAGAGGCAGCAATGTTTCTTGTTTTCCCGGTAACATCAACTATTTGCTCGAACTTAGCATGGTCACTGAAATAGGTAATATTCATATTGAAAACAGGATCAAAGCCTGTAATTCCCTTTCCTTCTTTTGTTTTACCACTTAGCGCAAAAGAACCATCATTAACATAAGTAAATAATGTTGCAATTGGCCCATCGTCAGGCACCTCTTGTGAGTACAAGTGCCAACCTTTATCAATAGTCGCTTTTGTAATTAACTTGTATTTTGTCTCTGATATTTTCTCAACAGAGGTCGACCAATCTACAGGGTCTAAAATTTGAGAAAAACTAGCAAATGACAAGAGGACTGTCAAAAGCAATAATACCCTTTTCTTCATTGAATTGAATTTAGATCGCTCAAAGATAAATATTTCACCAAGTTAAACACTCAGTTTATAGATATTTTAACAATCGTAACCCCTTATTGAACACCTAAAAAATAAACCATCTTGACAGAGAAAACTAGAATCGATCAGTATCTCGCTTTCGGACTCTTAGAAACCGATAGAATCAGAAAATTGATCCTAAACAGCGAATCGCAAACATCCGTAAAACATAGATACAAAAAAAGTACTCCGACCAAAGCCGGAGTACCCACAAATTACAACTCTATTTAAATTGAAAACTTGTTTTTATAAGTCGAAAAGCAACCCCCCTTAAAAGCCCCTTTCTTCTTATAAAGTACAATAAATATCAGTTGGATAGTTATTGCCATGATAAAAGTACAACAACTTTACAATCAACACAATACCCATAAATCGGTAAATTTTAATCACTGTTTTCAGTTAAAATCAATCCATAAACAACTGTCATTAAAGCGCTGTAGACCGCTAATAATACAAACACCGCACAGAACAAAAAACTCCTCAACCCCAGTAAAAACAATAGCTAAGAACAAAAAAAACACAGCAACCATTCCTTTTAAAATCTTAGATTTCACATCAACTAACTACACACCGATCTACTTATTGCAAACAACGCCAAAAACCATTGAAAAGCAGCAATATTAAAAAATGAATAGAAAGCCTCGCATAACTTTTTTATATTTGGCTTTCTAAATGACAAAAATGGACGATTTTATTTTATACCTTAACATGGGATTACAGCATGTGCTGGATTTTTCAGCATATGATCACATTCTATTTCTCATTGCATTGGCGGTGATTTTTTCTTTTCATCAATTAAAAAAAGTACTTTGGCTAATTACATTATTTACTGTAGGCCACTCCTTGACATTGGCACTATCTGCTTATGGAGTTTTAAAGATTGACGTGAAGATTATAGAATTCTTAATTCCAGTTACGATTGGAATCACTGCCGTTGTTAATATTTTAAATTCAAATAAAAACAATGCATCAAAAGATAAGATCAATTTGGTATTTGCTTTATTTTTTGGTTTGATTCATGGATTGGGATTCTCGAACTACTTTAGGATGATGATTGGAAGAGAAGAAGACAAACTAATGCCACTCATTGAGTTTGCCTTAGGTATTGAAGTAGCGCAAGTAGTCATTGTTTTAGGAATTCTAATCATTGGCTACCTGTTACAAACATTTTTCAAAGTCACGAAAAGAGACTGGATCATGGTCACCTCTGCTATTGTTCTCGGGTTTGTGATTCCGATGATGGCAGAACGGGTTTTTTGGTAAATTATTAACGCTACAATTCTCTAAAACACAGTACATTCGCACATGGACAAAAAGCAACTTAAATACGACACTGCTTACTTAAAAATGGCTCAGGAATGGGCCAAGCTTTCGCACTGTCAACGAAAACAAGTTGGCGCATTAATTGTAAAAGACCGGATGATTATTTCTGATGGATTTAACGGTACACCAACAGGCTTTGAAAACCCTTGTGAAGACGACGAAAATTATACCAAATGGTATGTTTTACACGCAGAAGCAAACGCCATATTAAAAGTAGCATCCTCGACACAATCGTGCAAAGGAGCAACCTTGTACATTACTTTGTCTCCCTGCAAAGAATGTAGTAAATTAATTCACCAAGCAGGAATCAAAAGGGTGGTATACGCAAATGCCTACAAAGATGATTCTGGCTTAAATTTTTTAAAAAAAGCAGGTGTAGAATTAACCCATTTACCCTATGAATAAAAATTATTTACCGCTCTATTTCGCCTTTGCCATTGTACTTGGAATTTGTATTGGTGGCTTCTTTAACGGAGGAACCTCGTCTGGAAACTTATTTGCGAGCGCATCAAGCAATGAGATCAAAATAAAAAGACTTATCAACTACATTCAAACCGATTATGTAGACAGTGTAGACACAGACCTGCTGTTAGACGGAGCCATAAAGCAAATTCTAGGAAAATTAGACCCACATTCCACATACATCCCAAAAGAAAGGCTGCAACAGGTAACCGAGAACATGCAGGGAAACTTTGTTGGCATAGGTGTTCAGTTTCGCATGATTAAAGACTCTATCACTGTCATTCAACCCATCAAAGGAGGACCTAGTATCAAAGCAGGAATTCAGGCTGGTGATCGAATTTTAATTGCCAATACAGACACCCTTTATGGAAAAAGATTGAGTAGCAATAGCGTTCCTAAATATTTGAAAGGAGAACCAAACACAAACGTAGCGCTGCAAATTTATCGCAAAACAAATGACTCTCTTTTTACAGTATCCATTACACGAGGCAATGTGAACATTAAAAGTGTTGCTGTTTCTTATATGGTGAACGACTCGATTGGATATATCAAATTAGAACGTTTTGCAAGAACCTCATATCGTGAATTTAAAACCGCTTTGACCAACTTGCAAAATAAAGGAATAACCGACTTAGTGTTAGATCTTAGAGGAAACGGTGGAGGCTACATTGACATCGCAAATAAAATTGTTGATGAGTTTTTAGAAGATCAAAAGCTCATTGTTTTCACAAAAGACAACAAAGGAAATGTAAACGAATCATTTGCCACATCGCGTGGTTCTTTTGAAAAGGGCGGTTTGTATATTTTAATAGATCAGAATTCTGCTTCTGCATCAGAAATTGTTGCAGGTGCATTACAAGATAATGACAGAGGAACCACTATCGGCAGACGCTCTTTTGGAAAAGGGTTGGTACAAGAAGAAAAAGACCTAGGAGACGGCTCAGCAATCCGACTAACCACAGCAAGATACTATACCCCTACAGGAAGATCCATACAAAAACCCTATGAAAAAGGAAATGGAAAAGGCTATTCCAAGGATCTCAATAACAGAATTAGAAATGGAGAGTTGTTGAGTAAAGATAGTATTAAAGTAAACGATTCTCTGCAGTTTAAAACACCAAAAGGAAACATTGTTTATGGCGGCGGGGGTATTGTGCCTGATGTATTTGTTGCTATTGATACCACGAGCTATATGAGCAACCTGTACTACAATACGATTCAGAATTTTGCCTTTGACCTTGTTGATAAAAACAGAAAAAAATTCTCCCAATTATCACTTGACAGTTTCATAGAAACCTATCAAATAGATTCGGCATACATGGCCTACATTAAAGAAATCAATGATGGTCTCTCTGACCTGAGACAAAATCTGAATCAAACATACAGCCCATCAATCAATTCTAAAAAAATGATCCAACAATATCTGAAAGCTAGCATTGCGAATCAAATTTATGGTGACGAAGGTTTCTACAGAATCATTCAATCTGATGACCACATGATACTAAAAGTTTTAGAGTTGGAAACTACAAATTAATCCCGTTACTTTGCACGAATGATTCCTGTACCCGAGCATAAAAAAATATACTTTGCCTCAGATCAACACTTAGGTGCACCATCACCAGAAGCTAGTTTTCCGAGAGAGCAAAAGTTTGTTGCCTGGCTAAACGAAGTTAAAGAAGATGCTGCTGCTATTTTTTTACTGGGCGATTTGTTTGACTTTTGGTTTGAATACAAGACCGTAGTTCCGAAAGGTTTTGTGAGAGTATTGGGGAAATTAGCTGAGCTAAAAGATAGCGGAATCCCTATTTATTTCTTCGTAGGGAATCATGATTTATGGATGAACGATTACTTTGAAAAAGAGTTGGACATCCCTGTATATCACAAACCTCAAGAATTCACATTCAACCACACAACCGTGCTCATTGGGCACGGAGATGGTTTGGGTCCAGGAGACAAAGGTTACAAGCGTATGAAAAGAGTATTTACCTTCCCTCTATTCAAATGGATGTTTCGATGGCTTCACCCTGACCTAGGAATGAAATTAGGACAATACATGTCTGTGAAAAACAAACTCATTTCTGGCGATGAAGACGCGAAATTCTTAGGTGAAGACAACGAATGGCTTGCGCAATATTGTAAGCGAAAATTAACACACAAACACTACGATTATTTTGTTTTTGGCCACAGACACTTACCACTAGACATTGCGCTAACCAAAAACAGCAGATACATCAACTTGGGCGACTGGGTGCAGTACTTCACCTATGGTGTTTTTGAAAACAACAGCTTCAAACTAAAAAAGTACAACTAGCTTTTCATAAAACTACTCTCTAAGAAAGAAAGAAGGGCTCACATTCAACGCGTCAGAAATCTGAAACAATCGATGCATAGACAACTGTGTATACCCTTTTTCAATTTTAAAATAACCGTTGAATGACAAATTCAAATGAACTGCCAAATCCTTTTGCGAAAGCCCCAAACCACGCCTTTTTTCGATAATTCGTTGCAAAATTTCTGCAACATTTTTTTCTTCTTCTCTCATAACTCGTATGTTTTTATAAAATGATTAAATAATTCAAGTTAAAACTACTAAAAATACTCGTGTGAAATTATTCCATTTTCGAGTAACGGATATCGGCAAGTCATGATACCCCATAAATGGGTATTGTAAAAAGGTTAAAAAATCAACACAAAAAAATCCAAACTTTAAAACAAATTGCCCAACCTAAATTGAAGCGAAATAAACCATGCACGAAACCACAAACGGACAGACTCATTTATGAGAATTTAATTCGCCATGCGAAAACTAATCTCCGCGAATGAGTGCTGCGGTTTTCCATTGCCTACAACTTGTAAAAGCACTACTCTACCGCTTCTTTTGAAACATTTCTTAAAGCTAACAATCTCGTTATCAACAGCTGCGATTAAGATTTTTTTAGTACTATCACTGCAAATCTTTAGCATTCTTTTAACAAGAAAAAAAACACTATTATTGTAGCTTTGTTTCCAACTATTTATCACCAACTTAAAACGCTAAAATGATAGAACAGCAAATGAATGTAGACGTAAGAGCAATCAACGAAAAAATCGAGAGAGAAAGTGCCTTTATAGACATCTTAACTTTAGAAATGAACAAAGTTATTGTCGGTCAAAAAGACATGATAGAACGTTTGTTAATTGGTTTATTAGGAAATGGTCATATTTTACTGGAAGGAGTTCCTGGACTTGCAAAAACACTTGCAATCAACACCTTGTCACAGGCCGTACAAGCTAGTTTTAGCAGAGTGCAATTTACGCCAGACCTGTTACCTGCAGATGTTGTAGGGACCATGATATACAACATGAAAGAAAATGATTTCATGATTAAAAAAGGACCTATTTTCGCCAACTTTGTATTGGCAGATGAAATCAATAGAGCTCCTGCAAAAGTGCAATCTGCCTTGTTAGAAGCCATGCAAGAACGTCAAATAACTATTGGAGACGAAACCTTTAAGCTCGACGAACCATTCTTGGTAATGGCTACTCAAAACCCAGTAGAACAAGAAGGAACCTACCCTTTACCAGAAGCACAAATGGATCGTTTTATGTTAAAAGTAGTGATTGACTACCCTACCATTGCAAACGAGCAAACCATCATGCGACAAAATTTAAGCAACGGGTTCTCAAAAGTAAATCCAGTTGTTTCTGTAGATCAAATTATCAAAGCTCGTACAGTTATTAATGAAGTCTACATGGATGAAAAAATTGAAAAATACATTCTAGACATTATTTTCGCAACACGTTATCCAGAAAAATACAACCTAGGTAAATTAAAAGATTTAATTAGTTTCGGAGCCTCTCCACGTGGAAGTATCAACCTAGCAAAAGCCGCAAAATGTTATGCATTTATCAAACGAAGAGGTTATGTCATTCCTGAAGATGTCAGAGCTGTGGTAACAGATGTATTAAGGCACCGTATTGGCATTACCTATGAAGCAGAAGCAGAAAACATTACCTCTGTAGACATTATCAATAGTATTATTAATGAAGTTGAAGTGCCTTAAAAAACAACAAACACGTTTGAAGCGTTCAATTAGCTCCTTGATAAAGATGAAATCTAAGGATTAAGATCATAGGGCCATCACAATAAATGGATAACAGATCATTGAAAAATGGAAACAAAGGAAATACTAAAAAAAGTACGTAAAATTGAAATCAAGACACGTAGGTTGTCTGATCATATTTTTGGCGGCGAATATCACTCGACCTTTAAAGGTCGTGGTATGACTTTTTCTGAAGTACGCCCCTATCAATACGGAGACGAAATTCGGTCTATTGATTGGAATGTTACAGCTCGTTACAATGAGCCGCACGTAAAAGTTTTTGAAGAAGAGCGAGAACTAACAATGGTTTTAATGGTTGATATTTCTGGATCTGAATTTTTTGGAACTTCAGAACAATTTAAAAAAGATCGAGCTACAGAAATTGCTGCAACCCTCGCCTTTTCTGCTATTCAAAACAATGACAAAGTAGGACTGATATTATTTTCTGATCAAGTAGAACTCTACATTCCTCCGAAAAAAGGAAAAAGTCACGTGTTACGAATCATCAGAGAACTCATTGAATTTACACCAAAAAGTAGAAAAACAGACATCAACGAGGCCCTCAAGTTCTTGTCAAATGTGATGAAGAAAAAAGCCATTGTATTTGTACTTTCAGACTTTATGGATGATGACTATGAACAAACACTAAAACTAGTAGGAAGAAAACACGATGTCACAGGAATTAAAGTTTACGACAAGCACGATGAAGAGATTCCAAATTTAGGAATGGTACCAATGCGAGATGCAGAAACAGGTAAAACAGCATTAATACACACAGGTTCTAAAAAGATTAGAAACAATTACAAAGCACATGCTCTTCGACTAGATGCCTACTATAAGAAAACATTCAGTAAGTCTGGAGCAGGTACTATATCAACTCGTGTTGACGAAGATTATGTAAAAAAATTATTAGGCTATTTTAAACACAAAGGAAATTAAGAATCATGTTTTTTGCCTTATTCGCTCCCTTTTAAAGCCCAAGCATAGCACAAATGAACAAAAAAATTTTATATCTATTTTTATGTATTTCGACCATGGCTTTTTCACAGCAAACACCTGTTGTGACTGCTCAAATTGACACGACCAATATTAGAATTGGCGAACAATTTGAATTTGAAATAACAGTGAGAGATACCGCCAATGTGATCATTCCAAAACTAGAAGACATCAATGGCATAGAAATTATTGAAGACCCACAAATAGACACGATCAAAAACCGACTGATTAAGAAATACATCTTAACCAGTTTTGATAGCGGTGCATATTACATACCGCAACAACATATTTTTATCAAACAAAGACTGCACTTAACAGACTCTTTATTGATTAAAGTTGCGACCATTGCCGTTGACACCACTCAGCAGAAAATGTTTCCCATCAAAGCAAACAGAGCTGAACCAATCATCTTTGACGATTATAAAAAATACGTTTGGATTGGTATTCTTGTATTGGTGCTGTTGGGTATTTTGCTCTATCTAGCCTTAAGAAAGAAAAAAGAGCCTGAGCAGGAAGAAAACGTACCATTTTTGCCACCTTTAGAAGAAGCCATTCAAAAATTACAAGAATTGGATAAAAAACTGTTGTGGCAAAACAATCAAATCAAAGCATACTACAGCGAATTAACTGAAATTGTGAGGGGGTTTATTGAGCGCGAATTAAAAGTACCTGCTTTGGAATCTACCACAGATGAGTTGATAGAGACGTTGACTGATTTTACAGCAACAAAGTCCATTGGAACGACGCAAGACACACTCAAGAAATTGCACGATCTACTTCGAGAGGCTGACTTTGTAAAATTTGCCAAATCGAAACCGCTAGCAATTCAAATTGAACTGAATAGAAAAGAAGCTGAAGAAATTGTAACCGCATTACAGCCAGAAGAAGAAATGCTATCAGAAAATAAAACAACAACAGATGAATTGGAATAATTTCGAATTTTACAATCCAGAATTTTTCTGGTTATTCTTGCTCATCCCTATCATTATAGTTTGGCAAGTGTTGGTGCGAAAAAAAAATGCAGCCACCCTAACAGTGCCCAGCACGAAAGGATTCAAAGCATCACAAGATATTATCTCTAAACTAAAACCCATACTCTATATCTTTAGACTTCTCGCCTTATGTTGTTTAATTACAGCATTGGCAAGACCAAGAAATGTTGCGGTAAGCAAAAAAACCAAAAGCAACAAAGGAATTGATATCGTCATGGCAATAGATGTATCTGCAAGTATGTTGGCAAGAGATTTAAAACCCAATAGATTAGAAGCCTTGAAAAAGGTAGCCACTAATTTCATAACGCAACGACCAAATGATCGGATCGGGATTGTTGTGTATGCAGGAGAGAGCTTTACACAAACACCAATTACAAGTGATAAAGGGATTGTTAAAAGAACCGTTTCTGAAATTAAATGGGGGCAATTGGAAGGCGGAACTGCCATTGGAATGGGATTAGGCTCTGCCGTAAATCGCTTAAAGGAAAGCAAAGCAAAAAGCAAAGTCATTATATTATTGACTGATGGTGTGAATAACTCTGGATTTATTGACCCAAAGACAGCAACAGAACTGGCCAAAGAACTAGACATAAAAGTATATACCATTGGAATTGGAACCAACGGAATGGCAGATTTTCCATCGAGAAAAGACCCTACTACCGGACGCTTACTTTTTAGCAAACAACAAGTAGAAATAGACGAAGACTTATTGAAATACATCGCCTCAGAAACTGAAGGAAAGTATTTCAGAGCGACAGACAACACGAAGCTAAAAGCAATCTACGACGAAATCAACAAACTAGAAAAAACCAAAATTGAAGAGTTTAAATACTACAACTATCAAGAACTATACAGAACGCTTGTTCTCATAGCATTGGCATTATTAGTACTCGAATATACATTAAAGAATACGATATTTAAAAGTTTCATATAAACATGCTTTATCAAATAGAAGAACCTATATATTTTTATTTTTTCACAATTGTACCATTGCTAATTGTGATTTTTCTATTGTCTTTTTGGTGGAAAAAAAGCACACAAAAAAAGTTCACAAATTACACCTTGTTAGAGAAGTTAGCTCCCAATACCTCTACCTTTAAATCGGTTTTAAAATTTATCTTCTTACTCATTGGGATTAGCTTTTTAGTGATCTCGCTGGCAAATCCTAAAATGGGAACCAAACTAAAAACGGTAAAAAGAGAAGGTGTTGATGTGGTTTTTGCCTTGGACGTATCTAAAAGCATGTTGGCCGAGGACATTGCACCCAACAGATTAGAAAAAGCAAAACAGATCATCACTAAAATTATAGATAAATTGGGAAGTGATCGCGTGGGAATTATCATCTATGCAGGAAATGCATATCCATTGCTTCCCATTACAACAGATCACGCCGCTGCCAAAATGTTTCTACAAAATGCCGGTCCTGAACTCGTTTCGAGTCAAGGAACCGCAATTAACGAGGCCCTAAACCTCGCAAAAACCTATTATAATAATGACGAGCAAACCAACCGTTTTCTAATTATAATTTCTGATGGTGAAGACCATCAAGAAGAAACCAAACAAGTGGCAGAAAACATGTCTCAAGAAGGCGTAAAAGTGTATGCGATTGGTGTTGGTACTGAGAAAGGAAGTCCAATACCCATGAAGGTGAACGGATCTTTAATAGGGTACAAAAAAGACAGAAATGGAGAAACTGTTGTCACCCAAAGAAAACCCGATGTGCTCGAAGCAGTTGCCAATGCAGCGGGAGGACGATATATTGACGGAAATAAAACAAGTAAACCTGTTGATTTTGTTGAAGAACTCATTAGCAATGCTCAAAAGAATGAATTTGAAACCAAACAATTCTCAGACTATAAAGATCAATTTCAGTGGTTTATTGGCCTCGGACTTCTATTTCTTTGCATAGATAGCTTC
>OLII01000648.1_pt1 | contig 12984 bp, 7 predicted proteins | sample 1609481 | NCBI WGS metagenome assembly OLII01 (sample SAMN05416859, study PRJEB24817) | seawater metagenome | isolation source: Sea water | place: Canada:Atlantic | collected 2013-11
GGGTGAATGAATGGGTGCATGTCTGAAGTATTCATGTCGTCTTTCTCGTACCAAGTGGCGGTAGGAAGAACGATGTCTGAATACAAGCAAGTAGTGGACATACGGAAATCAAGTGTTACCAATAAATCCACTTTACCTTCAGCCGGTGTGTCATTCCACTTCACGTCTTCAGGCTTAGCTTCTTTGGATTCACCTAAGTCTTTGCCCATTAGGCCGTGCTTGGTGCCCAACAAATGGCGCAGCATGTACTCGTGACCTTTACCTGAAGAACCCAATAAGTTGGAGCGCCAGATAAACATGTTACGAGGGAAGTTTTGTGGATCATCAGGATCTTCACAAGCAAACTTCAAGTCACCCGATTTAAGCTGTTGTACAGCGTAGTCTTTAGGTGTCATGCCAGCTTTGTCGGCGTCTTTGCACAAGTTAAGTGGGTTCATGCCAAATTGTGGAGCAGACGGTAACCAACCCATGCGCTCGGCGCGGGTGTTAAAATCAATAATAGAGCCGGTCCATTTTTCTTTATTGGCCATGGGAGAAATCACTTCCTGCATGGACAATTTTTCATAACGCCATTGGTTGGCATGGTTATAAAAGAAAGACGTTCCGTTCATGTGACGTGGTGGCTTCTGCCAATCCAAACCAAAGGCAAGAGGCTGCCAACCGGTTTGTGGACGCAGTTTTTCTTGTCCCACATAGTGAGCCCAACCGCCACCAGACTGACCTACACAACCACACAACATAAGCATGTTGATAAGGCCACGATAGTTCATGTCCATGTGATACCAGTGGTTCAATGCAGCACCCACGATCACCATAGAGCGGCCGCGCGTTTTCTCGGCGGTAGAGGCAAATTCGCGAGCTACTTTTACAACAAGCTTAGGATCAACACCGGTAACACGTTGTTGCCAGGCTGGTGTGTAAGGCACATCGTCTTCATAAGACTTAGCAACATTCTCACCGCCATAGCCATTGTCTACGCCGTAGTTGGCCACGGTTAAGTCAAACACTGTGGTCACAAGTGCATCTTCACCATTGGCAAGCTTGATGCGTTTAACAGGAATGTTACGTTGCAATACTTCGTCGTGTTCGGTGTGATCGTAGTATTTATGTTCGTGCTCGTTTTGCGCCGTGGCAAAGTAAGGGAAGCCAACCGATACGATTTCGTCATGGCCTTCTTTCAAACTAATTTTAAGTTTGATGTCTTTGCCAGTTTTACCGTCTAGTTGTAGGGTGTTCCACTTGCCTTTTTCACCCCAGCGATAACCAATAGATCCGTTTGGTGAAACCAGTTCGTTGTTTTCTTCGTTAACACCGATGGTTTTCCATTCAGGGTTGTTGTCTTCGCCAAGATTGTCGGCCAAGTCAGCGGCGCGTAAGAAGCGTCCTTGAACGTAGGTATCGCCTTCTTTATCCAATATAACCAAGTTAGGCATATCGGATTTTTCACGAAGGTACTCAGTGAAATATTCAGTTTGCTTGTCTACATGGAATTCTTTAATGATGACGTGACCAAAGGCCATGGCTAATGCGGCATCGGTACCCTGTTTAGGCGCTAGCCAATCATCGGCAAATTTAGACGCTTCTGAATAATCTGAAGTAATTACGCAGGCTTTAGTACCCTTGTAACGGGCTTCCGTTAAGAAGTGAGCATCAGGCGTACGAGTTTGCGGAACGTTAGAGCCCCAAACAATAATGTAGTTAGAGTTATACCAATCGGCAGATTCAGGTACGTCAGTTTGCTCGCCCCAAACTTGTGGTGAAGCCGGTGGTAAATCGCAATACCAATCGTAGAAGCTTAAGCAATGGCCACCAATTAAAGATAAGTAGCGTGCGCCTGCGGCGTAAGACACCATTGACATAGCCGGAATAGGCGAGAAACCTACGATACGGTCAGGGCCAAACTCTTTGGCTGTGTAGACGTTAGCAGCGGCAATAATTTCGTTAACTTCGGTCCAGTCAGCACGAACAAAACCACCCATGCCACGGCTTTCTTTGTAAGATTTTGATTTTACAGGATCGGTTACAATTGAAGCCCAAGCGTCTACAGGGTCTGGGTGCTGTAATTTAGCGGCGCGGTAAAGCTTAATAAGAGACTTACGAACTTTTGGATACTTTAAGCGGTTGGCGCTGTAAACATACCAAGAATAACTGGCACCACGAGGGCAGCCACGAGGTTCGTGGTTAGGTAAGTCAGGACGAGTACGGGGGTAATCGGTTTGTTGGGTTTCCCAAGTGATAAGGCCATCTTTAACATAAACCTTCCAACTACAAGAGCCTGTACAGTTTACGCCGTGGGTAGAGCGAACAATTTTGTCGTGCTGCCAGCGTTTACGATAACCATCTTCCCATTGGCGATCTTCATTGGTGGTAGTGCCATGGCCATCTGCAAATTCTCCTTGCTTGCGTTTAAAAAACTGAAGCCGGTCTAGAAATTGACTCATATATACCTCTCTTCAAGCATTGGCTTTACACAGCCCAATTAATTAATTTCGTCTTCCTGACGCGACTATAAGGCCTAGATAGCTGTCATTAACTTGATGTATATCAATGTTAGTGTTTTACCACTGCGTTAGGGGGAGGGGGTGTACCTACAAGGTGGTATGGTGGGTATTACCCATGAATTAGCTGTTTACGCCCTAAAAGGTAAGGCGGTCGGTATAATAGGATTTTTGAAATAATGATGCGTTTTATTATGTTTAGTAAGGTTAAGAACTCCATCGTCTTTCGCATTGGCGCTTTAATGACTGCAATGACCATTATGGCGTTGCTAAGCATGTTTAGTTCTTTTGTTATATCTGAAATGGCCAGCTCAGATGCCGCTGCAATTAACCAGTCAGGCTCGTTACGTAAATCCAGTTATGAGTTATTAACTTATGCTTATTTAGCGAAAGAAAGTGAAGAGTTATATTCTAATCGAATAGATAACTTTGAAAATATTTTATCCAGCTCTGTGGTGCTTAATAATGTGAATAAACTGGAAAGTGGCGATAAAGTATTCGACTTATATCAATCTATAAAAGACGAATGGCATTATGAAATTAAGCCGCTTTTAATAAAAATAAATTTGCAAAAAAATTCTGCTGAAAATGATCAAGTCCTAAGAGACAGCATTCTTGGTGAAATGGGTATCTTTGTAGAAAGCATTAATGAGTTAGTTATCTTGTATCAAACTGATGCGGAAAACAAAATTGAAATGCTGCGCATTATTCAAATAATTTCTTTATTTGGCACCTTAATTTTAGTGTTTGTGGCCATGAACAGTGTCTCAATGCACATTGAAAAACCCCTAGGCCAATTAACCGAAATGGCCAAGCGCGTATCTAGTGGTCAATTTAATGAACAAGTGGTATTAGATAATAAAGATGAATTAGGTGTTTTGGCCGACAGCTTTAACAGCATGAGTGAAGCCTTGGTGGACATGTATGAAAAACTAGAAGACAAGGTAGAACGTAAAACCAGGCAGTTAAAGGAGTCTAACGACATTCTGGAGTTTTTAATTGAAACCGCACGAAATATCAGTGAAGGGCTAGGGGGGGAAATAGATTTTCAACCTACCTTAGACCGTGTCGCCGCTTTAAGTGGCATTAAGGATATGGACTTATGTTTAAGTACTGAAAAATCTGCCAGTCCTTATATACACATGTTAGTGGAAGAGGATAAAACCATAAGAAGTAATTGCGATAGCCATCATTGCAACGAATGTGTAGGAGAAGGCTGTTTTGTGTCAACGGGTCAGGATACCTATAGTGTTAAATTTCCACTTGTTCAAGATGGGTTGAATTACGGGGTATTAGTGGCCCGAGTGAAATACGAACAGGGCTTAAAACAGTGGCAACACGATTTAATTCAATCGGTGGCCGATCAAATTTCCATGGCGTTAAGTTTAGATAGGCGCAGCAGTCAAGACAGGCGCATGTCTTTATTGAATGAACGCACCATCATTGCTCGTGAATTACATGATTCGTTGGCGCAGTCATTGTCTTATTTAAAAATACAAGTGATGCGTTTGCAAAAAGGTTATGAAAAAGGCATTGATGAAAAAATGTTCCATGAGTTAATTGGTGAGCTACGAGAAGGGTTAGGGGGGGCTTATCGTCAATTAAGAGAGTTATTATCTACCTTTCGATTACAAATTGATGGTGGTGGATTAAAGGGGGCTATGATTAATGCATTTGATCAGCTCAATACGCGCAGTGATATGCAAGTGAATTTAAACTACCAAATTGACTCTGTGTTACTTAGCCCTAATGAAGAAATTCATTTACTGCAAATCAGTAAAGAAGCGGTGCAAAATGCTATTTATCATTCAAAAGGTACCCGAGTAGATGTCGATGTATTGGTGCAGAATGGAGACGTGTTGTTAACCATTAAGGATGATGGAGTAGGTATTAATGGCGATCCGGGCAAGTTAAACCACTATGGATTAGCCATTATGAATGAACGGGGTAAAAACTTAGCGGGAGACATTACTATTTGTCGCCGTGAAGAAGGAGGGACTCAAGTGGAGGTTCAATTCACGCCGGATAGCCGCAGCACCAATAAAGCCGATTTTCATCAGGCTTAACCCGTTCAAATTCAAGCTGTACCAATCTGGTGCAGCTATAAATCCCCGTTGTAAATACCTCATATTTCAAGATTTTACGAATCAATTTAGTGCGCTTAACGCTGCTTTTTAGGGCGTAATTTAAAGGTTCACAGGCCTTTAAATCTGACGGCATTGAGAGGTGTTTTTTCATGCTTAAATCCTAATTAAACTTGATATTGATCATGGTTGTAACAGTACTTAACCGTATTATGGAAACATAAGAGTACGGAGGGAAAAACATGACAATATCCATTAAAGATTTAACCGCTGCGGATGTAATGACATCTGATGTATTGATGGCTTACGAAGGTTGGTCTATTAAACGCCTATCTTCCTTTTTCATTAAAAATGGCATTTCAGGCGCCCCTGTTATTGCCAGTGACCATACTCTTGTGGGCGTCGTCACCGTGACTGATATTATTAATTTTGAAACCAAGACAGATAAAGAAAAGTCAGATTTAGTAGAGGAAGTGTATGCTGAATTTGTCGGGTATAACTTTGAAAGCGATATGATCAATCAGATGGCTGTTAAAGCGGATGAAAAATGCACGGTTAATAAGGTCATGACTGAGCAAGTGATTCAAATTGATGAAACAGCCCCATTAAGCCAAGTAAGTAAGGTGATGCTGGATGCTGGAATTCGCCGAATATTTGTGAGTAATAATGGTGTGGTATGTGGGGTTATTTCTACCACCAATATTTTAAAGGCCATTAGTTTATTGTAAGTTAAATAGCCGTTAATAAAAAACTTAAGCCGCTGCACTATATTTAAAATAGTAAGCGGCTTTTTTGTGCCTGTTATTCATACCCTGTAATGATATTTACTGAGAACTGGATAGTTAAAATATATCACTGCTCTGAGTTGAAGATAAGTTGCTTTACTGACCACGGTAATCAATGGCTGTGAAATGTGGCGCCAATGACCGTATGTATATCTTATCCATACGTTGTTTAAATTAACTAAATACCTCAGTATTTGAGTAGATTTAAACTATGTGGAATAAAACAACAAAAATGACCCCCACTGACAAGTTAAAAAAACAAAAAGCTGAACTCATTAATGAGTTTGCTAAACGCAATAATTTAACAGCGCTTTGGCAAACGCTTAATACAATAGTGCCGTATTTTTTATTGTTTTATTTTGCTATTGAAAGTTTAAGCATTTCTTATTGGTTAACAGCTTTCATTTGCATGTTACTTATTTTAATAGTCATGCGTGTTTTTATGATGATGCATGATTGCGGACACGGCTGCCTATATGAAAAACCTCTGCCCAACCAGATTGTCGGTTTCATCATGGGCGTTCTATGCGGAGTACCTCAATATGTGTGGTCAAAGCACCACGCTTATCATCATGCCACTAATGGCAACTGGAGTAAGTATCGCGGGCCATTGAGTGTGTTGTCGGTTGATGAGTTTAAAAATTTAAATCAAAAAAAACAAAAGTCCTATGAAAACAACCGTAATATTTTATTGGCGCCTTTAGGGGGCTTCATGTATTTCATATTTACTCCAAGATTTACTTGGCTTAAAGGCAGCTTACAGTTTTGCATTTTTTTGTTATTAGGGAAATTAAAGAATAAATCAAAATCGCTTAAAAGCTTAAGCCAAGAATTTGAAACAGGCTATTGGAATACTTGGCAGGAATATGCCCATATGGCTGCTAATAATCTAGTATTAATAACTGCTTGGGTACTGGGGGCTTATTATTTTGGTGCGTTGAGCTTCTTTTTGGTTTATACCATCGTGTTATCGTTAGCGGGCGCATTGGGCATTATTTTATTTACCATTCAACATAACTTTGAAGATTCTTACGCCAGTGATGATGAGGCGTGGGATTATTTTAGTGCTGCCTTAGAGGGCACCAGTTATTTAGATTTACCAAAATTACTTCATTGGTTCACAGCCAATATTGGTTACCACCATATTCATCATTTATCGGCTCGCATTCCCAATTATAAGTTGCGGGAGTGTCATGAAAAATACGCAGCGCTTTTTGAAGGGGTGAAGCGCATTCGTTTGAAAGATACAGCAAAATCTTTTAAATACATTTTATGGGACAACCACGCTGGGCGCATGATCAGTGTTGCGCAATTTAAAGTCTTGTATGGAGGTCAGTCAGCTACTTCAGAAGACACAAATACCCTAGCCAAACAAACATAACCGATGGTTTTAGTTTATAAAATTTAGGCTTTTTATGGGATATGCGTATAAGCCTTAAATCTCTTTAAAATATAAAGGAATTACTGCGTCAACAGTCTTTTTATTACCTACACTTTCCCTATGTTTTTTAATTAGTGCCCATCCAGAAATAGATAAGCCATTGATTAACAAAGAAAATTAATCGAAATCAATAAAAAACCCTCTTGTATGTGTTAGGTTAATTTCGCCAAAAACAAATCTAACCAAGAGGATTATCGCATGCGAGAAACCCGCGTAGCGCAGATAAGTATATTTGAAAAATACTCGCAACACGAGTTTGGTTTACAACTTGAACGACTTTCAAACATACTAGATCGTTATCCTGAAACTCTTGACTTAATTGAAAGTGACTTAATCGATTCTTCGTGCCAAAAGGTGGGTTGCAATGGTTTATCCGTTGAATCAACTTTCCGCTCTCTATTACTAAAGCAGCAATTGCGTTGTAGTTATGAAATGCTGGCTTTTCACTTATCCGATTCCACTACCTATCGCTATCGCGCTTTTACTCGACTAGCGGATACCGTATGCCCAAGTAGATCGGGCCTGCAATCTGTCATTCGTAAAATAAAGCCTAAAACTTTAGAAGAAATTCATCAGCTTTTAGCCATTAATTTTCTTAAAGATGGCACAATATCTCTTGATAAAATACGTATCGATAGCACGGTGGTAAAAAGCAATATCACCCCACCCAGTGACAGTCAATTACTCAATGATAGCGTTAGAGTTTTAAGTCGACTTCTGGCTAAAAGTCATCATTCCACAGGATTGAAGGCTCGTTTTACTGATAAAAGAAAAGCCTCTAAATCCTTAGCCTTTCAGATTTTCAATGCTAAAAACACCCAAAAAGAAGCGCTTTACCCCGATTTACTAAAACTCACCAGGGTTGTACTACGACAAGTTGGACTAGCCTTATTGAAGGTTAAAGAAGAGTGTGAACCTTCAGATAAAATATCGAAATGGCAAACTAAAGTTAAACACCACAGAGATTTATTATTAAAAGTCATCAACCAAACAGAACGACGCGTCATTAACAAAGAGAAGGTACATTCTTCAGAAAAAATCGTCAGTATATTTGAAGAGCATACCGATATCATTGTGAAGGGTTATCGCGAAACTCTGTACGGACATAAAATCAACTTGGCCAGTGACGAACGTGGATTCATTACCTATTTGGCTTTAGAGAAAGGAAATCCAGGAGATGTCGAACGATTTATGCCGATCCTTCACGACCATAAAACACTTTTTAATAAATTGCCGCATTCCGTCGCTTGTGATGGTGGTTACGCCAGTCAGGAAAATGTAACACAAGGGCGGGCACTTGGAATTAAGCGATTGGTTTTTCATAAACGAGTGGGGATTTCTTATCAATCAATGGGCGTTAAAGAAAAAACGTTTAAAATACTGCGTAATTTTAGAGCAGGGATTGAAGGCAATATTTCCGAATTGAAACGGGCCTTTGGCGCTGGTCGCGCAGAATGGAAAGGAGAAGATGGCTTTAAAGCTTTTGTTTGGTCATCGGTGATCACTTATAATTTAGTGCGACTGGCTAGGCTTGAATCTGGCTAGAATATTTTTCTTTGAGTAAAGTTATGCAAGTAACAATTTCTGGTATCAGAGTAGCTTTACTCGACCTGAAAACACCAAATATGCTTATTCTAAAGACGTATTCACCGGGATATCAGTAAATCCAATTATCAGACTCTGAAGATTCACTTGGCCCATTCCAGAATATGGGATTCTGTAAAAAACACCTATTTTTGGATGGGCACTAATTAGGAGTTGTCATGATTGAACCTTCATCGAATCAACTCCAGACAATACTCAAAGGCATTAAAGTCCCCCCTCAGCCACAAATCATGGTGGATTTACAGATGGAACAGGCCATGCCTGAGCCAGATCTGAATCAGATTGCTCATCTCATTAGTCGTGATGTGGGATTGTCGGGCAGTATCATTAAAACCGTTAACAGCCCTTTTTATGGGCTGCCGAATAAGATTACCAGTATTCAGCAAACAGTGAATATTCTGGGTATGAACAGCGTTATCAATATTGTGAATGGCCTGTCTATTAAAAATGCCCTATCGGACGACAATGTTAAAGCACTCACACGCTTCTGGGATTCAGCTATGGATGTTGCCATGATCGCCACTACAGTGGCTAAGCAAGTCAATTATCCTTTACCTGATAACGCCTACGCTTTGAGTTTATTTCATAACGTGGGAATCCCCATCTTAATGGCTAAATTTGAAGACTACTTTAGCTACGTTTTGGAAGGCTATGCATCGGATACGGGGAAGGTGACAGCCTGTGAAAGCCAGCAGTTACACTGTAATCACGCGGTGGTGGGGTATTACACGGCTAAATCTTGGCACTTACCCAAGTTATTATGTTTGATCATTGCGGACCATCATAATTGTGAAGAAGTGTTTAAATCGGAAACAGTTGAGCATAATGAAAAAAACACACTACTGGCCATTTTGAAACTATCAGAACATATTGCTGGCTTATGCATTATTCTTGGCGAGCAAAAAGTCGATTATGAATGGGATAGGATTGAAGGGAGAGTTTTAGAGTATTTAGAATTAAGTGACTGCGACCTAGATGCCTTAAAGGTGACTTTTGCGGATATGGGCATGTGTCCGACCAATTATGGCCATTTGTAGTGGCAAAATAGAGTAAGTGTCCTTACTTGGCTTGTGATGAACTGGTTTTACTGGTGATTAGGCTTTCATATAAGGGGTAAATACCTATAATGCTGGCTGAATTTATTGGCCAGTGCAGCAAAGACTAAGACCTTTCATGAAGAAATTTATTCACCCCAGTACCTTATTTCGTTGGATGTTTAGCCTTTACCCACCTTTTTTCTTTACTGGTATTAAGTTACATAGTATCGATAAAGACTTCCGCCAGCTTACGGTGAAAATGCGCTTGCGTTGGTATAACCGCAATTATGTGGGTACTCATTTTGGTGGCAGCTTATTCTCCATGACGGATCCGTGGTACATGCTGATGTTGATGCAGGTACTGGGTAAGGATTATGTCGTGTGGGATAAATCAGGTTTTATAGAATTTATAAAGCCCGGTACTGGGACCGTTACCTGTCAATATGTCATTACCGATGAAATGCTGAGTGAGATTCGAGAAAAAACCAAAAATGGTGAAAAGTATTTGCCCGAATTTCCAGTAGAAGTAATTGACGAACAAGGAGATGTTGTGGTGCGGGTGAATAAGGGGTTATATATAAGAAGGAAGCCTGCTCGAAGTTAATCGCCTTCCTATATTTTTCCAAGATATTCATTAACAAATTTTATGGATGGGCTTAGCAAAAGCTTAAAGCTAAAAATGAAATACCCTTGTCACATAAGTGTCATTATTCTTTAACAAAACTTTCATGAACTATTTCTAAGCTGGCCTCAATTATGTTGTATTTAATTGAGGCTTTTCATGAATTTAATGTTTAACCCCCTTCCCATTGTTTTATCAAGTTGCGTTTTGTTGAGTGCCTGTGGCAGTGATAGTAAAAGTAGTGAGCCAGAAGTAACAAAAAAATCGGCTTTAGAAACTTTAGCCATTAACTGCAAAAGTGTTTCAAGAGCCACTGTACAAGAGGTTTCAGGTACTTTAAAACTTTCACTGGTTGACCGATATGTGAGCGATTCTGAATTTGCATCCTCAGCTGCTGAAATTGTTAGTTACGACACCTGCAGTGATCAATTGTATGTTGTGAATGCCAATCGGGCGCGCATCGATATTTTTAGTTTAGATAGCCAAACCAGTGCCCCTCATTTTTCAGGTAGCATTAATTTACAAGGGGCAGCACTGGCTGCGAATATTGAAATTGGTGCAGCCAACAGTGTCTCGGCAAAAAATGGTTTGTTAGCGGTGGCCATTGAAGCGGCTGATAAACAAGCACCTGGCATTATTGCCTTGTATCGATTAGACACACTTTCTTTACTCAATACCTTTGAAAGCGGCTCGCTACCAGACATGGTTTTAATGTCCAGTGACAGCCAAACACTGTTATCAGCCAATGAAGGGGAGCCTAATAGCACCTATGATAATGATCCGGAAGGTTCAGTGACCCTTGTAGACTTATCTATGGGTTTTGATGATGACAGTGCTAAGGTAACGCAAATCTCATTTACCGATTTTAATGTGGGCGGAAGTCGACATCATGAACTGCCAGAACAAGTGCGCATATCAGGGCCACAAGGCACCACAGTAGCTCAAGATTTAGAGCCAGAATACATTACCCTTGATGAAAATACCCAAACAGCTTATGTGGCTTTGCAAGAAAATAATGCCTTAGGGATTATTGATGTGAATAGCACACAGGTGACGGCCATAAAAGCTTTAGGATTAAAAAGCTGGAATATGGCCAGTGGTAATGAACTGGATGCATCAGATAAAGATGATCTTATTGGTAATTTTGCAAGCTTTGAACAACTATCTGGCTTGTATATGCCAGATACCATTACAAGCTATCAAGTAAATAGTGACACATATATTGTGACCGCCAATGAAGGGGATAGCCGAGAATACATTTATGAATCTTCCCAACAAATTTGTCATGAAGCTGGTCATACTTGGGACGGCGATGATTTTACTGGAAGTGAGCAATACAAGACTGAATTGGATAACTGTATTTCTTTTACCGATGAAGGTCGCGGTAAAGATTTAGAGCTGGATGTTAATCACCCTTTGTATAATGACTTAGCAAATAAAGAAGTGTTAGGGCGACTTAAAGTCATTATGGATCAACCCATATTAAATAACACAGATACTGTATTAGCATTTGGTGGACGTTCATTTTCTATTTGGAATGACCAGGCTGAGTTAGTGTTTGATAGCGGCGATGATATTGCCAAAAGAGTCTATAGCTATGATGCTGACTCGTTAAATGCCACCAGTGATAACAATGACTTAACTGAAACGGCCGATAACCGTAGTGATGACAAAGGAGTAGAACCCGAAGCATTAGAAGTCGCTACAATTAATGATGAGGTTTATGCATTTATAGGGTTAGAGCGTCAAGGTGGGATAATGGTGTATAACATTACCAATCCACAAATGCCTGTTTTTCAGAGTTACTTAAACAATCGCGATTTCAATAATGGCGTATGTACCGAGCTTAATGATGGTGATTGTGAAAATGGTATTTATAATAGCGATGCAGGAGACCTTGCTCCTGAATCAATTGAGTATTTTACTCGCAGTAATCAGCATTTTATAGCCGTAGGCAATGAAGTGAGCGGCACAACCACTGTGTATAAAATTGGATTTGAATAAATAGTGTTTAACTATTGTTAATTTTTTTACACAAGAATAGAAGCCACGTTTAATTAAATTACTCGTGGCTTTTTTAAGTGAGATGAATTCGGCCGGTTTTAAAATGTATGTTATTAAACAGATTAAAAGCGATAGGCTAGTTTCCCATAAAATCCAATACCAGCATGGCTAGGAATGCTGTTCACTTGTAATCGACTGATCTCAGGGTAATAAACTTTCTCATCTAATAGGTTGTCAGCGTACAAGGATAATTCTAAATTTTTAAATTCAGCCTGATTAATAATTTCACCTAATTCAAATACAAGGTTGGCGCTTAATAAATAATACTCTGTGCTGTCAGGGTTTACTTCTAGCACATCAGGGTTAAGTTCGACTGCCTGAGTAGGCGCGCCAAAGTAACTTAAAAATGTACCCACTTTGATGCCATGATTATTATAAGACAGGCCATTTTTAATCATCCAGTTTGGGTGGAATGTGGCATCTTCTTGGTTAAGGTTATTCTCGTTAGTTTGATAAGACATGTTGCCATCTATTTGCCAGTGTGAATTAAGCTTAAAACTGTATTCTATTTCTGATCCGTAATAATCCACATAACCTTGGTTGGTAAGCGTCACCAAATTATCATCCCCTATGGTGCGAACAATTAAATCTTTGTGGTGGCTTTTGTAAAGGGTGAGTGCAAAATAATGCTGTAATTTCTTATAGCTGATTTGTGTGGTGTAGGTATTAATGGTTTCAGGTATAAGGTCTGGGTTTCCCTGTAAAAAGGACGCGTTTAAAAATAAATCTAACCCATAGGGGGATCGAAACGCTTCATCATAAGACATTTTTAATATGGTGTTGGGGGTTACTTTAATAATGCTGGTAATTCTGGGTGAAAGTTTGGCACTTTGATTCTTTGCTTTGTT
>OLII01000649.1_pt1 | contig 12976 bp, 15 predicted proteins | sample 1609481 | NCBI WGS metagenome assembly OLII01 (sample SAMN05416859, study PRJEB24817) | seawater metagenome | isolation source: Sea water | place: Canada:Atlantic | collected 2013-11
TCTACACAGAGTAGATCGTCGGCAGCGTCAGATGTGTATAAGAGACAGGAGTAACATTAATTCTCAGGCATTCAGATTGTCATTAAAGAGTACACAGGACCATGAGTTTATATTTAAATATAAATTTTTTACCGAAGAGCTTCCCCAAAGCCCTCGCGCTTTGGCAGCTAGCTGACTTAAGTAACGGCCTACTTACCTATGAACAATTAGATAAGTTAGTGAATATTAATAAGTGCACAACGATTAACGTTGAAAACTTTATAAAAAGCCAAGCGAAAGATGTTAAAAGAGCAAATCGCTTTTCTATTTTACACCCTGAACAGGCTTTAAAAATTAGCCATAAAATTAATTTTATGCACCTTTCTGATTGGCATATTGATCAGTTATACGTGACAGGCTTTGATAAGTTAATTCAAGCCCGTGATGCTTGGTGGGGGGGGGTATTAACTCACCCTAGCTTTTTAATGGCGCGCTTAATGAGTAATGATTACGACAGTAGGCAAAACAGTAAATCTATACAAGCTTATGAGATTAATGGTTGGCCGCATGTGCATTTGCCTAAAATAAGTAATGGTATGCCACCACCGATAGACGAAATAATTGTTGATACTCGGGTAAATCCTGGGCATTGGCGCTTTAAACCCGGTTACATAGAAGGTGTGGCTGCGCAAATGTGGCTAGGTCGCGCATTTTTTAATGCGGTAAACCTTGATAAGTCGGCCTTATTTGATGTGCCTTGGTTAGAGGTTAATGAACTAGCCTGTGGCGTAATACATATAAAGGCCTATGATGGTGAATTTGACAGTGACCAAGGCGAGCAAAGAGACATTCAAATAAAGTTACGCAAGTTATTGTTCGGCCATTCACCACATTCTGAAGATGGCGATTTTAAACAATTAAGTGAGTGGATAGGCTCGCTTGATAAATAGGGTCAGAGTAAATAAATAGGGTCAGAGTAACATTAATTATATTTCTTTTATTTTTATAGCTCTAGCAATTGTTCAGTCAAATATTTACACCCTCTTAACTAAAATTAGTAGCTAATGAGTACCAACAAAGAAAAATAACGTTATGGTTTTAAAAAGAGTTATCGTGTTTGTACTTGTTTTTGTCATTACTGGCTGCAGCGCGGTCTCTTATCAGCCTGCGGGCTTTCGTGGCGGTTACAGTGAAAGGCAGCTTGATGAGCAGATTTATCGGGTGAACTATTTTGGTAATGGCTCGGTCAAGCTTGAGCAAACCATTGATTTTATTATGCTGCGCAGTGCTGTTATTGCCCAGGAGCAAGGCGAACAATATTTTAACACCTATGATTATCGCACTAAGGTCGATAAGGTTGATTTAGGTACGCCGGGTGTTTACGCCTATAAGCCAACTGTTTATGTGACGGTAAGCTTATTACCTGACAATGAAGCAAAACCGATTTCACAGTGTGAGCGCTTTAGTACGTTGTTCGAAATAGCTGGCATGTCTAAAAAAGCCATCAAGCATGTGCACAAAACCCTTGGTTGTATTGACGCCATTAAAGCCAAATATTCACTCACCGAGCAACAAGTGTTGGGGAAATCAGAGTAAAACTTACTTAAAACACTATGCATACCTTGCCGAAAATCAAAAACAAAAACAAAAACAAAATCAAAAACAAAAATAGAACTAAAGCTAAAAGTGACAAGGGTAGTAGAGTATCTACTTTTATGTTTTAAGTAATGTTTAATCCATTAGTACCTTGCAGCTTCGTCATTTGTCTATTATAGAAATTGTTATTGGGTTATTAATGTTATACTTGCAAGGAATATAGTACAGCTATTTTCTATTGGTATTTGTTTAAAAAAGAGATGCTTTATATGTTTAAGGTTTGTTGGGTTGTGATGCTTATTTCTGTCTGTTTTTTTGCTGAGGCGAAACAGAAAAAACTTGTTGCCTGTGTAGACGAGCACCCTCCTTATCAATATATAGCTGAAGTACCTTATGGAAAACATATTACAGCGCTAAAAGTATTGGCAGATGTTCTAGGAAAAGAATTAACGTTTGTTAAATCTCCCAATATTGCTCGTTGTCTATCATTTTTAAATACTGGTGATGTTGATGTGATCGCCGGTTTAAATATAACCAAAAAGCGAAAAGAATTTACTTTTTATGCACCTTTTAAGTTGGCTGATGAGTTAACGGTCATAAGCAGGAAAGATATCACAATAAATGGCTATAACGATTTAAAAGGTAAGATAATTGGGGTGTCTAGGGGGGCGAGCTATTTTGCTAAATTTGATTATGACGATACGTTAAATAAGGTAGCCATTCAAAATGACATCATTGGCTTATCCATGATTTTAAAAAAACGCATAGATCTCATCTTGGCAAATCCTAGTGTTCTTAATGAGATCAATAAAAACAGCGACTATAAAGCGCTCAAAGCTTCAAAAATAGCACTGGGTGAAGACTTTTCAAAGGTTACTTACTTTGGCTTTAGTATTAAAAACAACCTTGGTTTGAGCCAGGAAAAAATCACCTCATTAGTGAAAGAGGCCTTTGATAAAGGACGCTTCATACTTCCTGAAGAGGTTAAAAAATTAGGTGTTAAGTAAATAATAGTAATATTTACTTGAAGACTCTTTAAAGCGATTACCCAACGATTATTTTTCGTATTGTCTCCTTGAAAGAGCCAGTAGGTAGGTCTTTTAGTTAAATTTGTGTCAATATGAGCGTTTGAATTAGGGTTATTACCACTTAGGTTGCCAACTTAAAGTGTTGAGGAATGAGCTCGGCATTAATATCTACTGCTTTTTACTCGCCATTAATGGTCGCGACAAGTGTTCGGCTACTGGCATGATTTCTATGCTCACCAAGGTATATTCCCTGCCAAATACCAATGTTTAACTGACCATGGCTAATGGGCAAACTCAAACTATTCCCCAGTAAACTGGCTTTAATATGGGCTGGCATATCATCATCACCTTCATAGGTGTGTTGATAGTAAGGTGCTCGCTCTGGTACGAAATGGTTAAAGTGAGCTTCCATATCACTTCGAACAGTAGGATCGGCATTTTCATTTAAGGTAATTGATGCAGAAGAGTGCTTAATAAATAAATGCAATATGCCATATTGAATATTCACAAGTTCAGGGATTTGTCGAAGTACTTCATCGGTAATTAAATGAAAACCGCGCTTTCTTGCTTTTAAATTCAACTCTTTTTGAAACCACATACCTTAGCCCTAGATTGTTTTTTGACGTTGTAATGAAATGATTTAATTAACTGTTTTCTGGAACGAATCGTAGCATAACATGGCTGATATTGAGCTGTTTACGATTTCTTGAAATGATGTTTATCGGCGGTGAAATTAATTTAAATATATCAAATTACACTTTTTGGCAGGGAGTGCTAGTTGGGAATTTTGGAAGGGATATTAAAAAAGCACATAGCTTTATAGTCTATGTGCTTTTTTAAACGATTATTATCAGTGTTAGTCTTGTTCGTGAAGCCATGCAGCATGGCGTGGTGCACGCTTAGTGACAGACCATTCTTCAATCATGTCATGGGCAACACGGTTAAGCTCTTTATATTGCTCCGGTGTACCAGTATTAGCTGCAAGCTCTAAGCGGTGACCATTTGGATCGAAGAAATAAATAGATTTAAATACGCCATGATTAACCGGGCCAAGTACATCGACACCTTTACTTTCAAGTTCATCTTTAGCTGCAACTAGCGTATCAAGGTTGGCGACTCGTAAGGCAATATGTTGAACCCAAGCTGGAGTATTTTGATCTCTGTCCATGGTTGGCGAATTAGGTAGCTCGAAAAATGCTAAAACGTTTTCATTTCCTGCATCTAAAAATATATGCATGTAAGGATCTGGTGCTTTAGTTGAAGGTACTTCATTTTCAGCAATAGCCAATACTAAATCCATATTGAGCTTGTCTTTGTACCAGTTAGTGGTTTCTTTCGCATCTTTACAGCGATAAGCAACGTGATGTATTTTTTCGATATTAATCATAATGCAGGACTTTTATATAAAAGAATTTATGCGTTAATTTTAATCATAAACAGTACCCTTAAGCGAATTTTATCACTATTTAACAAAACTAACTGCGTCACTGGGAGTTGACGGCTGTAAAAAAATAATTACAGCCTAGCTAACTAAATGAAGCAAAAGGGAGAGCTACGCTAAGATGACCGTTTTGTCGCCATTTAAACAGACCCTTTGCTCAGCATGCACTTTTACCGCGTGACTTAATGCGGTTGCTTCTAGATCGTGACCCATATGCACCATTTGCTCAATGGTGAAAGTATGGTTTATCGGTTTAACCTCTTGGGCGATTATCGGACCTTCATCTAAATCTGCTGTGACATAGTGTGCGGTAGCTCCAATAACTTTGACACCTCTAGCATGTGCTTGGTGGTATGGTTTAGCGCCTTTAAAGCTAGGTAAAAAGGAATGGTGGATATTGATAGCGTGACCTTGCAGTTTTTGACACAAGTCATCAGATAAAATTTGCATATATCGTGCAAGCACCAAAAGATCGACTTGTTTTTCTTGCATCAATTGCAGAATTTGATGCTCTTGCTGTGTTTTGGTTTGGGCAGATATTGGCAAGTGAAAAAACTCTATACCATGCCACTCAGTTAATGCTCGGCAATCTTGATGATTAGAAATAACTCCGACAATATTCACTGGTAAAACACCTGATTTCCACTTAGTTAATAGCGAGACAAGGCAATGGTCATCTTTAGAAACGGCAATTAATATGTTTGGTACATCGATACGTTTGCGTAATTGGAATTGCATTGCAAGTGGTTTAGCTAATTGCTCTAACGCTTCAATAAACTCACGAGATGAAACGTTTAAATTTCTATCGTCAAAGGCGATACGAGAAAAGAAAGTCTCCGTATAAGGGTCACTATATTGAGACGTTTCAGTAATAAAGGCACCGTGTGAATAAAGGCTTTGCGAAACCTTAGCTAAAACGCCGCTACTATCAGGACATTGCCAAGTTAAAATGTATTGTGTTACGTCAGGCATAATTAAAAATGTTGTCATAGCTGTCAAAAAGTTAACAATCATCTTGGGCTAATAAAGCCATAAAAACCAGTACTTTATTAGTACGGCTGGCTATATGCTATAGACAAGTAGGTATGTTTGAATAATGCTGTAGTTAATACAACTTAAGTAAGTTATCCTCGAATTTTATGCTTATTTTTAATGTAAAGCTGTTCAACTTTTTCACGTGCCCAAGGCGTTTTACGTAAAAACTTCAAACTAGATTGAATACTTGGGTTGTCAGTAAAACATTTTATTTTAATTTCTTTACCTAAGGTATCAAAACCAAAATGAGCTTCGAGCTCTGTTACTATCGTTTTTAAATTAATGCCGTGCAGGGGGTTATAAGGTTGATTATCCATTTGAATTCCACAAAATAGCTTTTAGAGCATAAAAAAACACAATAAGGTCAGTATACCATTATTGTGTTTTACTTTATCTTAACTAACAGAAGTAAACTGTTTAGCTAAAGTACTTAGTTAGTTCATCATTGCCGCCAATATGCTTACCATCAATGAATATTTGTGGGGTGGTATCCGCTTGAGTGATAGCACGCATTGCGGTGATAGTAGTATCTTCACCTAAAATCATTTCTTCATATTGTAAACCCTTCTCAGCTAATAACGCCTTAGTTTTCGCACAATGTGAACAGCCGTGTTTAGTGAATATTGCCACCTCTGTTTTTTGTACTGCTTCAGGGTTGATAAAGTTAAGCATGGTGTCTGCATCTGAAACTTCAAACGGGTCGCCAGGTAAGTCAGGTTCAATGAACATTTTTTCAATTACGCCATTTTTAACCAGCATAGCATAGCGCCAACTTCGCTTACCAAAGCCAATCTCAGATTTATCAACAAGTAAACCCATACCTTCAGTAAACTCGCCATTACCATCAGGAATAAAACTGATGTTGTCAGCATCTTGGTCTTGTGCCCAAGCATTCATAACAAAGGTATCATTTACTGAGATACATACTATTTCATCTACTCCGTTAGCAAATAACTTAGGCGCTAATTCGTTGTAACGAGGTAAGTGAGATGACGAACAAGTCGGGGTAAAAGCGCCAGGTAAGGAAAAAACGACGACGGTTTTATTGGCAAAGATATCTTCGCTATTACGTGTATTCCATGTGTCATCAGCTATGATTGGAAAAGTAACTGATGGGACTTTTTTACCGGTAATGTCTGTAAACATAGGTATTCCTTATTTATAAGTAGAAATAATAAAACTGAGCTACTTCGAATTAACTGCTCCGTTAAGATGAAACCATTATTAATTATATAGTCGATTAAATAAAATGGATGTTTTCTATTGTTACCATAGGCAAAAACTATCAATTGAAAGTGCTAAATTTAGCACAATTAAAAGAATTACCTCATAAGCTTGCTTAGAGTAACAGCTGCATGATAAATTAACGAATAATTAGTTGTATATACAACTGGATGTTTTTATATTTGGGATGAGATAATGAATACAAGTTATAACTTTCAACCAGGTAAAATAGGTATGCTTATTAGCATGCCGCATAACGGTCAGAAAATTCCTAGTGACATTGCCAGTACAATGACAGATGACGCTCAAAAAGTAGCAGATACTGACTGGTATATGGACAAGCTTTATGACTTTGCTCAAAGTCTGGGTATCGCTATTATCTCACCAAAATATAGTCGCTATGTAATCGATTTAAATCGTAACATTGACGGGGTCAATTTATATCCCGGAGCCAATAGCACTGAGCTTTGCCCGACCACAGCATTTGACTTATCGCCACTGTATAAAGTAGGGCAAACACCTGACGATGCTGAAATCCAGCGAAGAATAGCTTTATATTGGCAACCTTATCATCAAGCATTAAATGATACATTAACGAAAATGAAAGCAGAGTTTGGCAAAGTAGTATTACTTGATGCTCACTCTATTTTATCGAAAGTACCACGTTTTTTTGAAGGGCAATTGCCTGATTTTAATTTTGGTAGTGCTAATGGTGAAAGTTGTAGTAATGACTTGATGAATCGAGTGATGGAGCTAGATTTTTCTCCTTATTCGAGTGTTGCAAATGGCCGCTTTAAAGGTGGTTACATTACGCGTGGCTATGGTAAGCCAGATGAAAACATTCATGCTATTCAACTTGAGCTATCTCAGCATACTTACATGGATGAGCCGAGCGATCATTATAATGAATTAAAAGCAGCACAAGTAAAAGTGAAGCTACAAAGCTTTGTGAACTGTTTAGCTGACTTTGCTAAAGACAATTAATCTTAAACGTTAAATAAACTATTAACAAAATTAGTAGAGCATTATGAAATTATACGCAGACAATATTTTATTAGCTGATGGTTGGGCAACAGAGCAAACTATTACTATTGAGCAAGGTGTTATCACGGCGATAGAAAGTGGTAAAGTTGAAGATGCAGAGGTAGCCAAGGGTGCGGTAATTCCGGGTATGGTGAATTGTCATTCTCATGCTTTTCAACGTGCTTTTGCTGGTTTTAGTGAGCAGGGAAGTGAAGGGCAAGATAGTTTTTGGACATGGCGAAAAATCATGTATCAATTTCTTGCTCAACTAACCGATGTTGATGCAAAAAACATTGCCAAACAGCTTTATATAGAAATGTTGAAAATGGGCTACACCCGAGTAGCTGAATTTCATTATTTACATCATGATATTGATGGTAGTGTTTACGATAATAACGTTGCTAACTTGGCAACAATGGCACAAGCTATTTTTGATGCAGCAAAAGAGTCGGGTATCGGTTTAACCTTATTGCCTGTACTTTATCAGCACAGTGGTTTTGGCGAACAAAAGCCTACTGACGGTCAAAAGCGTTTTATTAACTCAACCAAGCAGTTTAACCAGTTAGTCAGTGATTGTTTTACTTTGAGCGAGCATTACTCAAATACTAATGTTGGTATTGCGCCACACTCGCTACGTGCGGTTGATAAAATTTCATTAACTGAGGCGGTAGCGCATGTCAGAGCACTTGATAATCAAGCCCCTGTTCACATTCATATTTCAGAACAACAAAAAGAAGTTGATGACTGTTTAGCACATTATGGTAAAAGGCCTGTGCAATGGTTGCTGGATAATGTTGAGCTTGATAAACATTGGTGTTTAATTCATGCCACACATTTAGATGAGCAAGAAAGAAAAGGTATTGTTGCCAAACAAGCTATAGCGGGTATTTGTCCTACGACAGAAGCGAACTTAGGTGATGGGATATTTCCAACAACTGAGTTTTTAGCTGAAAATGGTACTTTTGCTATTGGCTCTGATAGCCATATCTCTGTTAATCCAATAGAAGAGTTGCGTTGGCTTGAATATGCGCAGCGCTTGATCAGACAACAGCGGGCGATATTAGCGACACCAGAACAAGCGTCTGTGGGTCAAAATTTATGGCAGCAAGCTGCAATAGGTGGCGCGCAAAGTACTAATAGTAATACTGGTAGTTTAGCTATTGGTAAGCAGGCTGATTTATTAGTGCTTGATAGTGATAAAACCAAGTTGTTTGCTAATGCAAATCAGCACCTACTTGATAGTGTTATTTTTGCCAGTCAGCAAAATCCTGTAGCGGATGTCATGGTAAATGGTCAATGGGTTATTAAAGCTCAACAGCATGCTGAGCAGGCTATAACCAGTGAAAAATTTGCAGAGTTATTAGTAAGATTGTCAGCTTAACAACAATAAATAAATGTAACTCAGTAGTTAAAGTACTGAGTTATGATATAAAAAAGAGGCGATAGGGTTTTAAAAAAGAGCTGTATATCGACTAATAGTAGAACAAACCTTTTTTTCATTGGTTATATGAAAAACAATATCACGTTTCTGGGTTTGGCAAATGCTATAGTAAAACTCTTTAACCACGGCTCTTTCAGAGGTTATAACTTTTAAACGCTCAATTTCTTTATCAGAAAAGCTTCCTAGCTCAGGTTTTAAATCAGTGAAAATTTTCTCGGCTTTTAACCGTACTTTAGTGTCGCTAAACTCACCAAAACCATCCAGTAATGTTTGTTTTTGTGTATTATAGAACTGCGTTACTTTCTCGTTTGGATAAAAGTGTAAATAGACTGCCGCAGCAACGATTAAGATCAATAAATGCTTCATAATATGTCATATAATTAATTTTATTGGGTGATTTTATCTTAAATAGTCAGTTTAAGGTAATAATTTATTGGCTATTTGGAACTTTTGTTAATAAAATCATTTCTCTCCTGATGCTAACTAGTAGCTCGTAAGTAGTATTTTATCCGCATAGCAAGGATTTATCGTGAAAGCCAACGACCAATCATCCTCAACACCTAAAAGTACTAACAATTCAGTACAAAAACATATCCCTATCAAGAATGTGAAAATTCATGGTACGAAAAATACCGGTAAGGAGCGCTATAAACCGGGTGATCAAATTTATGTTCGCCGTAATCAAGGTTTTTTTCAACGATTGCGACAGCGAATGAATCTGGTTTATTTTGCTTTCTTTCTATTACTACCATGGCTGCAATTTAACGGCCATCAAGCGGTGTTATTTGATATCAGTGAGCAACGTTTTACTCTGTGGAGTTTAACCTTATGGCCGCAAGATCTAACTTTACTTGCTTGGCTCTTTATCCTCGGAGCTTTTTTACTGTTTTTTGTTACTACCTTTTTAGGTCGGGTGTGGTGTGGCTATATGTGCCCGCAAACCGTATGGACCTTTATTTTCATTTGGTTTGAAGAGCGTATTGAAGGCACCGCAAATCAAAGGCGCAAACTTGATCAGCAAGAAATGAGCGCAAATAAGTTTATTCGCAAGTTTTTAAAACACGGTGCTTGGCTTTTGTTTTCTTTACTTACCGCGATGACGTTTGCCGGTTACTTCTCTCCAATGCAAGAGTTGTTCGTCAACGTATTTACATTAAACACTAGCGTAATGATGGCGGGAATTTTAGCCTTTTTCACTTTTGCAACCTATGGCAATGCCGGTTGGATGCGTGAAACTGTATGTATGCATATGTGCCCGTATGCACGTTTTCAATCAGCAATGTTTGATAAAGACACCTTAACTGTTGCTTATGATTCAGCCAGAGGGGAAGGTCGTGGAGCTCGTGGTCGTAAGCAAGATCATAAGGCAATGGGCTTGGGGGATTGTATAGACTGTAACCTTTGTGTTGAAGTATGTCCTACGGGCATTGATATTCGTAATGGCTTACAGTACGAATGTATCAATTGTGGCTCTTGTGTTGATGCTTGCTCGGGGGTAATGCAAAAGATGAATTATCCTCAGGGGTTAATTCGCTACACCACTGAGCATGAGTTAAAGGGCAAAAAAGTACATCTTATTCGCTCAAAACTTATTGGTTACGCTGTGCTTCTGGTGGTAATGAGTACCATGTTAGTATTGGAAATTGTTAATCGTGTACCGCTTTCTTTAGATATTATTCGGGATAGAACTGAGCTTGCTAAAGAGAACTTTAATGGTGAAATAGAAAACGTCTATACCTTAAAAATTCTCAATATGTCACAAACAGATAATACCTATAAACTCTCGGTTAAGGGTATTGAAAACACCGAGTGGCATGGAAAGCAAGAAGTTACCGTTGAAGCGGCGACCGTTTATACATTACCTATTAGTATTTCAGTAGATCCATACGAGTTAAAAAGCTATATGACAGATATTACCTTTACCGTAGAACAAATAGCACCTGAAGGTGAGGCGAAAATCGAGCAAGAAAGCCGATTTTTTAATAAACGTTAATGGCTACTTTTGATTTTAGTGCGCTGTCTCCTGATTTAATTATCGACGGTTTAGAAAGCGCAGGATTTGTTGTCGATAGTGGTTTGTTACCACTAAATAGTTATGAGAATCGAGTTTATCAATTTCATGATGATAACTTAGTTAAGTATGTGACTAAGTTTTATCGACCACAACGTTGGCAGCTAGCACAGATTAATGAGGAGCACGACTTCTCATTTGAACTAGCAGATCAAGAGTTACCAATCGTAGCACCATTAAAAGTGAATGGTAAAAGCCTGTTCGAATACCAAGGCTACTATTTTGCCGTTTTCCCTTGTCGTGGTGGCCGAATATTTGAAGTCGACAATCTCGATCAACTTGAATGGATGGGACGATTCCTTGGTCGTATTCATGCAGTTTCCTCACAAAATAGCTTTCAGCACAGACCAAGCTTTAATACCGATGAAATGCTGCTGCAAGCGCGAGAAACTATCATTAAGTCAGGTTATGTACCGAAAAGTATTTCAACCGCTTTTTTTACTATCTTAGACCAAGTTATTGCTGTTGCGACTGAGCAGTATCTACCCGCTAAGCATATGCAGCAAATTCGCTTACACGGTGATTGTCATGCGGGTAATATTTTATGGCGAGATGAAGGGCCGCACTTTGTTGATTTAGATGATTGTCGCACCGGGCCTGCGATACAAGATCTCTGGATGATGCTGTCAGGAGATAGGCAGCAGCAATTGTTACAACTTGATACACTATTAATGGGCTATGAGGAGTTTTTTACGTTTGAAAACGAACAGCTTATCTTGATAGAATCATTAAGAGCTATGCGTGTTGTAAATTACATGGCCTGGTTATGTAAACGTTGGCAAGATCCTGCTTTTCCGCAAAATTTTCCTTGGTTCAATACCGAAAAGTATTGGGAACAGCAAATTTTAATGTTAAAAGAACAGATGTCATCACTACAACAAGCGCCATTAAGCTTACAAAATTTTTAGCCTTAGTACATTTTTACTCGGGTCATTCACTTTAGGTAAACCATTTTAGGAAGACGTAATGAAAAAAATATTTAAATCACTATTGTTACTGCCACTTTTAGTTTTGTCAGTAGGCGCAAGTGCCGCGCAATACACTGAAGGCAAGCAATACACTAAAGTCAGTGACACCCTAAGTAAGAAAAAAGAAGTTCGCGAATACTTTTCTGTTTACTGTCCATCATGTTTAAGATTTGAACCTTTTATGTTGGGTTTAAAAAAGACCTTACCTGAAGATGTGACTTTTGTGCGTAATCACGTCGACTTTCTTCGCGGTGCTAGTCCTCAAATTCAACAGTTAGTCACTAAAGCTACAGTTGTTGCAGAGCAGCTAGATAACACAGATAAACTAATTGGTGCTTTATTTAACTACTTACAAGTACAGCGCGCTGTGATTACTTCAGAAAAAGATATCCGTAATGTCTTTGTATTAAATGGTGCAGACGGCGCTAAATTTGATAAATTAATGAAAAGCTTTAGTGTTAATTCAAAAGCAAAATCGTTAAAGAAAAGCCAAGAAAGCATGAGTGCTAAACGTGCGTTAACTGGTGTGCCATCAGTTTTTATTAATGGTAAATACCGCATTAATGTAGGTGAGCTTGATAAGAATAATTTTGAACAAGACTATAAAAACCTAGTTAAGTATTTACTTGCATTAGATTCATAATCGAATTGATATGAAGTTACCCTTTTGAGAGTTACTTCAACAAAATAAAAAGCCAGCTTGTTGAAAAACATGCTGGCTTTTTTAGTACTGACAAAAGGTAGAAGCGTATTCAACTTCAGATTAGTTAGAAAACTCAATGATGGTTACTTTCACCTCTATTGCTTGTCCTTGACGATAGACTTTAAAAGTTAACTCAGTATTTGGTGCCGTTTCCGCTATGATATCTAAGGCATTAGTCACACTGCCTATTGCGACATCATCAATTTGATAGACAACATCCCCAACTTGCAATCCCGCTACTTGTGCAGGGCTGTTATCCCTAATCTCATCAACGACAAAGCCTTTAAGTTCGTTGTGATAATTTAGCGTCGAAATGCCCAACCAACCTCTAACTACCTTACCGTTTTCAATTATCTGGCGCATCACTTTGTAAGCCAATTGATAAGGGACAGCAAAGAAAATGCCTTGTATGGATAACTGCGGGTTTGATTGAGTAAACTTCCTAGAATTAATACCAACCAATATGC
>OLII01000651.1_pt1 | contig 12924 bp, 13 predicted proteins | sample 1609481 | NCBI WGS metagenome assembly OLII01 (sample SAMN05416859, study PRJEB24817) | seawater metagenome | isolation source: Sea water | place: Canada:Atlantic | collected 2013-11
GAGCCATGGATGGCGAAGACTGCCGCTTTTCATGGACGAATATCGGCAGGTATTGACTGTAAACTCAAAATGGTAATTCATGTTTTCACTGAGTGGGCGCCACGGGGATTCCAAAGGGGCATTTGGCGTGTAACGCCCCTTTGGGTGTGGTCGCCACTGCGACGCCAGACAGAGAAATTAATACAAGCAGACTTGGTGCATTTTGAGAGTAGGCGGAATTTAGTTATTAGAAAAGAGTATTTAGATACCGTCATTCCCGAAGTGTGTGATCGGGAATCCATTTAACTCAGATCTGGATCCTCGATTAAGCCACCACGAGGATGACGTTTGATAGTTGGTAGAATAGTCTCAAACACTCCAACTCCCACCTCAGCAATGAAATGACAAACGAGCAAAGGTAGTCCTCGACCCGAGAGAGACGTCACATGGATGTGACTTAATAGGCAATGCAGGAGCTTATTGTCCTGATGTCGAGGGCTGCCGTTTGTTCATGGATGATAAATTGGCAGGCATCGAGGTTTGCGCTAGCTTGTTATTGAATGTTCTGCTGAGCGGGCGCCATGGGGATTCCAAAGGGGCATTTGGCGTGTAACGCCCCTTTGGGTGTAGTCGCCACCGCGACGCCAAGCAGGTTAGTAAACTCAATGCCTCTTGTCTAATCCTTCGACACTGCTAATCAAGTGTAATCCAACATTCAAGGCTATATCTTCGACGTAACAGTAATGAAGGCACATCCATGTGCCACATTACTTTTGCCATCATCCTGATGGCAATACGTGAATATTGCCTTTCATTGCGGCACTTGATTCAAGTAGATTTGGCGTTTGTTGGAAGGATAGGGGGAGTATCTGAATTAATTTGCTCTTTGGATTATTAAAAAGCTAAATATTTCATTTTGAGTACTCCTATTTCCAAACACTTTTACTCCCATCCTAGTTAATAAATAGTCATTTAGAAAAGTTTCAGTCAAGCTGAGCTATAGGGTCCAGAGGGAAGAACGGAGGCAGACTTCCTTTTGTACTGAAGCCGCATTAACACTGCAAGGAGTTAAATTCTATTTATTAGATTTTACTATATCTTCTCGTTATTTTTCTAAATATCAATGTTAGAAAAGTGAATAATACAGTTTCGGCCATTTTCTTTTGCCTTGTATAAAGCTTGATCTGCTTTTGATAAAAGGTCAGTACGAATGGTTTCAGAGTCCTTAGTACTTGTTAGGCTATTAGAAAAAACTTGTGTTGAAACTCCAATACTCACTGTCACAGGCTCTATTATCCAATTATTATTAGTGATAGCTGTTTGGCAACGCTCTGCCATATGAATCGCATCTTCTTCTTTTGTATCAGGCAGAATAATTGCAAATTCTTCCCCGCCAAACCGTGCAACAACATCTGTTGTACGTAATGAGTTAGTTAATAAACTTGCTATTGTCTTTAAGGCTTCATCCCCTGCAAGATGGCCATGACTATCGTTATATTTTTTGAAAAAGTCAACATCTACCATCAATACCGACAAGGGGCGTTTAATGCGACTCATTAAATTAATATTAAAATCAAATCGAGAGGTTAATGCGGTACGGTTATATAAACTGGTAAGAAAGTCCGTTGAAGCAAGTGCCGATAACTCTTCTAATTCAGAAATATCATGAGCCACTGCGTATAATAAATGACTTTCAGGATCAGGAAAAGCAGTCCAACTCAGTGATTTATATTGACCGTTTTTACAGCGATAGCGATTGGTAAATGACAACGTAGGGATTTTATCATTGAGTTTTTCCATCTCTTTCATTGATGATGTAACATCGTCAGGGTGAATGAAATTAGTAAAATGTTGACTTAGTAATTCTTCTTTCGTCCAACCTATTATCCTTTCAAATGAAGAGTTCACACACTTGAAATAGCCATCAGCTCCAGCAATGCATAGCATGTCGAGGGATAATTCAAAAAACTTATCATATTCATAATTAGTCATGATGTTGTCCTTTTTTATATCAAGACGAATATATAATATTAGTCTTATAGACCAAATATGAAGTATAGCTTGTAATGTAAACATTAAAAGTTTTCTACAAAGGGTAACCTCTATTGACAAGTAAACAATAATTCAGAGTAAGATTAACAGTTAAGTCTATAACTGATACATTGTCGTGGCGACGACGACACCCAATAAGAGAGGTAAACTGCTGCCGTTATTATCTTTAACTCTGGACACCCTAGGCGCTGCTGACCAATTGTCATCCTCCATTCAAGGCAATATCTTCCACGTAACAGTAATGAAGGCATATCAGGACAATATGCTCCTTCATTGTATAATAAGGTATATCCTGTACCGTCATGTGCCACATTATCTTTGGCATCATCTTGATGGCAATATGTGTAGTGGCATAGTTAATTTGGCACTTGATTTAAGCAGAGTGGGTGTGCGTTGATAATGTAGGTAGTTGTGGTTAAATGTTACTATTGTTGTGCTCGATGTATATGAGTTTCGAAGTCGTCATTCCCGAATTGTCTGGTCGGGAATCCATTTCACTAAGATCTGTATCCTCGACTAAGGCACCACGAGGATGACAGCTTTTAAGTCTTTAACCCTTGCCGCATGCTCCATTTCCCATCTCAGTAATAAAATAACTAAGTAGCAATGGTAAGTCCTCGACTCGAGGCATGGATGTCGAAGGCTGGTGTTGTTCAGGGAAGATAAATCAGCAGGGTTCGTGGTTTGCGCTAGTTTGTGATTAAATACTTTGCTGAGTAGGCAATCCGTGGGGGCCTATGGTTGGTTGATAACGGAGGCAGAGTCCTTTTCTTTTTGGTGTACTCGCCACCGCGACGTCAAGCAGAGGAATAAACTCAAGTTATTTTTTTATTCGAGCTATAACAACGTGCTGATGTATATGCGTGAAAATAGCCTTTTATTCCGGCACTTGATTCAAACTGATTTGATAAGTCTTGAGAGACGTGGGCTGCGATTGTTCAGGAAAGACTTTTTATAAACGTAAGCGCCAAATATCGTGGTTCATGCTAGTTGGTGATTGAATGTTCTGCTGAGTTGGGGCTTAGAGGTAGTCTAGAGGGACGCAAGGGGCGGGAGCCCCTTTCGCTGTTGCCTTCGTAGCTATGCAAAGAAAGCAACTCTAATGGTGTGGGATTACCAGCAAACAAGCAAAGTGTTTATTCGCTAGTTACTCAGTGATTTATTACTTAATGTCTGGTCTAAATTGATTTAACCCTTGCTCATAATGATAACCAATCTCAGCCATTTTATTTTCGAGCTGCTTATCTTTCACATCCATCAGTGCCGCCAGGCTATGTAAACTTCGACATTCATGTCGTAATCTATCATTGGCAATACCCAGTAATATATTAGCATCCATGTTAATGCATTTTGTCATATCCATCGCACACCTCATCAATTTAATAATTACTCATTTAAGTTTAGTCATCAAATGTCATTGGTGCCAAAGAAGCGACAACAAGTATGATGGAGAATTATATAAAAATATAAATGCTAATCTGGATCAGTCTAAAATATGCCAAGCTTAATGCTATTGCCGAAAAGAGGAATTAACAAATTAAATACAAAATTTTCACTAGAACAGTTATAAATAAGCGTTCTATGAGGTAATCTAAGGGGAGCGGGCATAATTTTTTGAGGATTTCTTAGATGGTAAAAATTGTTGTAATGCTCTCCATGCTATTGGCTTCTTCTGAATTGTTTGGCCAAGAGTTTATCATTGGCATTAATGAGCGGGATATTTATCGTTACAAAAACGAGCAAGGTAACTGGGCTGGAAAAGATATTGAGCTTATTAAAGCAGTATTTCGTCGTACACCATTTAAATATCGAATAGTGACAATGCCTTGGGCAAGGGTGATAAAAGAGCTTGAAGCAGGCACTATTGATATGACTGTTGCAGCAACGGTCCTGCCAGAAAGACAAAAGTATGCGCTGTTTACTAAAAATAACTTTCGATACAGCCATCATATGCTTTTTGTCAATAAAAATAAATTAGCACTATTTGACTCGGTAAATGAGTTAGCCGATGTTGCTAAAGTTGATGTAATTATTGCAGCCTTACGTGGCGCTATTTTTTATGAGTCTTACCCTAAGTTACTGCAAAACAAAGACTTTGCCAGAAAAATAGTTTATATCAGTGAAGATCAAAATATGTCTAAATTTGTTTTAAAGGGCAGGGCTGATGGTTATATTGAATCAGAAACAGAAGGTAAACATTATTTATCATCTCAACCTGAATATAAACAAAGTATTGTTCCTCTGTTTCGTCTTACCAGTGACGAGCAAGCAGGGAGTAAAATTATGTTTTCTAAAGCAAGGGTAGCGCCTAAACAAGTTGAGATTTTTGATAATGCGTTAAAAGATTTACACGAAAGTGGTGAGTATGAAAAAATATCAAAATTCTTTTAATTTGAACCTAACCATAGAAAAAACTAATAAAGGGCAGAGAAAAGTTTGCTTTAAGTATATATCTTCTACTTTATCACTTTGTTAGCTGTTGCTGCTGTGATACCAAACTAAAAAACCGCAGTAATCGGTAATACTTATCACTTAATCTTGTTTTAGGTTTGATGAGACAACATAAATAAAAGCAAGCTGTCTGTCCTACTCAATTAATGGCAACAATTTGATGATACGAACGTTATCACTCGTTTTTTCCAGATTGAATGTTTTCATAAATAGCAATGCCAACAGCTCTTCTTTATGCAGTTGATCTTGCTTCATTCGCGGCTTGTGGACCAAACCCGAATAGCCACTAGCACTTGAATTAATTGTAGTCATAGCATTCCTTTAGCTGCTTAAGCAGCGAGTATAGATTAAAAAGCGAACTAATCTCTTAATCTAAAGGGAGCAAGTATGGGTTAGTTAATTTTATGATTTGTTTTTCATTTAGCTTATGACGCTTAATGCTTTCGCCAAAAAACTCATCAAAATTCTTTTTGAAAATGCCGTTTTTAACAATTTTTTTAAAGCCTTGTTGAAGAATAGCAGTAAGCTTTTGATTTTCTTTATTTACATAAAAATAACTAGCTGATGGGTACTGAAGCATTATATTAGGTGCTACGGATAAGAGTGGCGAGCCAAACTGGGCTAATTCACGATCGATTTCTAAAATTGAGCGAGGAAAATAATCAGCAAGTTCTTGTTCTATTGCTTTGAACATCGATGGAAAGGTGAGGTTTCCTTCTATATTTAAGCCATTTTTAACTAAAATATTATAGTCTAACCAGTCTTTCTTTTGCACCCCGGTAAACAAGGCTAACTGGGCTAACGACTTTATTTGAGAAAACTGATTGTGTTTTTTCTTATTGATTAACAATAAGCGATACCCAATGTAACCACTATAAAGAGGGTATTTTATTAAAGTGAGTTGGGGGCTGGTATTCGTTCGATAGTTTGCCCAAAAGAGATCGATCTCTTTATTCTGGCTTAGCAACTTGGCCGTTCTAATTTTATTAGAAGGGAGCTTGGCATAATGTATGGTTAACGAGTAGCCTTGCGCTGAAAATATGTGTTGGAGAAGTTTTTCAACATATTGATTCTTTCCTTGCTCTCCGTTAGATGAGGCAGGTAAATTGACGTGATAGCTTTGTTCCTCAGCCATAGCAAAAGGGCTGATTAGCAACAATAAAGCACAAACGTTAAAGAGTCTAAGCATAATTTACATTGCCTTTGTTTAGCTTAAGCATAGATAAAATTAGCCGTTAAGTATACCGCTTCTATATTATCTCTAAAGCTGAGTATTATAGATATTTAATATCGAACTACTTTGAAGATCAAACTGTTTACCAATTCAAATGTGTAAGCGTTATTTTATTAAAAATTCTATAGCGTTTAACTTTATGTTAACGTGAGCAAAAATAATAAACCTTCGTTAGATAATGCTATCAGTAGTTAATGTTTTTCCTGAAATAGTTCCTTGGCTTTTCTTAATATCGACCATCATCACGGCTTTTATAAAACCTAGGATATGGCCAATAGGTCTATTATTTACCTTACTGAGTGGATTTCATTTCGATGCTATTAGTTTTTTGGGACTTGGCGGCGTCATCCTATTATTTTCTATGGCTTTTTATGCAAGGAAGCTTGCTGATAGCTCCTTAAATAAAACTCTTAATCTTGTGCTAACGCTTTTAATCCTTATAGGTTGTATTGGTCTCGCGGCTCATGCAATACCTGGATTTAATAATTTATTGATTTTGAACCAGGTTGAAAAAAGCGTTAATAGTGTGCCGTTTTCAATGTACTTCAATTTCGATAAGCCAATGATTTTATTTATCCTGTTAGTGCTATATCCAACAGTGTTAGTGAACCAAAAAGGCGTAAGGTTTTTACCTGCGATGCAAGTTTCAAAATTTAACTTGGGATTACCACTGGTTACTATTATCAGTTTTACCGTTATTTTCCTTCTCGCCAACTTATTATCATTAATAACATTTGAAGCTGATTTACCTCGCTGGTGGTGGTGGTTTGCTATTAACAACTTATTACTAACCTGTGTAGTAGAAGAAGTCTTTTTCAGGGGCGTGATACAGCAAAAATTAGCGCGTAAATTCAGCCCTGTTATCGGTATTCTCGTTGCAAGTATACTCTTTGGTATTGCCCACTTTGCTGGTGGCATCAACTATATGTTAGTTGCGATATTGGCCGGTTTTTTATATGGATTTATCTACCTTCAAACCGGTAAGCTTTGGCAAGCAATTTTAATACACTTTTGCTTGAATATGACCCACCTTTATTTATTCACTTATCCATTAGCTAAGAGCTATGCCTAAGGTGAATCATCTTTTTCCTTCAAGTTTTGTTGAATGAGCAATTCAAGCTCATTAGTCTGTTTGCTGTGCAACTTCCTTTAACTCAATACTTTCTTTAATAATTTTTTCCCGCATGTCTCCCAGCAACTCTAAAGCTTCTGCTTTCTCTTCAGCACTCATACTTTCATTGCTGGCTATTTCTTCCATCATGGCATCAAGCTCTTTAAGCTTTTCGCGATCCACTCCTAGACGTTGGTCCAAAATATTTTGCATCATTTCGTTAAAACGTAAATCTACGCTTGATTGTTTAATGTTGCCCGTTTCGGGGGTAGTAGCTAATAACGATAATGCCGAAACAGGCTTTAAATAAGTTGGCGCCTGTTCTTTATGTTCCTGTCCTTGCATCATAGCTAAGGCTTTATCGGAAAAAGTTACCGTATCTTTTTCACCTGAAATAGGCTGAACTTTTGGAGTACCAGTATCGAAATTAACAATACTAATGTTTGAGGATTTAGCGAGGGCAACTTGCTCAGCGTAGTTAGTATTAATCATCATGATTGATTTTTATCCTTTCAAAACTTTCTCAAATGACTATTCACTTTATCCTAAGCAGGGTTTATGCCAGAAATGGAAATTGTAGCCTTACATACTTAACTCTGAACAACCACCTATTGATATTGGGCCACAGGGCTTTTTAAATGCTGTTATTTGCAAACAAGCAAGTATTAAGGTGTTTGAGGTAAACGCAGAGAGGTTATTTCCGGCAACCTTGATGCACAATGGGAAATATGTTGCCGTAAAGTCATTTGAGTACTAGTTTTGTGAGAGCTTTTTTTATTCAAATTGTCCAGTAAAGTAAAGTGACGGCAAAGATAGTTCCCAAACGCTCTGAATTTAAAAGCCTTTAAAAAATATTCTTTTTGCATCGTACTTATTCAATAATTTATTCATCAGCTCTAAATCAGAGACTCGGTCATCTAATGCTTCCATTTTCAGTTCATGCTTTACTAATTTACTATCTTGAGACTTGTCTAATCCACCACTAGCAATAAAATTCCTGATACTTTGCAGTTCACCTTTATCAAGCCAAACACCACAATGTAAGCAAGAATCAATTAATACACCTGAAATAGACTTAAAATTGCGTCGTGACATCATTTTTTGGCAATTTGCACAGGGTAGGTAGTTTTCTGAGCGAGGTAGTCCTGGACGTATAAAATGTGGATTACTATCATCGTCGCGGTATACATCAAACTCTGAAGTTAATACCGAAAACTCGTCAGGTTGTAACCATAAACCTTTACATTGATTGCACTTGTCTAACTCAAAACGACGGTATTGGTGAACTTCCAAAGCGATAGCACAGCGAGGACATTTTTTTTCGCTGTCTTTTTGCATCAGCTTCATGCCTCCATTGCACATTGGACAGCTTCTAATATTCGCTTTAACTATATGATCACAAGAAGCGCATTGCGATTTAAACATTTAGTGACCTTGTTGATTATTTAGAATTTCTTTAGTCAATATACCGTGGCGGTGCATTGTTGAAAAGCTCGTTGAATAGATTTAATTTTATTGGTTTTGAATACTTTCATGAACTAACAATTTGTCGGGAAGTAAAAACGTGTCAACTTTTTGCTTAATAGGGACTGTGTTATAGATATATTGTATGCAATAATGCTGGCACACTTAAACAATATAGATTCCGTTATGAATAAATTTTCAATGTCTGTTGCCGCTATCGCTATTGCATCTGTCGTTTCTGCATGTAGTAACAACTCTTTAAATAATGAGGCGCTACAGCCTACAATTACTGTGTCGCAAAACCAAATTGATCCAATGGTCGCTAAAATACTTGCAACGGATGCTGATAGTTTGTGGAGTCAAGATTTCGACCATTACCAAACGGGGTTATTAAAAGCGGTTGCTGATCAAATGTCTAAAGAGGCGTTAAAAGGTGAGCTAGATAATCAAAGTTTAGAAAAATTAAGTTTCTATTTGCGTATTTATAGTAGCTTTGGGCCAGAAAAGGATTGGCCTGAGCAAACTGCAGCGTCAGTTAATACAGCGTTATTACAATTACAAAATATCCCGGGCTTTTATCAAGTCAATGAAACTACAGCGCGCCTACATGAGAACTACGCAGTAGCCCTTTATCGTTTGTATTTTTTAGAGCCGTTACAGCCATTAACAGCAGATCACGTTAAACCACTAAGTCAATTGATAAAATTATACGCGAACGCTGATCTAACAATTGATGATAAAGCTGTTGATTATGCCTTATGGGAAGTATTACGTGCTGGCGCTATTTTACCTTATGAAGCAAGTAGAAAAAATAAGGATGCCTTTACGTTTGCTGTTCAAGGAGCAGGGGAAATACAACAAGCATTAACGCAATTTGTTGCATCGCCTAATAATGCCGTACAAGGTAATGATTGGCCTAAGCAGCATGCACTTTGGGCGTTAGCACAGCACTATAACTTATATACTAAGCAATATTGGAATGAATATTATAAGCGGTCAGCTGAAGATAAAAAGAAGCTAGACGAAGATAAACTATCCTTGGAGTTTGAAGCTTCAATGGATAATTTAGACAATGATGTTTGGGCTGCTATCAGTAAAAGTGACGTGACTACTTCAGAGCAAAACAAAACATTATTTAGCATACCGTATGTAGTAAATACCTTTCGCGGAAAATCTGCGTGCGAAGAAGGTACTCTTGCTGGGCGTTGTATCGCACCGTCAATTGAGCAAGCGCTACCTATTAACCATGATTGTTCAGAAAGAATTTATATACTTACCCAGTCTATGACAGATGCGCAGTTAAATGAGTCATGTAAGCAATTGATCTCACAGGAAAGTAACTTCCATCAAGTGTTAGCAACGGGTAATAAACCTGTAGCAAATGATTTCAATGACAGGCTTCGTGTGGTTATATTTGAAAACCACGCAGAATATAACAAATACGGTCAGTTAATTTTTGATATCCATACAGATAATGGCGGCATGTATATAGAGGGTACTACTCAAGATCCTGACAATATTGCTACCTTCTATTCTTTTGAGCATTTTTGGGTAAGACCTGAATTTGCCGTGTGGAATTTAAACCATGAATTTGTTCACTATTTAGATGGACGTTTTGTCAAATACGATACCTTTAATCATTTTCCTAGCAACATGGTTTGGTGGTCAGAGGGACTTGCTGAGTATATTTCTAAGGAAGATGACAACCCGCGTACTTTTAAATTAGTCAATGAAACTGATATTGAAAAGTGGCCAACACTCGCAGATGTTTTTAATACTGAATATAAAGATGGTACTGATAGAGTGTATCGTTGGGGTTATTTAGCGGTTCGCTTTATGAATGAAAACCACCAAGCAGAATACAGAAAAATGGCACACTTTTTAAAGACAGACTTCTTTGAAGGTTATAAAAAGCTACTTGATGAGTCAGGTGAAAAATACGCTGAAGAGTTTAAGCAGTGGTTAATTGTACATAACAATAACTATGTCGCGCAGGAAGAAGAAAGTAATCCGAGAAAGCCAAGACAATTTTATCGTTATACTTACAAGGATTACCTACAACCAGCACATCTAGTTGAAAGCAGCCATCATATGCATTGGCAGTATTGGCATGAAAATGCACTTAAGGCAACAGAGTCCAAGGTAGCTAATAAGGAAAAGTAGCCCCACTTTTCTGAGGTTTAATCAGTAGGAAAGGCACCAAGTAGGTACTTAAACAGGTACTTGCTTGGTGCCTTTTTTATAGGGTAGTCAGTAACAACATGATAAAATTTGATTTTTATTATCATCTCTGGTGAGAATTATATGTATCAAATAGTTGAGCAAGTTGCTTCGGTTGATGACTTTCTTAAGCTACGTAAAGAAACCGGCTTAACGCCTAGAAATTACCAAGCTGCAAAAGTCGCACTACCTAATAGTCTGTACGGTGTGCAAATTATTGTGAATCAAGAAGTCGTTGGAATGGCAAGGGTAGTAGGAGACGGCGCACTAAATTTTGAAATTGTTGATGTTGCTGTATTACCTCAGCATCAAAGACAAGGTTATGGCAATTTACTCATGAGTTCTGTGATGAAGTATCTAGACACTGCAGCAGGTGAAAGTGCTTATATTACCTTGATGGCCGATGTACCTGCTTTGTATGAAAAGTTTGGCTTCCAACTATCACGGCCAGCGAGTGAAGGGATGTACATTATTAAGTAGCAAAGGGTGATAGATGCATCAACTGCGGCTTGAATTAGTTGACCACTACAATATACTAGCGAAGCTTAGCTTAAATATTTTACTGATATTGTTTATGCAGACATCACTAAAGTTATCCTTAAAAATAAACTCTTAGAGTCACTTTTGTCTCTTTGTTCACTATCGCTAATTCACAGAGTTATTACATGGCACTTTTTTTATGGATGTCAGCAGCCTTAGCTTCATTTTGTATTCTTGCCGTGGGCGCTCGTGAATTGACTGAAGCCTTATCTATTGCGCAATCTTTAACTATTCGAAGTGCGATCGGCTTGCTTATTTTATCGGCTATTTATCTGTTTAGAGCGCGATATATAAATAAGGCTGGGCATAATCAGCCTGTTAATGAGCGAGTAAAAACCCTAAAGCTTCACTTGTTTCGTAATACTTTTCATTTTCTTGCCCAATACGGCTGGTTTTTCGGTATTGCTAGCTTACCACTGGCTGAAGTGTTTGCCCTTGAATTTACGGTACCCATTTGGACGTTATTGATCGCAAGTATCTTTCTTAATGAAAAAGCCACCGTACATAAACTAATAGCCATTTTTTTGGGCACCATTGGTGTTTTGATCATTGTTCAACCAGGTTATGCAATCATTGATGGTGCCGCTATGGTGGTATTAGGCTCTGCAGTATGTTTTGCCTTGTCACATACTTCAACCAAGTCCCTAGCAAAAGTTGAGTCGCCGTTAACTATCTTACTATTTATGTGTCTCATTCAATTACCAATTGGCTTGGCGTTAGCTGTTTCAACATGGTTGTGGCCTGAACCAGAGCAGTGGCTCTGGTTATGGGTTATAGGCGTGAGTGCTTTATCTGCGCATTATTGTTTAGCTAAGGCAATGCAATATGCGGAAGTGACGACGATTATTACCTTAGACTTCTTTCGATTACCCTTAATCGGCATCATTGGTGTGCTGTTATACAATGAAGCTTTTGAATTACCATTACTTATTGGTGCAGGGGTAATGCTTGTCGGGAACTTAATTGGTGTAAGAGGGATGAAAGCCTCCTCAGCAAAGTAAAGTTAAGAAAAATAAAGTCTCAGTGAAAGTAAATAGTTACCGTATCAATGTTTAATTGTGCTTAGGCTTAACTTATATCAATAATCTATCGATATAGTTCTATTAAAATAGAGTTTTCATTTAAACCTTGGTGAGCTTTGTGCAACAAGCTAAATTCGCGTCTTCAATTATCCAGAATAAAATGCTCAGTTTCGGCTTAGTATTTTTTGCCAGTTTGGTTATTTTTGCCATTTCACAAGTTATCCATTTTTACCTTGCTCACTATGAATTACATACCATGTATATTTCTTTTGTCGCAGGTTTCATTTTATTTATTCCCTTAGTCAGTTTAGTTTTACACCCGCTATTAATTAATCGTCAAGGGAAACAACAGACCTATCATTTAACAAGTTTATTGGCCAATATAGGTTTGGTTTGTGTAGTGCAGTTGCTTTGTTTTCTTATTTGGATTACCGATGCTATTGCCTTGTATAGCCTATACGTTGATCAAAACTCATTTCTTGCGCAGGTTTTTGAAATAAATGCACAAGCGAAAGGGGATATGACTTTTGAGTTTTATTGTTTTAACTTTATTTTAGCTTGGTGTTTTGCCTTGCTTTCTATGATTATTGGCGTGTTACCTTGTTTTATTGCGCGCCTAGAAAATTTAGGTGTCGTTGCAGATTTTGTCGCGGCTTTTTCTTTTGCTAAATGTCATAAGCGTCAATTAGCGGGGTTTGCACTGCTGTTAGCCACCAGCGTACTAATACCATTGCTTTATGCAAAGTATTTATTCTTATTGGTTTTCCCCTGGACGCTTGTTTATATTTTTATTCGGCTTAATCATAGTTATTTAGCCTCAAAATACTAACAAATAATTCACTGTCGTTATC
>OLII01000652.1_pt1 | contig 12905 bp, 10 predicted proteins | sample 1609481 | NCBI WGS metagenome assembly OLII01 (sample SAMN05416859, study PRJEB24817) | seawater metagenome | isolation source: Sea water | place: Canada:Atlantic | collected 2013-11
CTACACAGAGTAGATCGTCGGCAGCGTCAGATGTGTATAAGAGACAGCTACCAACACCGTGCGCTGCACCTTTAGCGTTTAAGTACATTAAGGCTTCGTATGCGCCAGCGCCCTTTTCTGCGCCATCACCAGAGAAGTCTTTACCGTCAACAGCAACTAATTCACCTTTAACAAAGCTTAACTCAACACGCTCAGCTTCATCCGGTGCATCCATTGGATCAACCGTCATAGTCCACACTTCTTTAGAAGGCTCACACCATGGGTCTTCTAATTCACCACCTTCGTGAGAAATGTGCCATGCGTTTGCATCACGGCTGTAAATTTTAGTCAAAGAAGCAGCACATGGAATATCACGCTCAGCTAAGTAATCAAGTAAATCTTCACGAGAAACCATGTCCCACTCACGCCATGGCGCAATAACCGTTAATTCAGGTGCAAGGGCGGCAAAACACGCTTCAAAACGAACTTGGTCGTTACCTTTACCGGTACAACCGTGACATACCGCATCAGCACCTACTTTAAGTGCCACTTCAATATGGGCTTTAGCAATGATAGGACGTGCCATCGACGTACCTAATAAGTACTGACCTTCGTAAACTGAACCTGTTTTAAGAATTGGGTAAATGTAGTCTTTTACATATTCTTCTTTAAGATCGGCAACGTAACATTCTGATGCGCCAGAAGCGATGGCTTTTTCTTTAATGCCTTCAAGCTCTTCTTCTCCTTGACCAACATCGGCACAGAACGCGACAACTTCACAGTTATCGTAGTTTTCTTTTAACCATGGAATGATCGCCGAGGTATCTAAACCTCCTGAATATGCCAACACTACTTTTTTGATTTGTTTTTTCTTTGCTAAAGCCATTTTCTTTTCCTTAATCTTCATAAACACCATTTATGCTTTATTGCCATCACATTTCGATTAAACACTTATAGACATAAGCTTATTAATCTTAATGTTCGGCGGCTTTGCCTAAATGTCGTTTATTTTGATTACCTATATGTTTAAAATTTTCTTTAGTCTGAGGTTTCAGACTAACCATTATATTTAATTGTTTATTGATTGCTGATCGTCAGCTAATTGTTGAAAGAGCAAGAAGAAAGCGCGGAGCGTATGACTATACGTGAGCACTTTCGCCGCGGCTATTTCATCAAGTAGCTAGAGCAGGATTTAATAAACTGACTAACACTGCCGCTTGCCCCCACATCCTGTTCTCTGCTTCTTGGAAAACTACCGAGTAGTTTTCATCATCAAACAGTGCTGTGGTAATTTCTTCTTCTAAATGCGCAGGCTGACAATGCATAACAACACTTGCGCCAGCTTTTGCCATTAATTCGTGATTCACTTGATAAGGAGTAAACACTTCCAATATAGTCACTTTTTTACTTGCGTCTTCATCACCCATAGAAACCCAGGTATCAGTATAGATAGCATCTTGCGAGCCGATAGCATCAATGTTTGAAGTGAAGGTAAATGTTGCACCACTTTCACTCGCCAGTGTTTGAGTTTTGTTAATCATCTCTTCAGATGGGCCATAGCCTTGCGGACAAACTAGCGTAAAATCGACACCTAACGTTGCTGCCATTAGCATCAGTGAATTAGAAACATTGTTACCATCACCAACATAAGCCAGCTTCACCTTGCTTAAATCGGAAAACTTTTCAGTAAGCGTAATAAAATCAGCCAATGCCTGACACGGATGATATAAATCACAAAGTGCGTTTACTACCGGCACACTGGCGTGCTCAGCTAACCCTTCAATAGCACTGTTTTCAAAAACACGTGCTACAATCGCATCGGCATAACAAGATAAGTTTTTCGCATAATCACTGACTCTTTCACGTTCGCCTAACTTGCCATTTTGCTGGCCTAAATACAGTGAATGACCACCCAATTTAGCAATACCCATATCAAAGCTTACGTGGGTTCTCAGTGATGGCTTTTCAAAAATCATCGCGACAGATTTTCCCGCTAACGTTTGACTATAATCAGCTGGGTTATTTTTAATTTTGATTGCTAGCTCAATTAGCTGTTGAATTTGCGCTTTGCTTAACTGATCATCAGCTAAAAAATTATTTAACATCTTACTCATGTGTTTTCCTTACGAATTCAGTATCTAAAATTGGATAATTAGTTTGCTTCAATGCGGGTGCCGATATTCTCACCATTAAGCAAATTAATAATTTGCTCGGGAGACTGCCAACTGGCCACCGCGATACTTCGTCGTAATTGATTTGCTGCATGTAGTGCGGCATTTACTTTTGCTGTCATGCCTCCAGCAATAACACCTTGCTCAATCAGTTGCTCAGCAAGTTCATTATTTAATGACTCAATATATTCTCCACTACCGTCTTTAACGCCGTTAACGTCGGTAAGTAATAAAAGTTCCGCATTGAGTAGCTGACAAATAGCTACAGCTGCATCGTCAGCATTTACGTTTACTAAGTCACCATTAGCTAAAGCACCAATCGATGAAATAACCGGTAAAAAGTTACTTTTTAATAAATGATCTAACAACTTACTATTATTGGTTTTTGGAATACCAACTTGCCCCAAGCCTTGTGTTGAAAGAGAGCAAGAAATCATGTCACCATCATTTAAAGATAAGCCAACTGCCGCGAGCTCTAAGCTATTGGCGGTTGCCACAATGGCTTTGTTAACCGTACCAGCCAGAGCACCACTAATTAAGGCAATTTGCTCTTTAGGCGTAACACGTAAACCATGTTTTTTTTCTGTGGTAAATCCTGCTTGCGCTAACATTTCGTCAACAACACAACCGCCACCGTGCACTAAAACTACCTGGTTATTTTCTAATTTAGCAATGACCGATAATAAGGCAGTTAACGCTGACTCTTTCTCTAAAATAGCACCGCCAATTTTAATCACTAATGGCTTAACTGCTTGCTTTTTTGCTAAACTATTCATTTTAATTCCTTCGCTAACTACAGTTAAACCTAGTTATTTATCAATGAGTATTCACTGGCTTTACCCAATGAAATATTAAAACATTGCACGGCTTGAGAAGCAGCGCCTTTAAGCAAGTTATCAATACCACAACTCACCACGATTACCTGCTTTTGTTCATCATATTTCCAATGCACATCAGCAAATGGTGTATGAGCAACATTACCAATCTCAGGCCAAGTGTTAACTAACCTTACCAAGGGTTTATCACCGTATGCTGTTTCAAAAGCTTGAGCTACTTGCTCAGTGCTAACCTCTGGCTTTAACTGCAAAGTAACCGTCGCTAACAAGCCTCTTTTATATGGCGCTAAATGTGGGTTAAAAATAACCTCGGCTTCGGCTTCTTGTGATATTTCAGGCTGATGCCTATGTTGCAAAACGTTATAGGCTTTTAAGCTCACTTCATTGAAGTTTGTTGCTAAAGAGGCGCTTCTACCCGCACCACTAACACCACTAATGCCATTCACCACAATCAATGAGTTTTCTGCGACTAAGCCATTGCTCGTTAGTGGCTTTAAGCACAATAAACTTGCTGTTGGATAACAACCTGGTACCGCAACTAAGTTAGTGCTGGCAATATTATCGGCTTCCCATTCGGCTAAACCATATTTTGCTGTGGTTAACGCATCAGTGTTTGCATGTTCAAAGCCGTAATACTTCGGATAATCATTTGCGTCTTTAAGTCTAAAGCCACCCGATAAATCAAATACTTTTACCCCGGCATCTACAAATGCTTTTGCCCAGTCAGCGCTGAATTCATGGGGGGTAGCAAAAAATACTACATCAATATTTTCAGCGTTTTCATCAAACCATGCCGCAGAAAAAGCTTCTAATGACTTATCACAAACACCCTGAAAGCGACCATGTAATTCACTGAACAGCTTACCTTCTGAACTACTGTTTTCAGAGACCACTAAATGCGTTATTTCTGCTTGCTCATGCTTACTAAGCAAACCAACAAGCTCAGCGCCGGCATAGCCACTCGCACCAATAATGGCAACTTTTTGCATACTGTTATTCGAATCTGATCTAGCCTTTGACATTTTTCAAGTAGCCTTATTAAAGCAGGTTATTTACACTATTAATCTAAGGTAACACCAGATGGGTAGTTATGCAACTAATCAGCATAACTATTTAAGTAATTATTCCAAATTAATAGGTTATTTATGACGCAACTGCCGAACTTCACTCAAAGCTTAAGTCAACTTATAGCGTGCTCTTCTATTAGCTCAACTCAAGAAAGTTGGGATCAGGGAAACAAAGAGGTTATACAGTTATTAGCGACTTGGTTTGAGCAGCTTGGTTTTAGCATAGAAATTCAAAGCGTTCCGAACACAAGCAATAAATTTAACCTGCTCGCTAAGTTAGGTAGTGGTGAAGGAGGTTTATTGCTCGCAGGTCACAGTGATACCGTGCCGTTTGATGAAAATCGCTGGCAGTCAGATCCCCACAAAGTCCTAGAACAAGATGATAAATTTTTTGGTTTAGGCACCTGCGATATGAAAGGTTTTTTTGCCTTTATTCTCGAAGCAAGTAAAAAGCTAGACGCGACAAAACTCAAAAAACCTTTGTATGTATTAGCCACTGCAGATGAAGAAACCACTATGGCTGGGGCGCGCTTTTTTGCTCAAAGTCAAGCCATCAAACCTGACGTTGCCATCATTGGTGAGCCAACAGGCTTAGTACCTGTGGTTATGCACAAAGGTCATATGTCACATAGGATCAGTGTTGAAGGTAAATCAGGGCATTCAAGCAAGCCGAGCTTAGGTGTTAATGCCATTGAAATAATGCACAAAGTTATTGGGCAGCTACTTGAATTGAAAGAGAAGTTTATCCTCAATTATGAAAATAAAGCGTTTGATGTGCCTGCTCCTACCTTGAACTTAGGCGCGATATCTGGTGGTGATAATGCCAACAGAATTTGTGGTCATTGCCATTTAGATCTTGATCTGCGTTCTCTACCAGGCATGAGTGATGATGAATTATTAAATTGGTTAAGTGAAGCATTAAAGCCATTGGCAGAGCTATATCCTGGTCGTATCACTTTTGCAGAAATGCACCCAAGTTCGCCAAGTTTTGAGCAGAAAAAGCCAAGTACATTTATTGATATCGCAGAAGAAATAAGTGGTCATAGTTGCTGTGCGGTTAACTATGCAACCGAAGCGCCTTATATTCAGCAATTAGGTTGTCAAACTGTGGTTCTTGGACCAGGGTCTATCGACCAAGCACATCAGCCTAATGAATTTTTAGCGCACAGTGAAATAGATAAAACCAATATACTGTTAACAAAAATGATCCATTATTATTGTTTATAGCTTGGGTAACGCGCCTGCGTATCAAGAAGTGAGTAAAGTCCCAGAAGGATTGATACACCAAGTACATTCAAAACCTTATTTGTTTGTACTTGGCTTATAGAGTGTTCAATTTTAGTAGCGCTATTTATCAAGTGTCAGACTTATTCCAAAGATTCTGATTTGCTTTAACAGAGAAGAATTCATTGGCATGCCAACATCTCGGTAATAAGTCGAGCTCTTTACGCTCTTGGGAGTTTGAGCTCAACAACTCTAAAATTTCATTTAGTCTTTCTTTACTCAAGCTCGCTAACTTTTTAGCTGTTTTAGTAAAATAAAGGTTACTGGTATTTTTTATCACGGTATTTTGTCCAAAACCGATAAAAGTTAATTTACGTGTAGTCATCCTACAATTAGGCTGCTCGGCTTCTTTAGGGTACAAACCATTGACTATGGCATATTCATAGCAATCACCTTGCTCACCAAATTCGCCTGACGGCATATAAACCACACCAAAACCTTGTGGAAACATTCCCGTGATTTTATATAAGGCATCAACAACACTTTGCGAGCACGCGCCAAGCTCAGCATTTTTATTCAATACTTGAAAAACTTGTGGTAACAACTTGTAGTTATAGCTAGATTTGGTGGACAAAATAATTGAAGTGTAAATCTGTGGTACTTTTAGTACATTGCCAATAGAGTTCTTGGGGTTAACACTCTGTTTTAATAACTGCCTAATGAACATGAGCTTCTCTTGTTCATTCAGCTTAAATTCATCGCGCTCTTTTTTTGTATTGCCAACAAAAGCAGGTATACCAATCCCTTCAGTTAAATACTTTATGGTTTCTCGATAATTAATTTGCAGTAACTCTTTTCTATCTTTAACCTCTAAGGTGCGAAAAGGATCTTGTTTACCATCATTACCACAAAGAATTTTCTGTGCTTTCGGGTGATAATTACCAATATCTTGTAATAAAGCCGCCATAATCAAAGGTATTTTCACTTGTGCAATAAATCGCTCATAACCTTCCTTATCGGTATTAATAAAGTCTACATACTGATCCGGCGAGATGTCATTTAAATACTTAAGGATATGCGGTTCAACTACTTGTCCCTCGATAATAAGCTGATCTAATAAACGTAAACATAAAACAGCTTTATAGACAGACTTGCTTTGCTCATTACTGCTCGCGACTCGCTTACCTTCGGTAGGGCTTAATAATTGGATTGAACCTAGAAATTGTGCAGATTTACGATTGTTTTCGCTAAAGCTTTCAGCTTCTGCCAACTCTAAAATGCTATTACAGATTGAAAGTAAATTAGAATGACGCTCAGTACGCTGCATCAAATCTAATTGTGAGTCCTCTGGGGAAGTTTTATCATCTGACGGTTTAAATTCTTCATGTTCAAAGTACTCGATGGCACGATCGAGTAAAGAGTCTTTTACTGCACTGCGCCCATAGACTTTTGCTAACAAGTGATGAACTTGTCGAGTGTAATGTGTTTGGTGAGGAGAGTCTTTAGCCATTGCACCGTATAAGCAAGTAAATAATAGCTATCATGCTAGTAATAGTGCTTAAAATCAATAGCTAGGTACAGCCTATTACAATTGGCGAACAAAATAATTTCTGCTAACTTTGCCCACCAATTCATTCAGTAATAAACTTTTTCAACATCCAGCTTAGTTGATACCTTTTATTTTCACTTGATTCTGTTTATGAGCAAGTTGCTGACAAATAGTCACTAAATCTGAGTGGATACCACCAGCTGTTACATCACGCCCAGCACCTGGACCGCGGATTATTAATGGATTATCTTGATACCAATGACTACTGATTTGGAAAATATTGTCACAAGGAGTCAAATTAGCAAAAGCATCGGTTTGCGCTAATACCTCTAAGCTCACTTTGGCAGAAGATTCACCCTTTTCACTGCGCTGAAAACGAGCAACATAGCGAATACATGCCTGCTGAGCTTGTGCATCTTTTAGCGTATTTGCAAAAAAGTCATCTAACTCAGTTGCACGCGTTAAAAACTCTTCTGTTGAAATTGACTGTAACGCTTCAGGAACCAAGTTTTGACAATCAATATCTTCTAACGATAATTCAAAGCCAGCCTTTCTCGCTAAAATTAACAACTTGCGCTGTACATCTCGACCAGACAAATCTTCACGAGGATCTGGCTCGGTAATGCCTTGTGATAAAGCGCTTAACAATAACGCTGAAAACTTAGTGCTACCGTCATACGTTTCAAACAACCAAGAAAGTGTGCCTGAAAAAATACCAGAGATTTCGCTGATGCTATCACCGCTTTGACGCAAGTCATCAATAGCATGGTTAATAGGTAAGCCTGCACCTACAGTAGTATTACCTAACCATAAACTATCATTGCTATCTGCTGTATTTACTAAGTTATTATAATGTTCAGTACTACTCGAAGCAGCCCATTTATTGGCGCCGATAACATGAATACCTAAGGCAAAAAATTGCTCGTACATTAAGCTAAAGTCTTCACTTGGCGTAATATCTACCACAATCAAATCATCATAAGGATTTTGTGTTAACCAAGAGGTAAGTTGCTCACTGTCATAACTTTGTGCATCTTGTGCAAATAAAGAAATAGCTTGGTTTACATCAATGCCATCATTATTAATTAATGCCTTTTTAGAAGACAGTAAGCCAACAAGATGTAGATTCTCTAAAGCATAAACCTTGTTTAACTGGGCAGGCAATAACTCTAAAAAGCGTTCGCCAATATTACCCAAGCCTGCAACCACTAAACCAATATGACGGGCGTCCTTGGTCATTTCATGATGTACCGTATTGAGCAACTCAATTGAGCAAGGTTCAGCTAAAATAGCAATAACGCTATGGCAATTATCACTACCGACAAATTCCAATGGTTTCGCTGCTTTCAAAGAGCGTTTAAAGCGCGCTTTTATATCACCACGCTCTGCTACCTTATGACCAACCGTAGCGATAATACCGACAGGTTTAAAAGTTACTTCAACATCATGACTGGCTAACCACTGACTTAAAGGCTTTTGTTGCGCTTGAGTAATCACCATAAAACCATTTTTCTCATCCATACAAATGGGTGAGAATTCAGCTTTTGCCTTTAAACCAGATTCACCAATAAAGCTTACTGATTTAACCAGCAATAAATCATTTAAAAAGGTTACCGATAATTCTTGCTTGGCGATTTGGCCAAACTTACCTATCTCAGTGCCTATCACTTCAGGATCAAAGCTACTTGCAACATGCAAATGCGTGTGATGCTGACTTAACGGATTGATTAAGGGTAATAACGTTTTAGCATGTAAGACAGGATTACCTAAACGACCTAACTCTTTAGCAACGCCATTGGGTAATCTATGCAGTTTTCTGGCACTGGGGACTACCCGAGGATCTGCACTATAAATGCCATCAACATCAGTCCATAAAGTGACATTCCCTGCGGCAACTAACGAAGCGATGATGGTTGCTGAGTAATCACTACCATTGCGCCCGAGTGTACAGCTATTACCACGAGTATCTTTACTTATGTAACCCGTAATAACGGCAAGCTTACCAAACTGGCGTCGCTGTCTTAACTGAGCAGCACTAATCGCCGTATCAACAACACAGCTTTGTTCGTTGTCGATCACTAAGAAATCGCGAGAATCTATGCTATTACTTGGGCAGACTTGTTCGTTTAACAGCGCTGATAACAATCTGGCCGACCACACTTCACCGAATGCTAAAATATCATTATGATGTTTTACAATATCGCCAGCTAACCACAAAGTAAGTTGTTCAATGTCTTTGGCTAATAATTGCAGTAACTGCTGTGAGTTATTGCTATTTAATAGCGTTTTAATTAACAGCGCTTGTTGCTCAGCAAGCTCATCGATAGCCTGGGTTAATTCACCACTGTTTTTTTCACTTTGCTCCGAGGTTGTATTTTCAACTAGCGAGTAAAGCGCAAATAAGCCATCGGTGGTTTTACCATTAGCAGACACCACCACGATATCGTTTAGTTGACAATTTTCACGAATGATTTCAACAGCGCGATTAATACATTTTGGCGTAGCTAAAGAACTACCACCAAATTTATGTACTTGGATAGCATGTTTCGCCAGTTTATTTAGTGAGCTTACATCCGTATTCAACGTATGTTCGCTAGTATTCTTGGCTGCTTCGATTTCGCTAACACCATTGCTATTTTGCAAGGTCGATGCTTGAGTCAAACCATCTTGTATAACATTTTCTTGTGTCATTTTTCTGCCTACTCAACTGCAAGTACTGACTCGAAGTTGTTTTTATGTTTCTTACTGTTGGCTTTGTGCTAAGCCATGAGCTAAATCTTTCACTATGTCATCAATGTCTTCAATCCCCACTGAAATACGGACTAATGACTGAGTTATTCCCGCCTCTAACTGTGCGGCAATTTCCATGCCTGCATGGGTCATAGTTGATGGATGACTAATTAAGCTTTCTACACCGCCAAGTGATTGCGCTAAGGTAAATAATTCAAGATTATCAAATAACTTTTTAACCGCTTCAACGCCACCTTTTACTTCAAAACTTAACATTGCGCCGTAGCCTGCTTGTTGTTTTTTAGCTATTTCATGACCAGGATGGTCGCTAAACCCTGGAAAGTATACCGCATCTATTGCTTGATGATTTTTTAAGAACTGAGCAACTTGCAATGCATTCTCTTGATGTTGTTTCATTCTAACGGGTAGCGTTTTCAAACCACGTAGTGCTAAAAAGCTATCAAAGGCACTACCGGTAATGCCAATGCAGTTTGCCCACCATGCCAATGTTTCACCGAGTTCTTGGGTTTTAGTCACCAAAACACCACCAACAACATCACTATGACCATTAATGTACTTAGTGGTTGAGTGGAAAACGATATCAGCACCTAAGGTTAATGGTTGCTGCAGCGCAGGTGATAAAAAGGTGTTATCAACGGCAACGAGTGCGCCTGCTGCATGACAAGCTTTAGTCACTTCTTCAATATCAACTAAACGTAATAACGGGTTACTTGGGCTTTCAAGTAATACAAGTTTAGGTTGCTGTGCTAATGCTTCAGCTAATGCTTGCTGATCGTTTTGATCAACAACAATCAAGTTGAACTGTCCACGTTTGGCTAAATGAGTGAAAAGCCTAAAACTGCCACCATAACAATCGTGTGGAATTACCACGGTATCTTCAGTTGATAATAGCTGGCAAATTAAATGCACTGCTGCCATGCCTGTAGCAGTAACAATACCAACACTGCCTTGCTCTAATTCAGCAATAGTTTCGGCAAAAGTTGCTCTAGTTGGGTTACCTGTGCGGGAATAATCAAATTGACGTTTATCATTAAACCCTTTCAACGAATAGGTACTTGATAAATGGATAGGAGCGACAACAGCACCGTGATGCGTATCGGTATTAATACCTGCTCTTACTGCCGAAGTTGTAATATTACTGGTTTTAGTAATCGACATTTAATTATCTCCACTTGATATTTTAATATGCATTCAAACGCAATTTGCTTTACTTGTATAGTGATAAATCCATCAGTAAATAGCAATATTCACGTTTAGATGTTTGGACGTCTATAACTCTAAACATTTTGATTAAAAGGGTCAAGTAATTTTAGACATCTAAACTTCTACTTGACTGGTATTTTGCAACAGGTAAAATCTACCTAATAACAAATTAGCATAGCCATATTAACCGGATGAATTCAGATGTCCGCTTAATATAAAATAAGACAGAGGAATATCCATGGCTGAGTGGAATGACGAGTACATTAATCCCTATGCCGAACACGGTAAAAAAAGCGAGCAAGTAAAGAAAATTACCGTTTCTATTCCTTTGCGCGTATTGAAAGTGTTAACGGATGAACGCACCAGGCGCCAAGTAAATAACTTACGTCATGCAACCAATAGTGAATTGCTTTGTGAAGCGTTTTTACATGCTTTTACCGGCCAACCCTTGCCTGATGATGAAGATTTAGCCAAGGATAATAACGAAAAATTACCTGCCAGCGTGAGACGTATTCTCGAAGCTAAAGGGGTTACCGATTTTAGCGCTTATGAAACTGATGATGATTAGTCAGTTTGCTATATAGCCATAATAAAGGTACTGCTTCAGTACCTTTTTTTACGCCTATTGAATGCCTATCTGCCACTTTAGCCACTGCAACATCTTATTTGACAAACAATTTTTATCACTCGCGTTTAAAACAAGCTCAATGGATATTTTTCCATCACATCAGAATATGTTAATATACAATTAACACTTGTAAATATACTCCCATCAATAGCCCGTCTTTTGACATAGGTGATTAAACGCATCATGAATACCCCAACACATATTACTGAACAAATTCTTAATAGTGTCGAAGCCTATATCTATACCAAAGATTTAGCGGGAAAATATACCTATGCTAACCAGGAAGTTTTAGCTCTATTTGGTAAAACATTAGCTGAGGTTGTTGGTCACGGGGATGAAGAGTTTTTTGATTTAAGCCTTTCAGTGAAGTTACAGGAAAATGATCGAAAAGTAATTTCTCAAGGAATTAAAGTCGTTAGTGAAGAAAGTAACTACATCAAATCACTCAATGAAATACGCATATATCGCGTAGTCAAAAAGCCAATTTTTGATGATGAAGGTGTTATTACAGGCATGTGCGGGATCTCAACAGACATTACTTCTGAGAGACAAACCCAGCGGCGTGCGGAAGAGCAAAAACACTTGCTCGACACTATTTTAAATAATATTAACGCGCATGTTTACATGAAAGACAGTGAACGAACCTTTCTTTATGTTAACAGCCAAGTTGCTGAGTTATTTGGTGACAGTGCTAAAAATATTATTGGTAAGAAAGATACTGATGTATTACCTAAGGAAATCGCCGATCATTTTTATCAATCCGACCGCGTAGTTTTTGAAACGCAACAACGGCACATTATTGAAGAAGAAGCTGAAGGTGATGATGGCAACACACACCACTATATCAGCACAAAAATTCCTTTTCAGTCACCTGGAAAGCTGCCTGCACTCATCGGTTTTTCAACCGAAGTAACCGAGCTTTTTAAACTAAAAGAAGAATTTAAAAAGCTTGCTACAGTTGATGCGCTGACTGATTTATATAATCGTCGTTATTTTACCGAGCAAGCCGATAAAGAATACCTGCGCGCACAACGCTATAAACTCTCTTTAACACTCATCTCTATCGATATTGACCACTTTAAAAAAATTAATGATAAATTCGGCCACCCTGCCGGAGATAAAGTGCTTATTGAAGTGGCTAAGCAACTAAAGTCCAGCTTAAGGCAAACTGACGTGTTAGCACGTATTGGTGGTGAAGAATTTTCTATATTATTACCTGAAACCAGCGCCGATGAGGCTGAAGTGTTTGCCGAGCGCCTTAGACTCGCCCAAAGCCAGTTAAGAATTACCGGTGACTGGCACGGGGAGATTCAACTATCAGTTAGCATTGGTATTAGTAGTTATCAGCAAAGCGATAGCAATTTTGACCAGATTTTTTCTCGCGCCGACAAAGCTTTATACCAAGCCAAAAATTCGGGTAGAAACAGAGTTTGTCGGCAATAAAAAAAACCGATACCTAAGGTATCGATTTTTCATCATCTTTTATCATCTTTTATC
>OLII01000653.1_pt1 | contig 12891 bp, 13 predicted proteins | sample 1609481 | NCBI WGS metagenome assembly OLII01 (sample SAMN05416859, study PRJEB24817) | seawater metagenome | isolation source: Sea water | place: Canada:Atlantic | collected 2013-11
TTCTCATTGGCCGATTTCAATACAACGCAACAGCAAATCAGTGCTTGGGGTAAAAAAGAGGATGAAGATACTTTCATCCAGCTTGAAGATTCAGAATTAGCCACGTTTCTTAATGGTTTCATTAATTTTAAGCGCGGCAAGCGTGATGGCGCTCAACCAAAGCAGGAAGCCTATTTAAACAATAATATGATATTCCAAAAGCTGCGCATTGCTCTTAATTTAAAGTCTGAAGATATTTTAAATATACTGGAATACGCCGACATTAATTTAAGTAAGCATGAGTTAAGTGCCTTTTTCCGCAAGCCAGAAAACAAGCATTACAAAGACTGTACTGATAAAACCTTACAAGGCTTCTTATTCGGCGTGCAGTGTCAATTATAAATAAGTGATGATGCGTTACGTTACTCACTGGCCGCCTGCACTTAGGCGGTCATTTATATTGTTGTAAACATATAACTTTCACACTTGAAACTTCCTTCCCTATTTTTATTGCTCCCCTGTATTTATTTACAAACATTCTAACGAGCCTTTTAAAAATTAACCCTGTACGCCAGAAAAAGATCTTTTAAGTCAAGATTACCAGCAAGCCAAATGGGTATATTTTCACGACATATTCCCAAACAGAGTCATGAGCATGACAAACACTTCTAAAGTGGTATTAATCACAGGGGCCGCCAGCGGGCTTGGCTGGGCACTTACCCAACGCTATGCCGGCATGGGGTATAAGGTGGTGATGATGGACATTCAAGCCCAGTTATTACAAGACAAGAAAGATAGGTTAATGGCCAATGGGCTAAATGCTGACAACTTGCTTACCGTGGTGGCTGACATTACTCAGCCAGATGCCATCACTGCACTGGTGGCACAACTTCAAACTAAGTTTAAGCGGCTGGATGTATTAATCAATAATGCAGGTATTACGCACCGATCATTGGTTGAAAAAACTCAACCTGACGTTTTTAGAAAAGTCATGGCAGTGGATTATCAAGGGCCCGTTGAACTCGCCTTGGCGGTTTTACCACTGTTAAAAGCTAGCAAAGGCACCATCATTAATATCAGCTCCATGGCGGGGTGGATGCCGGTGTTAGGTCGTGCTGGTTATTGCGCTGCCAAGAGTGCATTGCATCAATTTTTTGAGGTAATGCGCTGTGAAGTAAAGCAATACCAGGTAAAAATTTTAATGGTGTACCCTAGTTTTTTAAATACACCCATTGAAGCCAATGCTTTGGGGCATGATGGTAAACAAGCCACTCATGCCCGATCTATAGTGGGCGATTTAGGCTCAGCCGAGACCGTAGCGGATTTAATTGTAATTGCCCATAAAAAGGGGAGGCAAAGACTATTTCCCAACACATTTACCTGGCTGGCGTCCGTGCTTTATAAATTGCTGCCTAACCTGTTCTTAAACAGCATGAGTAAAAAATTTGCCAGTGAACTACAGGAGTAACACAATGAAAGATGCCATGGCTGTACTGTACTTGTGTCACATAAATTATTAAGTGACCCCCTAGAAAAGCATAAGCCTTAGCAGAGCCTTCGATAGGTCGAAAGGCTATTACAAGCCTAAGCTTAATTAGCCATAGTATTTAGGGTTTTGAACTACACTCAGGACATCCTGTCAGTTTTTTATTAGGAGTATTGAATGCGTCTCCTATTGCTCATAATAATCATTTCAACCAACCTGAGCCATGCAAACAGCCCAATTACAGTGGTTTCAGACCCTTGGTGCCCCTTCGTTTGTAACGAAACCCAAGACAGCAAAGGCCTAGTATTAGAGCTAGCCTCTGCTGCCCTAAAAGTAAGTATTAATAAACAATTAAAATTCGAATCCATGAGCTGGGCCAGATCTAAAATATTCGCCCAAAAAGGCAAGCGAGACGCCATCGCAGGCCTAGAAAGAACCGAAAAAAACAAAGGGTTATTTACATTTCCAAAAACCTCCCTAGGGCGCTCAACAATATGCTTATTCAAGAGTAAAAGTAACCCTTGGCAGTTTTTAGATGGGCCATCACTACACCATCAACGCTTGGGCTGGGTGAACCATTATTTATACGGCTCCAAAGTGGATTTTCTTGACGCGCATATAGAAAAACTGCAAAACGAAAACAGCAAGTACCTCACTATTATTAGCGGCAGTAACCATATACATAAGCGACTTTTAAACATGATTATAGAAGAACGAATAGATGTAATCGCAGAAGACTACTCCGTTATTAAACACACCATTGCCCAACAGGGTTTGACCAAAAAAATAGCCATGGCAGGCTGCATTGAAAGCTCTGAAACATTTGTTTACCTTGCCTTTTCAAACAATATCAAACATGCGCAGCAGTACGCTGATGCCCTTGATAATGGAATTAAGACAATTATCAAAAATGGCCAAGCGGCTGAAATTTTGTCTCGTTATGGTTTAACGGTTGAAGAGTCCATTCAGGTTAATAGTTGGAATTAAGCGATGCTTTCATAGAGAGCCATACAGTTACATATAAGATTTCATCTAAAAAATACGCCGTAATATCTCATAGTTAACGCTCCCTACCATCCACCATAGTCTTACCCGTAAGCATTCGTTACGGGGGTGAAAATCACAAACTACAATTCAAACAACACATCGCTGCGAATAATGTATTTGCTTCCCGACACTATGTCTTGTGAGCCATGCAAGCAATGCAATGGATGGTTGCCATGGGGGAAACATAAAACACTGCCTGCTGGGGTTCTAACATTTACTGTGCTTGAGCTTGCTCGCCCACGCGCTGGCAATTCAGGGTTTTCACTGTTCACCAGGAACTGAGTATGGCCACCTTCATAGGCGTCGCTTAAAAATACCAAAAAGGTATACATGCTCCAACGATCATCAAACGCATTAGAAATGACCTTGCCATCTACCATGCGGCTGCCCGGCCAAGACCCATCGGTATGAATAGCAAAAAAATCACCAGCCTGGTATCGGTAAAATCGACAACGGCCGTTTAATCCCAACGCTTGTTTACCCAAAAAATGGTTGTGCTTATCGGTGAACTTTTCTTTACTGCGCTGCCAAATAATTTTAAGCGTGGTGTCATCTGCTAGCCAGGTTAAATTACTGTTATGACGAACAGAGCGTGGCAATGAGACAGCAGCGTCATCGGTATAACCAAGTTCTTCAGTTGCCTGAATAAAGTTTTGGCATTCTTCTAGGCTTAATACATTGTGCAGTTGAAATGCACCGGGTACCGATGAAATATCTTCACGAACCACCTGCTTAACTTGTGCTTCAACTAGCCCCATGGGATTTTCTATTTTCGCCCCCCATAAGGGTAAATTGTTTTGTATGCTGCCCGCTTCTCGGGCGGCTATAAAAAATTGTTGCTTGTTCATATTCCCATTCCTTCTCGCTTAGCGAGACACCACTTTAATTTGACAAAATTGACGGTGCCCCTCGAAAGAGCCGTGGTAACCATAACCACTTTGCTTTGCCCCCACCCATGGCACATTGCCACCACCACCCTGGCTTTGATTAATGCCCACCATGCCTGCTTCAAGTTGATCTGCCACCGCCTCGGCACCTTGGCCGCCAAACACAACAGCCCCAAGGCCATAATCGGAATCGTTGGCGCGTACAATGGCGTCTTCTACTTTTTCATAACGACTAATGGCCACCACAGGTCCAAAGGTTTCTTCTTGCTCAATGAGCATGTCCGCTGTTATTTCGGTTAATACAGTAGGCTCAATGTAAGGCATGGTTTGTTGACTGCCACCAAGCAATACTTTGGCCCCTTTGGTTTGGGCATCTTGAATATGCGCGACAATTTTTTGATGTTGTTTTTCATTAATAATGGGGCCGATATTCACGCGGGGCTGATGCCAAGGACCGGTTTTATATTGCTGCGCGATTTGCACAACACGCTGTTCAAATCGATCGGCAATGGTGCTGTCTACATAGACGCGCTCAATAGAAGTACACATTTGCCCAGCATTTTCAAAACTGGCGGCCACCGCAAAATGGGCGGCATTATCAATATTGGTATTGGCCATGACAATCATGGGATCGTTACCACCCAACTCCATAACCAAGCGCTTTAAAGTAGCGGCAGAGCGCAACATGATGTCGTGGCCAACCGCTTTAGATCCTGTGAAAGCCACCATCTGAATTTTACTGTCCACTAACTGACGGCCAACCTCACCGTCACCTTGTAAGACTTGCAATACACCTTTTGGTAAAGCAGCTTGTATGGCGCCAAAAAATGCTTGAGCAATCAGTGGCGTTTGCTCGGATGGCTTTAATATCACGGTATTACCAGAAATTAAGGCAGGTATAATTAAATTATTGGCCATCATCACTGGATAGTTCCACGGGGCGATGACCCCCACCACACCTAGTGGACGATACTGAAGTTCTGTACTGCCAGCCATTGATTGCGTTTCAAAAGCCTCCATAGAATCGTTAGCTAAATAATGAGCCATTGAAACCGCGCCCCCTACTTCGCCACCGGCACGGCGTAAATCCTTACCTTGTTCTTGTGCCAATAACTCACTCAGTGCCGCTACGTCACCAGTTAACGCTTCATATGCCTTGATCACCGCGTTAACACGCATTTCGACAGGTAGGTTTGCCCAAGACTTTTGCGCCATTGAAGCGTGTTCAACGGCTTTTGTAATTTCAGCTGCGCTTGCTATGGGAACGTCTCCTAGCGCTTCATTTGTGCTTGGGTCGTAAGAGATTAACTTGGTCATTTCATTTACCTTTAAACTGCTTAAATAATTTATCAATTATGAGCGCTTGATATACATATATTTACATATCTAGATTTCCAGATATTAGTAAGTAAAAAAACCAACTTCTTGTTAAAGCTGCTGGTTTAATTGCCCTAAGAATTCCTCTATTTTAGCTTCGTTACGCTGATAATAAGTCCACGGGCCCACGCGTTTAGATGTGACCAGCTGTGCTCGTTGTAATGTTGTGAGATATGAAGAAACTGTCGATTGCGACAAAGCCGCTTTCTCTTGAATGATGCTTACGCAAACGCCATCGATATCGGCATCCACCAGTTGATCCTTCACATCAAAATTAACTGATGGCTCTTTTAACCAACGAAGAATATCCAAGCGCACTGGGTTATTGATGGCTTTAAGCACATCTGCAATATTGATCATATGAGGCTACTTTACCCAGCGCTAAGTGTTAAAGGCGCCACAATACCCTAATATCGAGAAATATCAATATCCAGATACCAATCGGCCTTAATACTCAATATCAACAAAGGGCGCTAAACAGACAATTACCACAGCACTCAATAGGGAATATATGAACACATCATTCAAAATAGGCTATTCGTTTAGTGAAAAGAGAATGTTCACCGAGCACGAGTTAAAGAAATTCGCTAAAGACTGCGGAGACATGAACCCTGTGCATCACGACAGTGATTTTGCCAATAACACACGTTTTTCAAGTATTATTGCCAGCGGAAGTGCCCTGTCAGCAATTTTTTCAGCCATGATACCCTCTCATTTCTGTCAATTTAGCCCCATGCTGGGTTTAGAAATGTCGTTTCAATTTCTAAACCCCGTCAAACCACACAGAGATATCTTAATGACCTGGAGAATCACTAAAATAATAAGTAAAACCAGTACCGATCAGCTCATCGAGCTATTAGGTGAAATAACAGACCACGAAGGAAAAGCACTCATTACCAGCTCTGCAAAGGTGATACTATTACCTGAATTATGATATTCAATTAAAAAGCACATGCCCAACGATAACCCTTCGCAGACCAATGCAAAGCACCATAAACACTTAGCGTTCATCACGCTTTTTTTAAGTGCAATGGGCATTGGCATAACCGAGGTATTACTAAACAGCCAGGGTGAAGTGGTATCTGACGCCACTCAAACCCTATGGGGGTTGATATTTCTCATACTCACCATCACTTGGACCCTGGCCGATTCCAAAAGTAACAATATTGATCGACCTTTTGACAACGGCTTTTTGCTGTATATTTTTTGGCCCATTGCCTTCCCATATTATCTTTACATCACTCGCGGTATAGAGGGCATAGTTTTATATATCGGCTTTATGAGTTTATGGCTGGGTCCTTGGCTTGCAGGGCTAGTGGCTTACACCTATGTGTATACAAGTTAAAAAAACGAAACGGTTTATCTAAAAGGAAATAGACATTGAATCAAAATATCATCATTGCCTTATCGGTTATTGCAGGTGTGGTTGTCATTTTAGCAGCTAAAATATGGCTTCATAATATTATAAAATTTAAAATGGACGAAAGCGCCATTTTAAATTTCCTTAAAGAAGTTAGCCCTGAACAATCATTTTTAAGCAGCGATGAAATTTCTCAGAAAATTAGCATAGACACAGATCGTATATCTCAAGTTTGCCTACAAAGCCAATTAATAAATGAATATTCCCATCAAAAAAATTCTTGGTGTTTAAAATAAAGGCGTAAATATTAATAATACTATGATGATTATTTTACGAGAAATCACTGCTGTTATAATTTTCTTAGTGGCCATATATTTTATTGTAGGCCTTTTTAGCTCAGGGTTTAACTGGCTATATTTAGCAGGCTGTATGGCTTGCTTTTTATTGGCTTACTTAACTTGGCCCAGTAAAAAGCAAGGCCAACGAAGCAATGACAATTGGCTACTAGACTGCCTTGAGGTAATCATCGAGCTACCTACTGAGTTTTTAATATGGATCCTTCGCTCATTGACAAGGTTAATACCCGGAAAAGGTGACGGTTTTGATATCAACCTTTAGCCAACTCCTAACTGACAAAAAACTGCACTTGCACACGCTTTTTAAAGGAAAACGGATGTCCCTTAAACCATTATATGCTCTACTGGCTTTTTCGCTATTGGCCAGTAGCCAAATTCAAGCTAGCGATGAATTAGACTGGTGGATTAACATTTCACCTTTAGGGTTGGGTAAGTCTGCATCAGAAACTGGCACCGTAAATCGTTCAGGCATGGGCCTCCGTATAGACGGCATTACTTACAGTATTCGCAATGGTTATTACGAAAACACCACTTTGCTAGATACATTAGATAAGGTAAGTGACTGCATCACCCAAATAGAGTGTGAGGGCTCAGAACTCATTACAGTGAACGAGTGGTCGTTTTTAGTGGGTAAAAGCTTTTTAAGCAAAGCACTCACTTTTTCTACGGGGCTGGGATATTCTGAAGTGGAATATGAATTTAGCACCCAAAACAACAGCAATGAAATTAGCTTACCTTTTGAAGCCGCTTGGTCACCTTCAAGAAATGGTCATTTTTCATTGAACATCAGCTTAGTGTCTAACATCAGTGAAGAAAGGTCTTTTTATGGTTTAACGGTGGGAATGGATTTTGGCTCACTGTAAAGCGTCTATTTGAATTATGCTTGCTATGTTCACAGCGACCTATACATTAATCCCTTAGCTCAAATGACATCCGTTGAATTAGAAAGTTGCCCTAGCTCATATAGTTCAAAACATATCTTTACTATGTCTTGATCATATTCATTTTTGTCGTTAATCAGTACCTGCTTAGCAATTTCAACTCCCTGAGCAGGACGATATGGCCTATGTGCCATAATCGATTCAAAAGCATCAGCCACCGCCAGCACTTTCGCTTCAAGCAAAATCTCATGCTCAGTTAACCCCCTCGGGTAACCCGTGCCATTTAATCGTTCATGATGCTGGTACACAATTTCTGCTAAGGGCCAGGGAAAGTCATAGGGTGATAATAATTGATAGCCTATTTGTGAGTGAGTTTTCACCAGTTCGAATTCTTGAACACTTAACCGGGTGGGCTTGGTAAGAATGTCAGAGGGAATCGCAATTTTTCCAATGTCATGAACTTGGGCGGCCAAGTTCAACCCCATCAACTGAGACTCACCTAAGGATAATTTTTCACCAATTTTACAACATATTTTTGTAACTCTATTTTGATGCCCAGAGGTATAGGCATCCCTTAACTCCAACACCTTTGAAGTAACATCCACGATATTGATAAGTGCCTTTTCCAAGCCATGATGATATTTCAAGTTAACATTAGGCATGTCAATATCGATAGGCTGCTTAGGCTGGCAAGACATAAAATAAGCCAATGCCTCAGCCAAACTATCAAATACTACCCTTACAACTTTGTTTTTTAATTCCAGGCTAGCTTCTAACTTTATATTTAGAACACCATAACAATGCCCCTTATATGCCATGGGAATCTGAAGTAATTGTTTATTAATTGATTTTGGTGATGCAGGGTCACTCTTTATCTCAAGTTTTGCATCAATCGATAAATGCTCACTTATCATCTGCTCTATTTTTTTGAGCATCACCGCACTATTATCTTCATTATACAAATTTAAATAATCGAGAAGCTTTAAAGGCAGGGTTTTAAAGTCGGCATCATTAACCGACTCAATTAGTAACATCCTAATTTCTTTAATAGTATCAGCCAAAATTTTGTTCAAAAAAACTTGAAAGTAGGTATGGGTAAAAACCTCATTTAACTTTTCATAGCTCAACTTTATCCAAGAGTGTTTCACGGCATCAGACAAACAAAACAAACGCCTTAAGTCAAAATCACAACCCTTCAAAAACACCCTCAATTGTTCATTAGATTTATGAGATTCCACAGAGAAAATACTATTCACAATCAACTCAGAAAATGCCTTATGAACATTTAGCAATAACTGAACTTCAATAAACTGTAAGGGCGAATGACCCTCATTAAACAGATCCTTACTCACTTCATCAAACACAGCAGATCGCAACGTTTCTGAGGTGAGATAACTTAGAAGCGTTTTTGGACTGTAATTTTGATTTGAGAATTTTGAGTTAGCCAACATAACCTTATTTCTTTTAAAACCAGGTAATTAAGAATAAAGCTTTAATTGACCGCCCTGATCCAAACCCTTCCACACCACCAAGCTGTCACCTTCGCTTGAATGTTTAAAAAGGCTGAAAAGCCTATGATGGAAGTATAGTCTGAACCCATCAGATACTAGGCTTTATTATGACCAAGAATGTCTAATCAAGAATGCTTTAATCTCTTTTTGGACTAACCGTTCGTAATGGCTACCTTTATTTCTAGATTTAATACCCGTAAACAAACTCCTGAAATGGATGTTATTCTCCACAATTGAACGAGGACCCGTCTCTAATCAGGGCGTATACCAAATAGGCGAAGAGTAAGCCCTTTCTTGAATCACCGCGGGCCCTTCATGAGGGACCTTCACCACCCCGCCATTAATTTCTTTTGCAGCTACTGCATCGTAAAGTGAATGCCTAGGTGTGGGGGTTTGTAAAACTCGCACATAATAAAATGCTCTTTGGTCTGCATTAAACTCAGGGTCTTGCCACAAGGTGGATAATTCAATATCGCCAATGTCATTTCGATAACTTGCTGTCTCACGGTTTACGGTATCCCCTACAGTGGCAAGCTTGCCCTGTGAAGTTAATTGACGTTCACCAGACCATGCCACGTTAAAAACTTTTTCATGACTGTTTGCATCAGTATCCAGCCATCCTTTCACCACTTGCACCCGGTCTAGATTGGCGCCTCTTGGGTCTTTGGTGGCACGAATAAGCATTTGAATTTTTTTGCTCTCGTTTTTATTTCCAATTTCACCGGAAAATGTCGGCCGAATTAAGTCCCCTCCCATGGGCACGCCTTTTCTATAACCTATTTCTGTTAAGTTTTTTGCGTTTTGCACGCCATCATTAAAATCCCAGCCACCAAAAACTCTTAACTTTATGCGCGGACCCGTACTGGCATACACTTCACGACGTTTAAATGCGGCGTAAATACTTTCGCGAGTATTTTCCTTAGCCCATGCTGCTGCCAACCCTCCTGCCTGCATGCTCCAACCGGTGGCGTCTTCACCAATAACGTCTTGGCCCCGCTTACTTTCAGGGGTGGAGTCATGAGCGTACTTACCCCAAAAGTTATCCTCTTCGGCACTGGATAACCCTGTGTGGGAATCTGTTGAACCAATCATGCCTAATTTAAAGGGATTCACGCCTAACTTATTTTCTTGTTCTAGCCCACGCAATAATCCTGAACGAATAAAATCGCCTTTCGTAACACGGTATTCCTCAGCGCTATTTTGTAGGTAATGATTGTATTTTTCGAAGCACGCGAATTCGTCGTTAGGTGAAAGGTTAGGATGGGTTTCCGAATCACCTTTAATTTGGGTTACTTCAAATACTGGCTCCCATTTTAAACGGGTGCGGGCGTATTCCACTGTAATGGGTTGGCCGCGTAAGGTCACCTCTGGAAACATATAACCTTTCGAGACATTTGAATTATGGGGAATAGCAATAAACTCACTGCCCGTTTCTTTGCTGGTTTTATCAAGCCACGCCCACAAATCTTGCGGGTATTGACTTTGATCACTACCAAACGGCAAGTACTGTTTGGCTTGATCGGCACCATTAGGCGACATGATTACTCGATGTAAATTAGCACCCGTGGGAATTGAGCTCCACTCCCACCCCACAAAGGCCGTGAACTTGCCGGGATCATTATGGCGCTCGGCCACGTCGACTATTTCACGCCACGATTGCTCAACCGTTGGCGTGGTATCACCCAAGGCTTTTTTATCGATATTATTATTAGGGCTTAATACTGGGTCATCAGTTTGAGAAAGGCTTGTGTCCGGTGTGGGCAATAAATCTGTATTAAACAAATCCATGCCGGTGCGTTCGGATACTTTATAGCTGACCATTTTTTCGGTGAACCAGGCTTTTATATTTTCAGGTATGGTTAAATTATCGTTTTGAGTTTTCAATTCCCCACGACTTATGGCTCTAATAACCCCCATGGCTTCAGCGTGATCGGAGACCACTAGAAAATCTAATGGATCCTTAATACTCACTTTCGCGCGGGTATATGGGTGAATAACAGGCTGACCTTTTGCCCAACGATAAGCCGTATCTGGGTCGGCGCTGTAGTTTAAACTTAAAAATGCATCCAGAGAATATGATGTATGTAAATGTGTATCCCCCCAATACACTTGTGTGGTGGGTTGCGCTGCCACAGACATGGCTAAAAACCCTAAGCCTGCTGCCACATGTATTAATATTAATTTCTTCATATTTATCCAACTAAACAGCGTTGCAAAATTGGGCTTGCAGAATCATATCTGAGGCTTTTTCGGCAATCATAATGGTGGGGGCATTGGTATTACCGCCCACCAAGGATGGCATCACCGAGGCATCCACCACCCGCAAGCTTTGCAAGCCATGCACTCTTAGCTGGGTGTCCACCACCGCCATATTATCTGTGCCCATTTTACAGGTACCCACTGGGTGATAGGCGTGATTGGCTTTTCGGGTTAAAAACTCGCTAATGTCTTCATCACTTTCACAACCGCTTCCTGGGTATATTTCTTCTGCCCTGTGGCCGTCAAAACTGGATGCAGCGTAAAATTCACGTGTTTTTTTAATTCCTTTTACTAAGTCTTCAATATCTTCTTTATGGGATAGCATATTCAAATCAATTTTAGGCGCGGCCAGAGGGTTCGCGTTGTATAGGCTTACTTGCCCGCGACTTTTAGGTCTTAATAAAGACACATGAGTGCTAAAACCATAATCCGTGAGGGCCAATAAATCGCGACCATGATCATTAATATGAATGGGCATGAAAAATAACTGTATGTCTGGAATGTTTTTTTGGTTTGACGATTTAATAAACGCACCCGCTTCACCACCGTGGGTTTCATATACCCCTTTGCCCGTTAATAAGTAACGGGGAATGCTGGGTATATCGGCCAATACTTGCTTATGGGTAAAAGCCAGCGAACCATTCTTTTTACTGTGGGCTTTTTGCACCACCACGGCATCTACATGTTCTTGCAGGTTTTTTCCCACGCCAGGCAATGCATGTTGCAAAGGTATATTGTGCTTTTCAATTTCCTGTGGATCACCAATGCCCGACAACATTAATAATTGGGGGGAATTAAATGCACCGCCAGACAATATCACTTCGCGACGGGCCTTCACTGATTTTTGGCTGCCGTATTTATCTAGGTAATTAATGCCTACCGCTTTTTTACCTTTAAGTTTAATGGAGCTTACCTGAGCATCTAAAATAATCATTAAGTTATTGCGATTTTTCGCAGGTTCTATAAACGCTTTTGCCGTGCTGCAACGCTTACCACGTTTAATGGTGAACTGATAATAGCCAGCACCCTCTTGTTGCTGGCCATTAAAGTCATCGGTAAAGCCGTAACCTAATTCTTCACCGGCTTTAACAAAAGCTTGGTTCAGCTTTCTATGGCCTGCGTCATTGCAAACATTGAGTGGCCCGCCCACCCCGTGAAATTCCGACTCACCACGCTCTTGGTTTTGTGACTTTTTAAAATAAGGCAACACCTCGTCATAGCTCCAACCCTTCGCTCCCTCTTCATTGGCCCATCGATCATAATCGGCTTTATGGCCACGAATATACAACATGCCATTAATGGCGCTGGAGCCTCCTAAACCCTTACCACGGGGGCAAAATATTTCGCGATCTTGTTGTGTGGGCTGACTTATTGAATCGTAAGACCAGTTATATTTTTTTAGTAACATTAACGGTAAAACCGTCACCGGGTTATTGACCACTAAGTTGTTATTGCGCCCACCGGCTTCTAGCAAACATACACTGTAGCCACCACACTGGGATAAACGACTGGCCAACACACAGCCAGCAGAACCACCGCCAACGATTACGAAATCAAATTCTTTCATCTGCCTAGCCTCGTAAGCGTCTAAATGCATACATACCAATGCCGCCAATGGACTTAAATATCGCACCCCACTCACTCATCTTAGGATTAGGCTCTTGTCTTTTAGACATGCGCACCATTTGTTGCTGATACCACCTGTCTCTTATACACATCTGACGCTGCCGACGATCTACTCTGTGTAG
>OLII01000655.1_pt1 | contig 12872 bp, 13 predicted proteins | sample 1609481 | NCBI WGS metagenome assembly OLII01 (sample SAMN05416859, study PRJEB24817) | seawater metagenome | isolation source: Sea water | place: Canada:Atlantic | collected 2013-11
CGAGATCTAGTACGGTCTCGTGGGCTCGGAGATGTGTATAAGAGACAGTAATGTAACCCGCAGCAACCACACAAACCGATGCTAAAACGATATATAATAAATGTAAATCAAAAATTACAGTGGATGCAGATTTATTTGGAGAAAAAATAAAAATTGAAGCTAAATACTGAGCGAAAATTAATATTAGAATATTATAACCTCTTACAACTGATAGTAAACTAAATATTTTTTTTAGAAAAGTCTTCTTTTTTGAAGAACTCATAGAAGTAGTTTTAGAACCTGTAAACCAATTCTAATTTGTAGTCTTTTAAACTTTCCTGAGCCTTAGGATAATCTTCTGTAAAGCCTAAAATATAACCTCCACCGCCAGAGCCACAAAGTTTTAAGTAATATTCGTTAGAATTTATACCTTTTTCCCAAACTTTGTGAAAAGCATCAGGAATCATGGGCTTAAAGTTTTTTAGGACAACTTTTGACAAACTTTTTACATTACCAAATAAAGATTTCAAGTTTCCGCTTAAAAAATCTTCGATACAAGCGTCTGTTGTTTTAGAAAATTCTTCACTTATCATTGTTCTGAAACCTTCGTTTTTCATCTTATTCATAAAAATATTCACCATTGGCTCAGTTTCTCCAATTTGCTCTGAATCTAAAAGAAAAACGGCTCCCTTTCCTTCTTTTTGAGATGGAATACCAGCAGGTTCTAAATTATCTTTTGAATTGATTAAAATGGGCAAACTCAAATATGAATTTAAAGGATCTAAACCAGAACTTTTCCCATGAAAAAAAGATTCCATTAAAGAGAAAATCGATTTTAAATTCAACAATTTTTCTCTAGTTAAATTCTCTAAAATTGTGATTTTATCGTAAGCATATTTATCATAGATAGAGGCAACCAAAGCACCAGAACTTCCCACTCCGTAACCTTGAGGAATTGAAGAATCAAAATACATTCCACTATCAATATCTTCCTTAAAAGTTACTAAATCAAAAGAAACTAAATCTGTGTGCAAGTTTTTTAAATACTCGTATAATCTTGATAAGTTTTCGTTTGATTTTTTTGCTTCTCCTGTAAGATTAGAAACAGATTTTAACGCTCCTTTGTAAGAGTTGTAGGGAATTGCAAGACCTTTTGAGTCTTTGATGATACCGTATTCTCCGAAAAGTAAAATTTTTGCGTAAAATAAAGGGCCTTTCATAGGTTATAAAATATAGTGCAAATATACAATAAAATTACTCGTCATCAGGATAATAGACATCTCTGTAAAATGTAGTCCATTCGCCAACTTTTTCTCCATCTCTGTATTTTCCTTTGGTTTTTATTTTTCCTGTTTTATAATAGATTTTCCAAACTCTTTCTCTAGTTCCTCTATTATAAACACCATCAATCTTAAGTTCTCCTGTTGGATAAAATTCTTTGTAAGGACCGTCTAAAACTCCATTTTTATATTTCTCTTTTTTTGAAATAGCTCCGTCTTTATAGAAATAAGTAACAAATCCTTTAAAAATTTCTTTTTGAACAGTAATGGATTCTGCTTTACCTTCTCGGTATTTAGCTCCGTTCTTGTAATAATCAATGATATAATAACCACTTCTTTTTTTCTCTGGAACAGGTCTGTAAAACGCTGCTTCTTTTTCGGTTGTTTGTGAATGATTTTCATCTAACCAAATTGTTCCTTGGGTAAAGGATACAAGGATAAATCCAACAAACAGCAGTGTAATGAAATTTGAGATTTTAGAAAGTAACTTATTCATTTACAGGTTATAATTTAACGGCTCCTAAACCGACAACATCACAAATATACTGATTTTTTTGACAGAAGCTAGAAAGCTCATCTTCAATAAATTGCAATACTTTTTCTGATTCATTTTGTGGATATAATGCATGCACGTTTGCGCCTGCATCTAAGGTGAAACAAATCTTACTTCCCGTTTCATTTCTGTATCGCCAAATTGCATTGATAATTTCTAAGGTATTTGGCTTCATTAAGATAAAATAAGGATTGCTTGTCAACATCATTGCATGCAAGCTCAAGGCTTCACTTTCTACCAAATTGATAAATGAATCAATATCTCCATGTTGTAAAATTTTAGAAATCTTAGTTAAGTTTTCATTCGCTTGATGAAATCTTTGATCTGCAAATGGATGATTGTGCATTAAATCGTGACCAACTGTACTGCTGACTTGCTTCTCTCCTTTATCAACTAATAAGATAGCATCTTGATAGTTTTGAAAAACTTCATGAACTTGGTATGGAAACGGAACTCCAAATAAATCTGAACTTTCTTCAATTTCTGGATGTGTTCCCCAAACAACCAAAGGCCCTTCAATACTTCTACTAGCACTTCCAGAACCTAAACGTGCTAAAAATGACGCTTTTTGATTTATAAAATCAGGTTTCATTTCAGTTTCAGTTAATGATTTTTCTAAACTCATTAAACACATCGCAATAGCGCTCATCCCACTTGCTGATGAAGCAATTCCACTACTGTGCGGAAAAGAGTTTTCTGAACTAATGACCATATTGTATGTTAAAACATACGGACAATATGCTTTAATTCTATCAAAAAACTTTGCAATCTTTGGCTTAAAATCTTCTTTCTTTTTTCCTTCAAAAAACAACTCAAATGAAATTTCTTCTTGCGAATCTGAATCATTTTTTGGCGTAAAATCAATGGTAGTAATCGTATGACTATTACTTAAGGTAAAACTAATAGACGCATTTTTTGGAATCTGAGGATCTGTTTTTCCCCAATATTTAACCAATGCGATGTTACTAGGAGTTTTCCAAGTAAATGAAAAATTATCAGTTGATTTTTGAAGTATTTTCGGAATAAATTGCTGTGTATTCAAGCCTTAAAATTTGCCACAAATATAGCAGTTTTTCACTTATTTACCAGTCAACTTTTTTAAGACATTTTCTTTGTAAGATCTACTAATCGGAATTGCTTTTTTTTCTAACTCAACAAACTCATTTGTATATGAATTTATTTGACTCATGGAGACTATGTATGAGCGATGTGTTCTAAGGAAATCTTTGGATGGTAATTTAGATTCTATATTACTAATGGTTTCTCTAGTTACAATCGTTTCTTGGTTGGTGTAAATCTTCACATAATCACTTAAACTTTCTATGTATCTAATTTCATTGAACCTTACTTTGACCATTTTTCTATCCGATCTCACAAAAATCGAAGCTTCTTTTTCAACAGGCACTAATTCATTTCTTTCAGTTTCTTTTGTGACATGTAAATCAAAATATTTCTGAACAGCTTTTAAAAAACGATCAAAAGAAATAGGTTTTAATAAATAATCTACCGCTTGTAAATCGAAACCTTCAATGGCATATTCTCTATACGCTGTTGTGAAAATAACCTGACTTTTATGCTGAATAGATTTCGCCAAAGACAAACCAGAAATTTCTGGCATATTAATATCCAAAAAGATTAAATGAATCGTTTCGTTTTGCAAAACGGTAAATGCTTCCGAAACATTTTTACAAGTTGCAACCAGTTCTAAATCGTTAATTTTAGCCACAAAAGAAGCAATAATTTCTCTTGCTACAGGCTCATCATCTACAATAATACAAGTTACTTTGTTAGACATGTTTAAGTGTTTTTAAACCGTTTACATTGATTGTCAATTGTACTTTAAACAACTTATTTATTTGTTTGATTTCTAAAGTATACGCATTTGGATACAACATTTTTAATCGCTTTGTAATGTTTTCTAATCCTATTCCGTTTGTACTATTTGTGTTTTCTAACACAGAATTTTCCACTTCAAAAATAAGAGTTTCTTTTTCTCTTTTTACTGCAATTGCAATCCGTAAACAACCGTCTATAATAGCCCCATGTTTAAAACTATTTTCAACAAAAGGAATTAACAACATGGGAGCAATATAGATGTCAGAAATCTTATCCTCTTTTAAAAAACTAACCTCTAAGGTATCGTGAAATCGTAATTTTTCTAAGGAAATATAATCTTCTAAATGATTGATTTCATTTTCTAAAGAAACGGTAGGTTTTTCAATTTGATATAAAATATAATCCAACAAATTCGATAGTTTTAAAATCATTTCCGGAGCTTCATCAGCTTTTTTTAAAGCAAATCCATAGATCGTATTGAGTGAATTGAACAAAAAATGTGGATGAATTTGCATCTTTAACATTTTTAGTTCTTGCTCTTTTAATTGCAATTGGGTTTGTAAAATTTTGTTTTTTAAATCTTCGTTTTTAACGAGCGATTTATAATTATTCATAAGCAACCCAATTGTAATCGCTATAAAAACCACAAAATAGACGCCTAATACTATAAACAAAAAGGTCTTTGTTAAAGGTGATGAACTATCTACACGAAGGTGATTTAAAAGTATGGATCCATAAAGTATGGATATTGAAATAAAAAAATAGGAAATGATTAAAGTATAAATACTATATAAAATGAATAAGCCCTGCTTATTTACTAGCAAAAATCTTGGAATTAAGTACCCTAAAAAAACATAACTAACAACAATAGTAACAGGCATTAGAAATAATGAAAATCTAGTTACATATTCAATATTTTCACTACCATATCCTAAAAAATAATTATAGAAAAAATACACAACAAGCCAAAACAATATATGGATTGCGCATTTGAAAAGTAACTTTCCTATTTTTATTTGCTTTAACATAACTACAATAATACCGTTTTTATAGATTGACAACAATGTAATAAGACCAAATTACATTTTAGGGCGGTTTTTAACTGTTTTAACCCTAAAACTCCAAAATTGATGGTAAACTTGTAACTTTAGGTGGATATTCTGTCATTTGTCGAGTTAAATAATCTTGAGAAATATTTAAAAATACATTTACGGCATACTAATATTAAAACAATAAATATGAATTTTTCAATGACAACTCAATTTATCAAACCTTTATTTGCTAGCCTATTAAGTGATGGAGGTCCTACTTTTATGTATCCCACATTAATTCTTTTAATTATTTGTATTGCTTTAATTATAAAAGGTTTACTAAAAGGTGATGCAGACAATAAAATACAAAAACTTATTAGTTCTATCAGTTTATTTGCCTTGGTTTGGGGGTTTTTAGGACACTTTATAGGAATGATTGGTGGAATGGACGCAATCTCTTCAGCCAATGATATTTCTTCCGGTGTTTTAGCAGCAGGGATTAAAATTAGTTTGTTGAGTCCTTCTTTCGGAATTGTAGTTTTCTTAATTGCTCGTTTGGGAATTATTGCATTAATTCTAAAAGAGAAATAAACGTTCTTTCTTAACAAATACAAATACCCATTTCTAGTTAGAAATGGGTATTTTTGTATCCTAAATTGTATTCTTTTGGAAAGAAAAATAAAACTTTTGTGGGATTTTAGAGGTCCAGATGCTTTGGAAACTGCCAAGCATCATACCCTTCATTTAAAAGAATTTTCGGCTATTGAAAACCTTCCTTTTCATGAAATAGACATCAAAGAACTTAACCCAATGTTCTGCGCTGCATTTATTGTTGTCAACGAAAGCGACATGAAAGTATTTAGAGATGCTTTAAAACCGCATCGTGGAGAATTGGGGTAAATCTTTCTCTATTCCTTCTTTTAATAAACAGGTATAAATACCTGTTTTATTTTCATGCATCTTAATTGCTTGACTTTGAAAAAAAATTCTACTAACTTCGTTAACTCTTGATAAATTGAATTTACACTGAGCTAGCCGAAGTGTTAAAACTCACCTTATCAATTAAGTTGGCAACAAGCTAAGAAACAGCAGTTATCAAATTCATAATTTAATAAAATGGAAAGTAAAAACAAAAAATGAAACCTTTTTTTAATATTATTGAAATGATATTCAAATTGAAAAATTTAGACTTTTTTTATATTTGACTTTTAAACTAACCAATAACAAAATATGAAACATTTTTATATTACCTTTTATTTGCTTTTTTGTAGTCTAATTTGTCTTGCTCAAGACGATAATACAAACTCTCAACAAAATGTTGATGCTTCTAACCCAACCAATCTCTATACGCAAGTGAATACCCAATTTGAATATACTTCTTTAAAAGATGGTACTAGTCTTTACGGTTTTAGGGGAAATGTACAATATACGTTCAACCCAAATAATTTAGTTCTTGCAGAAATACCGTTATTACATAATGACGCTACTTCTAAATTTGGATTGGGCGATGTGCGTTTGCGATATTTTACTATTGTTAAACGAGAAATGACGGCTGAAAAATTTAATGTTATCGCACCATTTTTAGATATTACATTACCTACGGGAAATTTTGAGGATGGTTTAGGCACAAGTAGTTTTGTGCTTTCGGCTGGCTCTGTATATGGGTTCGCATTGTCTAAAAAGGTATTGATGTTTCCCGGTTTAAGTCTAGTTCACGTTACAAAGCCATCGACAGATGTTATTCCAGATGAATTCAAATTTTCAAGTACAGGTTTTTTGGCGCAAGCTAATGTTAGTATTAGCTTCAACCAAAGTTGGTTTTTGTTTGTGAATCCTATACTTACATATTTGAATACCGATGGAGAATGGAATGATACGTGGTCTGGCGAGTTTAATCTAAACCATATGATTATTCCAAATAAATTAAAAGCCAATATTGGCTATTTTCCTAATTTCACTAATGAGGCGACAACTATTCGTATAGGAACTACCTTCTTTCTCTAAAAAATTATAATGATGAAAAAATTACTTGTATTATTCGTGTCACTATGTATGTTCAGCTGTAACGATTCAACAAAAAAAGCAGCACCAGAAAACGCTGCGGACACTATTTATTTTAATGGCGATATTATAACTATGGAAGGTGATGAACCTACCTACGTTGAGGCGGTTTCAATAAAAAATGGCATTATTTCTAAATTAGGAACTAAAAAAGATGTTTTAAAGTTAAAAGGCGACAGTACAAAAGTTGTTGACCTCAAAGGAAAAACAATGCTTCCAGGTTTTATAGACGGTCATTGTCATTTTGCAAATTTTGGAGGACAAGCAATAGGAGCTCAATTACTTGCTTCGCCCGATGCAAATGTCAATGACATTGAAATACTAATTTCAGTATTAAAGCAATGGAATACACCAGAAAACAGAGCCCTTACGGGTTGGATATTTGGAGCTGGTTTTGATGATTCGGTCTTAAAAGAAAAACGGTTTCCAACCAAACACGATTTAGATAAAGTAAGTACCGAATTTCCAATAATGATTGTTCATATATCAGGTCACTTTGCTGTTGTTAATTCTAAAGGATTAGAGCAGTTAGGTATTAATGCCAACTCTAAAGACCCTGAGGGCGGTTTAATTAGACGTGAGAAAAATTCAAATGAACCTAACGGTGTACTTGAAGAACTAGCAGCAATCCCTTTTATGCTTCAAGCGATAGCGCCTAAATCAGAAGAGGCTCTCATCAAATTCTTTGATGCAGGACAGGATATGGCACTTTCTTATGGATATACCACTGCACAAGAAGGAAGAGCAATGCAAAATCAAGAAATGCTTGTAGCAATGGCTGAAATGGATAAATATAAAATTGATGTAGTAAGCTATATAGATTACATGTTTGTAGATAAACACATGACCAGTAAATGGAATAGCAAAAATTACATTAATAAATTTAGAATAGGCGGTATGAAAGTTACTCTTGACGGTTCACCTCAAGGTAGAACAGCATGGCGAACAGAACCATATCTTATTCCGCCAGAAGGAATGCCTCATGACTATAGTGGCTATCCAGCAATAGCAAATGACAGTGTATTGTCTTCTATATTTGAGAAAGGCTTCAAAAATAATTGGCAAATTCTTACCCATACAAATGGAGATGCAGCAATTGACCAACTCATAAGAACAATGAAACCATTAAAAGAAAAATATGGAAATGAAGGTAGACGGGATGTGATTATTCACGGCCAATATATAAGAGACGACCAATTAAACCAAGCAAAGGATATGAATATGATTGCATCCCTATTTCCTTTACATACATTTTATTGGGGAGATTGGCATCAAGAACTGATTGGAGAAAAATTGGGACAAAAAATAAGCCCAACGCGTTCGGCATTAAATAAGGGAATGAAAATTACAACACATACAGATGCACCAGTTGCATTACCTAATTTAATGCGTGTTGTTTGGACAGCAGTTGCCAGAACTTCGAGAAGTGGAAAAATCATAGGAGAGGACGAACGTTTAACACCTTACGAAGCGTTAAAATCAATTACGGAATGGAGTGCCTACCAACACTTTGAAGAAGATAAGAAAGGTACATTAAACGAAGGTAAGTTAGCAGATTTGGTAGTTCTTTCTGACAATCCTTTGAAAGTAAAAGTTGATTTAATTAAAGGTATTCAAGTATTGAAAACTATAAAAGATGGAAAGATAGTATATGAGCTTCAATAAAAACATCTTGAACATAGTAGGCAAAATAGAGCGTATTATTGTAATCGTTCTTCTATTTTCCCTACTTACAGTTGTACTATATAGTACAGTGGTATTCATAATGCTACTCTATAACGGTATCCTTGATAGCTTTAGAGAAACTCTAACTTTAGAACACAACATCTTATTGTCTCTTCACACTATATTTGGTGGATTTATGTTGGTGTTGATTGGTATTGAATTGCTTCAAACAATGAAAATTTACTTAAAGGAAAATGTTGTACACGCCGAAGTTGTTATTTTGGTAGCTATAATAGGCCTTTCAAGACATATTATCGATTTAAAATTGGAAAGAGAGCCGCTTTATTTTGTTGGTTTAGGAATTCTAGTTTTTGGGCTTTCGGGAAGTTATTATTTAATTAAAAAGTCGTCAAAACGAAAAATAAAAGAATAGTAGAAATAATATTAAAACTGACCAAAAAAGCCAGTTGCCAACAACGTATATAGCTCATAGCTAATTAGTTGCTCAATCGAAGTTAAGGCATATTTGTAAGTCTGCCAAATTTTTAAATTTGGCTAATTGAGAAATAAAGATAATAAGAAAAATTTAAAAATTCGGCTCGTGCTTAACCGAAAAATAATCGCTAATTTATGCGCTACGAGCCATATACAAGACCGTTAACGAAACCTTAATTCTCCGCTAAGTTTTTTGCACACAACCAGCCACCAGTCCAAGCGTTTTGAAAATTAAAACCACCTGTAACGGCATCAATATTTAAAACTTCACCTACGAAGAATAGGTTTTGATGAATTCTACTTTCAAACTTTTTAAAATTGATTTCTTTTAAATCTACTCCACCAGCAGTTACAAATTCTTCTTTAAACGTACTTTTTCCTTTAGCTGTAAACACACTTTTAGTAAGTTGGTTTGCTAGGTTGTCTATTTGAGTATGACTTAAATCTGCCCAATTAAAAGTAGCCGGTATTTGAGAAGCAACTACAAAACGTTCCCATAATCGTTTGGGAATATCCTCAAACGGAGAGCGTAAAATTACTTGCTTTTTGGGTTGTTTCTTTTTTAAATTCAACAACACATTCACAATTTTTTTAGTAGGTCTAGACAACCAATCTACTTGTACGTTATATTCGTAATTTTTGTCTGCTAAAATTCTAGCTCCAAAAGCTGAGAGTTTTAAAATTGCAGGACCACTCATACCCCAATGTGTAATTAATAAAGATCCGGATGCTTCTAAATTAGTATCTACCAATTGTACACTAGCATTGGGAACAGAAATTCCCAACAAATCTTTGATTCTTGGGTCTTTAATATTAAAGGTAAATAACGACGGAACAGGTGAAATAATTGAATGACCCAACGATTGAGACAAATCCCAAACTTTTTTACTGCTACCGGCTGCCATTACCACAGCATCACAGACAAATTGTTGCTCTTTGGTATTGACCAACCATGAATCGCCTTGTTTTTTGATGGAATTTACTCCGTGATTTTTTAACACCGGAATTCCTAATGCTTTGGTTTTTCCTAAAAAACAATCAATAATCGTTTGTGAGGAATTAGATTCTGGAAAAACTCTGTTATCTTTTTCGATTTTAAGCGGAATTCCATTGTTTTCAAACCATTCGAAAGTATCGCCCGTCATAAATTGATGAAAGGGTCCGAGTAATTCTTTTTCGCCACGCGGATAGAATTTTACCAATTCTTTTGGTTCAAAACACGCATGGGTTACATTGCATCGTCCGCCACCAGAAATTTTGACTTTCTGTAGTACTTCTTTTCCTTTTTCTAGAATTGTAATCTCTAAATTAGGATTCATTTCTTTCGCATTGATTGCTGTGAAAAATCCTGCTGCTCCACCACCAATGATGATTACTTTTTTCATTTATTTCTTTTCTTATTTGCAGCTTCGACTCCGCTCAGCTACCTGTGTTTTTGTTCAATTTAAAAACGATTATCAGCTCAGCTAACAAGCATTCTATTATATATTGTTGTAAAAGACACATTATCGTTGACTGAGCGTAGTCGTGTTGGCTGAGCGTAGTCGAAGACAAATTATAATACCATCTCTTTATATTTCAAAATGGTCGTATATCCTTTATCTTTAAAATAATTGATTGTGTTAGGAGTTCCTGTTGCAAGTATAAAATCCCCTCCCCAAGCACCTAAACTTTTGATGCTTCCATCATAATCTGAAAACAATCGTTCTTTTACTGTTTCTAACTGAATAATGTTAAAAATAATCTGTTCGTGTTCATCCATCAATCTTTCAAAATCTGAAAGCGATTTCACAGCACACATTTCAAGAGAAATTTCTGAAACACGCTGTATTTCTTGTTGAATATCGCTCTTATTTTCTTTGTATTTAGCAATACCTTCTCTACTATTTTGCTTTTTATTAAGGTGTACAAAATAAAGTTGATCACTAAATTCTGGATTAAATTCAACCGTTTTTACAGTCGGTTTTTGATTTCGACGAAGTTTATAATGAGCGCAGTCGAATTGCTCATTCACCTTTTCTAATGTGTATAAAATTGGAGAATTATGTTGTGCGTTAGCAATATCATAACCACTTCCAGAAAAGGAATTCCATAGTAATTGATACGCGTCAACATTTGCCCATTGTGCAATATTGTTAAGTAAGGTAGACGATGTACCCAATCCCCAATCTCTTGGAAATGTTAGATTCGTTCTCACAACAAAACCAGTTTCTGACTGTAAAAAATCAGGATTTAAGTTTCTAGCTTCTTGTAAAATATTCTGTAAGGTTTCTGCAATAACTTCTGAGCTTCCTTCTTTATTAGAATCAAAAGTAGCGCTAACCAATCTTAATTTTGGTAAATCAAAAACAGCTTCGAACCAACATTCTCCTGTGTTAGTAAAACTCCCCCAGATCAGTTGTGGTTCTTTAATTGTTGAGACCACTAAATCTTGTCCAAATTTAGTAGGTACAGCCAAAGCAGTTGCTCCGTCCAAAACAAGATATTCTCCTGTGAGTAATAATTTTCCGTTGGAGTAGCTTCGACTTCGCTCAGCTACCTGTTCTGTTTTCTTAGTCATTTATTCTACCGGTGGTTGAGCGTAGTCGAAACCACTTATAATTTGTTTCATTTAAACATTCTGAAAAAACTTTTAACTGTTCAAAATTTTCTTCTATTAAAGCTATTTTCTTTCTTCTGCTCCAGCCTTGAATTTGCTTCTCTCTATTAAAAGCTTCCTCTATCCTGATAAATTCTTGACAAAATACTAAATCTACCGGAAGTCTTTTTCTAGTATGATTAGCCCCTCTTCCATCTTGATGCTCAAGCAACCTTTTATCTATATCAATTGTACTCCCTGTATAAAAACTTCCATCAGAACATCGTAAAATATATACATACCCCTTTTTCATTTTTTTTTACAATTTAATGTGTCTTCGACTACGCTCAGACACCACGACTACGCTCAGACACCACGACTACGCTCAGACACCACGATACTGTTATAAATTTACAAATTACTATTTCTTAATTCATTAAACTTATCAACTACTGCACTGTGAGAAACAGTTTTTCCATCAAAATAATCAGCTATTTTTTTCTTTTCAGCATCATTTGCTCCTAACTGATTTAAAATATTCATTAAGTGCATTTTCATATGCCCATGTTGAATTCCTTTTGTTGTTAAAGCACGTAATGCTGCAAAATTTTGAGCCAACCCAGCAGTTGCCATAATCATCATTAATTCTCTTGCCGATGGTTTTTGTAACATCTCTAAAGATAACTTTGCCATAGGATGTAAAGAGGTTAAACCACCAACAGTTCCTAACGCTAATGGAAGTTCTATCCAAAAACGAAAAACTCCATTCTCAATTTCGCAATGAGTTAAGCTTTTATATTTTCCAGATCTAGAAGCATACGCATGAACTCCAGCTTCTACAGCTCTAAAATCGTTTCCAGTTGCCAAAACAACAGCATCAATTCCATTCATAATTCCTTTGTTATGCGTTACCGCTCTATAAGGTTCTACTTCTGCTATTTGTACTGCTTGATGGAATTTCTGTGCAAATTTTTGTGGATTTGCTCCACCCAATTCCTCTATCTTACAGCTTACTTCTGCTCTTACCAAACAATCTGGAACAAAGTTAGAAAGAATACTCATCACAATTTCTATCTCGTCATTTCTAAACTCTTTGGCAATTACTTCCAAACACGAATTGATAAAGTTTGCTCCCATAGAATCTACAGTTTCAAACGTAACATGTAATTGATAGTAATTATCTAACTTTTCAGTTTTATCAACTAATTGGATATCTAAAATTCCACCACCACGTTTTTCCATGTTCTTGGTAATAGAAGCAGTTGCACTTCGCAAAGCATCTTTCTTTTGAGAAAAATATTCTTGTAAAGCTTCTTTATCTCCATTGTACATAAAATGTACTTGACCAATTCTGTCTCTTATACACATCTGACGCTGCCGACGATCTACTCTGT
>OLII01000656.1_pt1 | contig 12868 bp, 6 predicted proteins | sample 1609481 | NCBI WGS metagenome assembly OLII01 (sample SAMN05416859, study PRJEB24817) | seawater metagenome | isolation source: Sea water | place: Canada:Atlantic | collected 2013-11
GAGATCTAGTACGGTCTCGTGGGCTCGGAGATGTGTATAAGAGACAGATCCTGATTATATTTCAGGAAATTACACCACAAAGTTTATGGAAGATTTTGAAATGAAAGGCTAAAACATTGGCGTCGTTTCATAAAAATAGAAAACAGAGATACAGGATTGTATCTCTGTTTTTTTTTGCATAAAAAAATATAAGCAATGTTAAAACACAATAGCTGAGGAGAGACAATACTAGTATTGGAATCGCATTGTATCATAAAAAAAATATAAATTTTTTAAGCGTATTTAATACATTTATTATATATTCGCAAGGTAACCCTTTTTAAATTATGCGACTACTCAAATATTTTATCTGCATCGTTGTTCTCATTGCAATCACAACTGCTGTTATACATAAAAACAAATCAGAAACGCCACCCAATGTCATCATCATTCTTACAGATGACCAAGGTTATAAAGACGTCGGGTTTAACGGGAGTAAAGACATAAAAACGCCACATATTGATCGCATTGCAAAAAACGGGGTGGTCTTTTCAAACGGATATGTAAGCTATGCTGTTTGCGGACCAAGCAGGGCTGGACTCATTACAGGAAGATATCAAGATCGTTTTGGATTTAGTAGAAATCCATTATTTGCCCCAAAAGACAGCACTCAAGGACTACCAGTATCAGAAGAGAATTTAGCGGAAGCATTGAAAAGAGGGGGGTATACTTCTATGGCCATTGGAAAGTGGCATCTTGGAGCACATCCTACTTTACGACCATTGCAACGAGGATTTGACCAGTTCTTTGGCTTTCTTACGGGGGGTCATAAGTATTTCCCTAAAAACTGGACAAAACAAGATATTTCAGAAGTCACCGCACAATGGGATGCATACAACACAAAATTACTCAAGAACAACAAACGCATCGACGAAACTGAATATTTAACAGATGCTTTATCTAGAGAAGCCGTTACCTTTATAAAAGAAAACAAAAAAAAGCCGTTTTTTTTGTATTTAGCCTACAACGCCCCCCACACTCCATTGCAAGCAACAGCGAAATACCTGGCTAGAAATACGCATATTAAAGACAAAAAAAGAAGAACTTATGCTGCGATGATCAGTGCAGTAGACGATGGTGTTGGTTCGGTATTAGATGCGCTTAAAAAACACAACATCACCGATAATACAATTGTCTTTTTTCTTTCAGACAATGGAGGACCTGAAACAAAAAATGGCTCAAACAATGGACCTTTAAGAGATGGCAAGGGTTCCATGCATGAAGGCGGAATTCGTGTGCCGTTTGCTGTACAATGGCCTGGAGTAATCCCGGCAGGGAACATCTATGAGAACCCCGTAATTTCCTTAGATATTTTTGCAACTGTCATGGCACAGACAGGCATAACCCCAAGAAATGCTTTGGATGGTAAAGACCTTATCAAGCACCTCACAAATCCAACTCTTCCGGGGCCTCATCAAACACTCTTTTGGCGAAATTATGACAAACAAACCTTTGCTATTCGCAAAGACACATACAAATATGTCCAAGATGGCAAAGAGAAAATAGGACTCTATAACCTATCCAAAGATATAGGTGAACAATACCCATTGAAAGCAGACAGTATCAGTCAGAACTTACTAGAAACACATCAAAAGTGGAACAATGCAAATCCGCTGCCTGCTTTTCTTGGTTTGCGCCAAAATAGAGCATATAACAAAAAGTACCCCAAGAGATATCATGATTTGGAAAAATATTAAACCACTAAGAACACTTCTATTCATCCTCCCAATTGCAACATGCTTGCTATCGGGATGTAACCTTCAATCTAATAGACAAACTTCTCCTATTTTTTATATTGATAGTAAGCATGGAGATGATACACACCAAGGAACTTCAAAAGAAAGACCTTGGAAATCTTTTGCTCCTTTAAAAAGCGTACAACTCATCCGTGGTGGCAAAATTTTACTAGCAAACGGGTCTATCTTTTCAACAGCATTGATACTAAAAAATATCGATGCAAAAGCACACGCTCCACTCATTATTTCAAATTATAGCAAGTCCACTGCTTCCAATTCAAAAAAGCCTTTTATTCGTGTTACGAACAAACCTGAGGCAATTCGTATCGAAAACTGCAGCAATACAACGGTTTCAAACCTTAAAGTTTCTGCACAAAAAGAAGAAGCTACCACACATAAAAAAGAAAACTATAAAATGAGGTGTGGTGTGTTCATTAAAATTACAAAACCAGGTCATTATTCAGGAATATCTCTCGATCATCTTGATGTTGAAAATGTATTTATGAACAGTCCTGGAATTATCAGATCTGCTAATGAGGTAAAAACAGCCAATGGGAAACAAGAATACGGTTGGGGAATTCGAGTTATCAACCGACAAAAAAAAGCAGTATTAGAGAGTATTACAATTCAAAATACTCGCGTTCGCAACGTAGCGCACACCGGAATCAAATTCACTGCTTTTAAACCCATAAATGAACAGTATGGACTCCGAAAAATCACTATTAACAACAATGACGTTCAGCGCACGGGAGGGCCAGGAATACAAATGTCGGGAGTACAACATGCACATGTTTTCAAAAACACTGTAAACCAATCTGGAAGTAATGACGACAGCAGAAAATGGGGTCGAGGAAGTGGGCTTTGGACCTGGTCTTCTGAGAATGTCCTAATTGAGCACAATCGTTTTACCAATGCCAACGGACCAGGAGATTCTGCAGGCGCACACATTGATTTTAACTGTAAAAACATTATTGTTCAGTATAACTTTAGTGCCAACAATGCCGGAGGCTTTTGTGAAATTTTAGGAAATAATTACAATTGCGCCTATCGATACAACATTAGTGTGAATGATGGATTCCGTGTCAAAGGAGAAAACAATGCATTCCAAGAAGGCAAATTATTTTGGCTCAGTGGTTATGTTGGATCAAAAGCACGCACAGGACCTTTTAACAGTTACTTTTACAACAATACCATGTATGTATCCAAACCTATTGTATCTAAAATAGCAATTGATAAAGAGGCCAAGGGAGTACTCATTGCAAACAATATTTTTTACCTTGAAAACACCAGTGAACTCGTGAAAGGAGATCAATACAATCCCGAAAAGAACAGTAATAAAACGATTCAAAATGTAGTTTTTACAAACAACTTATTCTTACACGAATCGGCATGGCCTAACAACCTACTCAACCAACAAATTTCGTTTTTTGGAAATCCCAAATTCACCAATAATGGGGGAGCAGAAATCGTTCACTATACACCGAAAGACAGAAAACTTGTTCAGAATAAAGGGATTCACATACCCAAAATACCAAACGACAGCATTGGCATTGTTGGCGGTATGCAACTCGAAAAAGACATCCTTGGAAATTATATAAATGGTCTGCCTGATCTGGGTGCCATTGAAATCAAAAATTAATTATACACCGTATGAAATTTAAAAATCGCCTCTTCGTATCTATCTGTATTATAGCCACTTCCTTCGTGAATGCACAAAAAACCCTTGAATGGGAAGATCCCAGTGTCTATGCTATCAATACTGAACCTACACACGCAACCTTTCAACATTTCAACAGTCAATCATTAACAACCCAAAAAAAGGAGCTAAATAATTACAAAACCCTCAACGGAACATGGAAATTTAACTGGGCTGCCAAACCTGCTGACAGACCAAAGGAATTTTACAAAACAACCTATGACACATCAAAGTGGGACCAAATTAAAGTGCCAAGCAATTGGCAAATGAAAGGCTATGGATATCCTATTTACACCAACATCCCCTACCCATTCCCTAAAAACGCACCTTTTATTCCGCACGATAACAATCCTGTAGGGAGTTATAAAAAAACCTTCACATTGCCAAAAAATTGGAATGGAAAACAAGTATTTGTGCACTTTGGTGCCGTAAAATCTGCTTTCTACCTATGGGTGAACGGGAAAAAAGTAGGCTACAGTGAGGGATCAAAAACTCCCGTTGAGTTTGACCTAACCTCCTATGTATCTCCAGGAGAAAACCAAATAGCACTGGAAGTATACCGCTGGTCTGTAGGATCTTATTTGGAAGATCAAGACTTCTGGAGGTTGAGTGGAATTGAGCGAGATGTATACCTGTATGCAACAGAAAAGATACGTCTATATAATGTGCGTGCAACACCAACATTAGAAAAAGAGAACTATAAAAAAGGAATCCTCAATCTTGACATTCTATTAAAAAATCATCTACAAACTGAGGCTAATATGCAGGTAGAAGTTAGACTATTAGATGATCAGAAAGAGGTATTCAATAAAAGTCAAAAAGTAAGCATTACTTCTGGAAAACCAAGTACAATTACTCTGAATTCAGAGCAACTTGAAATTCAACCATGGTCCGCAGAAATACCTCAATTGTATGATCTTGAAATTCATCTTAAAGACCAACAAGGCAAACAAGTAGATGCTACCAAAATAGCCATAGGATTCAGAACAAGCGAAATTGTAAATGGACAATTACTCGTTAATGGAAAAGCTATTTTAATTAAAGGAGTTAATAGGCATGAGCACGATCCAATAGAAGGCCATGTGGTGACCAAAGAAAGCATGCTTGCAGACATCAAAGACTTCAAGAAATACAACATCAATGCAGTAAGAACTGCACACTATCCAAATGATCCTTTGTGGTATGAACTCTGCGATCAATACGGAATCTATGTCATGGATGAAGCCAACATTGAAAGCCATGGATATGGATATGTAAAAGGTGAAACACTTGCTCAAAATCCAGCCTATGCTGGAATGCATATGGATCGAATTCAACGGATGGTTCGAAGAGACATCAATCACCCATCCATCATATCATGGTCTATGGCGAATGAGTCAGGAAATGGAGATAACTTCTTGTTTCCGTACGAGTGGATTAAAAAATACGACCCATCTAGACCTGTCTTTTTAGAACGTGGAGGAAGACCCGGTAAAGGAGACTATCAGCCAAGAACAACAGATATTGTTGGGTGGATGTATAACAAAACTCACACCATTGAAAAATGGCATTTAAACAAAGATGCAAAACTCAGTGCAGAAAAGAAAAGACCTTTTATTTGGGCAGAGTACGGACATGCAATGAGCAACAGTAATGGAAACATGTCTGACAACTGGGAATGGGTACGAAAAAACCGACAAGTTCAAGGAGGGTTCATTTGGGACTGGATGGACCAAGGCCTACTTAAAACCACTCCTGATGGCAAAAAATATTACGGATATGGAGGAGATTTCGAACCAGAAGGTGTTTACAATGACAACAACTTTTGCGCCAATGGACTTATCGGATCAGACCGAGAACCACATCCGGGCATTTTTGAGGTAAAAAAAGCATATCAATCCTTACTTTTTGAACAAAAAAGCATCAAGAACTATTCAGTTTTTAATGAACATTTTTTCAAAACGACCAAAGGATATAAAATCAGTTATCAATTACTCGAAAATGGAGTAATAATTGAACAAAACAATATAAACCTTGCTCCATTAAAACCGCAAGAGAAGAGCGGATTTACAGTGAATTTCACATCAACTTTAAACCCTAAAAAAGAGTACTTTATAAACTTTATAGTACTGATAGATGAAAGCAAGCCAATGATGAAAATCGGTCAAGTCATTGCTAGCGAGCAATTTTTAGTGCAAGCACCAGCAAAAGAAGCTAGAACCAAAGTAACGCAAAAATTAAAAGTAAAACGCAAAAAAGGATATACGGTCTCAGGCAAAGGCTTTACATATCGCTTCGAGAAAAAAGGACTTGGACTCACTTCTGTCAAATGGGACGGAAAGGAAATGCTATTGGAGCCATTAGAAATGAGTTTCTGGCGTGCACCCATTGACAATGACTTTGGCGCATTTAAAGTCGACAAAAGATCAAAAGACAAAGCATATTTCAATTGGAGAGATGCAGGAAAGAATACGATCCTTAAAAGGATGACATTAACCACTAAAAGAAACAACAAAACTTCTTTTAGCATCAGCTATATATTTTACCACCCTCTCATTGATGTTCTGAACAAAGTTACATATACAGTGAACGGTTTAGGAGAAATTCATGTGAACAGTCAATTTCAACCAACCGAATCATCCAAACTAGAATACATGCCAAGATATGGAATTCGACTAGCAATTGATAAAAATTTAGATACCGTAAACTACTACGGAAGCGGTCCATTTGAAAACTATGAAGATCGAAATACTGCTGCTCACATAGGAGCTTATACAGCAAAAGTTGCCGATTTCTATGTACCATATATTCGTCCTCAAGAAAATGGATATAGAACACAAGTCAGAACCGTTTCTTTTGGAGATAAATCTGGAATCACTTTTACCGCAGATAGTGAAATTTCATTCTCTGCACATCACAATCCTTTGGAAGATTTTGATCCTGGAAATATCAAAGCACAGAGACATACCAGCGATATTCAACCGAAAGATAAAATATGGCTACACATTGACTATAAGCAAACCGGTGTTGGAGGAGATAATAGCTGGGACAAAGCAGGATTAGCTCATAAAAAATATCGCATCAAACCAAAGAACTGTTCATTTGGATTTACGATCAGTAGAAAATAAACCATTTCAAATGCATCGTGTAATTTGTTTCATCATTGCTTGTTCTTTCATTGTCTGTGCTTTTTCGCGATGTAAAAGTGATCATAACACAAAAACACCACCCCCAAATATACTGCTGATCATGGCGGATGATTTGGGATGGGGTGATGTTGGTTACAATGGACAATCAAAAATTAAAACCCCCGTCATTGATCAATTGGCCTCTGGCGGGATGATTTTTCATCAAATGTATGCAGGAAGCAGTGTGTGCGGCCCCTCTCGAGCAAGTCTCATCACAGGAAAACACACCGGGCATGGAACGGTTCGAGGAAATCCAAAATGGACCCTAAGTGGAAAACCTGTTGATATCGATGCTTCCGAAGAAGCCATTGCAGAAACATTAAAAAAAGTAGGGTATCGCACAGGAATGGTTGGTAAATGGGGCTTGTCTGAAAACTTAGGAAAAACGACTCCAAACAAAAAAGGATTTGATTATTTCTACGGGTTCAATAAACACATGCCTGCACACCATTATTACCCTGACTCTATCTGGGAAAATGAACAACACCTTCGCATTGTAGGCAACAACACTCAGTTAAAACAGGGGCAGCATGTTCAAGAACTATTTACACAAAAAGCGCTAGAATTTCTAAACACATCGGAACAGGATCCTTTCTTTTTATACCTCGCTTATACAACACCTCACTATGAACTGACAATCCCTGATACGTATAAAAAAGAGTACCTCAAACAACAATGGCCGCTCCGAAAAATGCAACCAAAACATTATTTACATGACTCAAATGGACATGTAACCTATGCAGCAATGGTGAGTAAAATGGACGCTGATATTGGACGTATCATTGAGCAATTAAAAGCGAATGGAAAGTATGAGAATACACTCATCATAGTAACAAGTGACAACGGACACGAATACGATCTCTTAAAAACTCCCTTTTTTGATAGCAATGGTCCATTTAGAGGTCGGAAGAGAGACTTGTATGAAGGAGGAATTCGAATTCCTTTTTCAGCAACATGGCCAAAGAAAATTACAGCTGGTAGTGCAACTGAGCATCAAGCAGCATTTTGGGATCTCAAAGCGACTTTCGAGGAAATAGCAGGTGTATCTAATGCAACTCAAACAGATGGAATCTCTTTTGCCCCAACATTGCTTGGTGACCCAAACCAATCAAAACACAACTATTTATATTGGGAATTCAATGAGGCTAGAGGTCCAATACAAGCACTGCGAAAAGGTCCCTGGAAACTCATGCACTTTGTTGAACGTTCCAAATACGAACTCTACAACTTAGATCGTGATATCTCAGAATCGAATGATATTTCAAAACATTATCCAACAGTAGTTCACAGCTTAAAAAAGCTCCTGTCAGGAGCTCGTTCAGAACACCCAGAATTCCCGCTCACAAAACGTAAAAACCCATGGAAAAAATAGCAAAAACTCTACTGTGCCTGTCACTCATCCTTACGATGGGATGTCAACAAAAAAAAGCAGCGTTACCCAATATCGTATGGATCATGCTCGAAGATTGGGGGCCACAGCTTTCATGTTATGGAGAACCGGGAATTGAAACACCGCATGTAGACAAACTTGCTTCAGAGGGAATACAATATACCCATGCATTTACAACAGCGCCTGTATGCTCTCCTAGTCGCTCAGCAATGATGACCGGTTTCCATCAGAACTACATCAATGCACACCAACATAGAACCGGTGAAAAATTTGGAATCCCTAAAAAAAAGCTCCCTAACGGAATCAAAACACTGACAACACATTTAAAAGAAAAGAACTACTTCACCGTATTACACAGAAGTAAAAAAACAGATCTTAACTTTACACATAACGATGACTTGTTTGACGGAAGAGACTGGAAACACAGAAATCAAGACCAGCCTTTTTTTGCCCAAATTACCTTTGAAGGAACTCATAGAAAATGGCAACGTGATGTAAAAAACCCTATCGACACAGCAGATGTAAGAGTTCCTCCCTACTACCCTCAAACAGGACTGGTAAAGAGAGATTGGGCAAACGGCTTAGAGGCCATGCAAATCGTAGACAGACAAGTAGGGAGCATCTTGAAAAGACTAGACGATGAAAACCTAACAGACAATACACTTGTATTTCTAATTGGTGACAATGGGAGATGCATGCCAAGAGGAAAACAATTTTTATATGACGGAGGCATACATGTGCCTATGATTGTTCGCTGGCCAAGTCAGTTGGAAGCAGGAACTTTAAACACCAATTTAGTCTCTACCATAGACATCACTAAAACAATTATGGAACTGATAGGAGCAACATCTAGCGAACCTCTTCACGGCAGAAACCTATTTGATGAACACATCAAACCAAGATCTTATATTTATGCAGCACGGGAAAAAATGGATAGCACCCATGATGCCTCAAGAGCGATCCGTTCAAAGAAATACAAGCTCATCCATAATTTGATGCCAGAACGCCCCTACTTACAGCTCAACAAATATAAAGAACGCTCATACCCTACGCTAGCTGAAATGAATGTCTTATTTCTGCAAGGGAAATTAAACAAAGAACAAGAACAATTTATGGCAAGCTCAAAGCCAATTTATGAATTGTACGACTTACAAAAAGATCCGCATGAATTAAATAACTTGATTGACCATGATCACTATAAAGAAATCAAAGAAAGTCTATCTATCCAATTGAAAGCTTGGAGAGAAAAAATAAATGACCAAGGGGTTTCAGCATCCTTTCGAAAAGGAGGATGGCCATCCACATTCCCTACAAAAACACTAGAAGCCTGGCAAGAACATTTAAACGGATTCAAACCATGGGTATTTCGCAAACCTTCAGAAAAAATAAAACACCCCTACTCTAAGTGGTAGCGACTCCCAAACCAATACAAGAGTCTCTGTAATTACCCCAATGAAACTAGGTTGTGTCATCTTTTCAAAAAAACTACAGCAGGAACTTGCGGTTGTAATATTCTCAAAATGAGGCCTAAAAAAAACAATAAATAAGAAAAAATCTCGGATTTATTTTTAAATGTAAAAAAAACGTTTATATTTGTTAGCGTAAAATTTACGTTTATTTTACAAGCCTTAGAATAATCAATCTAATTTCCTAATCAAAACAAATGAAAAATAAGCTTACCAAATCACTAAAACGTTGTAGTAAACAACTCATAGTGCTCATCATTTGTCTTTCGACTGCAGTGTCTTTTGCAGGAAACGACGACACAGACAAAACAATTCACTCCAACGATTCTCAGCAACAAATAACGGGAATCGTTAAGGACAATTCAGGTCAATTATTGCCCGGAGCAAATGTTCTTGTAAAAGGAACTTCTAACGGCACACAAACCGACTTTGACGGAAAGTTCAGTATCAATGCATCTGCAGGAGATGTGCTTGTGTTTTCCTTTTTAGGATATCAAACACAAGAAATCAAGGTAACCAACCAACGAACTATTGATGTGATCCTGCAAGACGAGGCTAATACATTAGACGAAGTTGTTGTTGTTGGGTATGGTACTCAAAAGAAAGTGAACCTTACAGGCTCTGTTCAAACAGTAACCTTCAAGGACGAAGTAAACCAACCCGTATCTAATTCTGCACAACTTTTATATGGGCGGTTTTCGGGGGTTCAGTTAACACAAACATCCGGGAACCCGGGAGCAGATGACTCGTCTGTGGTGATTCGAGGTAGAGGAACCTTTGGAAATGCTACACCATTAGTTGTTATTGATAACATTCAATACGGTGGAATGACCAACTTTAACAACCTTTCACCAAATGATATTGAAAGTGTAACAGTCTTAAAAGATGCTTCTGCAAGTGCCATTTATGGCGCTAGAGGGGCAAATGGAGTTATTGTTGTGACTACAAAAAATGGAAAAAAAGGAAAAACACAAGTAACCTATAACAGCCTTATGGGTGTTCAATCCGTGACTATCAAACCAGAATTTTTAGATTCATACAATTATGCATTATTGATGAATGAAAAATTTCAAAATGCAGAAGGAGCGAATTTTGACCCAAGATATACCTCTGATCAATTAGAGATGATCAGAACAGGATCTAACCCAGATTTATTTGCCAATACTGATTGGGCGTCTGAAGTACTGCAGAGTGCAATGATGATCAATCACAACTTTGCATTTTCGGGAGGAAAAGATAAATTCGATTACCGTCTTTCCCTAGGATATCAGGATCAAAACTCTGTTGTTCGATCAAAGTTTAGAACAAAGCGATACAACATGAGTTTTAACCTAAACTCTCAAATGACCGATTGGTTAAAGGTAAACACCGTGACCAATGCCTATTGGAAACGCAATGAAGGTCCAACGGGAGGACAAAATGCCTTCTCAGGTGACAATGGAATTATCTACTCTTTCCAAAGAACCGCTCCTACGATTCCTGTTTACTATAGTAACGGTGAATATGGACATGCAGATGGTGCATTTGATAACTCCAATGGTTCATTCCAAACTCAAAACCCAATTAGAAAAGGATTTAACGGAAACTTTGTGAGTGATTTTGTAAATATCAATTCACGTTTAGGGTTGACCTTCAAATTATCTCCAGACCTCTCTTTTGAAACAAGTGGAAGTATTACGCTTGGATTCTTAAACAGCTCTGACTTTAGACCTACCTTTGAATTGAAAGATTTCAATGGTGATATCTTAAATTCAAATCAACAAAACAGTCTAAGTAACTATGCTAGTTTTAATTATACGTTATTAAATGAGAATATCTTGCGATACAAGAAAACCATCAATGATGCTCATAATGTAGGAGTTTTAGTAGGACACTCAGCTCGTTACGCGAGAAATGACGACTTTGGAGGATCTTTAGCCGGATTCCCTACCGATAACCTGGAAGAATTTAGTAGTGGAGGTGTGATAGATCCTGCTGTATATGGGGGGGCTTCAGAAATCTCCTCACAATCTATCTTTGGAAGATTGAGCTATGGATACAAAGGAAAATATTTAGCTGAATTCAATCTACGAAGAGATGGATCCTCGAAGTTTGGCCCTAGCAATAGATATGGTACCTTCCCGTCAGCATCTGCAGGATGGCGTATTTCTGAAGAAGACTTCATGAGTGATATCGACTTTATCTCTAACTTAAAAATCCGTGGAAGCTGGGGAATCAGTGGAAATGATAGAATTAATAACTTTATTTTCTCTCAAAACTATAATCCAAATTTAGATTATGTTGTTGGAGACGACAATACCGTAGTGGGAGTGGCTCAAACCAGCTTGGCAAATCCAGACATCCGTTGGGAAAAAACAACACAACTTGATCTTGGATTAGACATGAGTTTATTCAATAATAAAATAGAGTTTATTGCAGATTACTTCAAGAGAGAAAGTGATGATATTTTATACAATCGTTTCCCAATACCAAGCACGCTAGGAATCAGCGCTCTTGGAGCAAGAAACGCAGCTTCTATGGTCAATGAAGGATTAGAATTAGGAATCAACTTCAGAGAAAATTTTGGTGATTTACGTGTCACTTTTGGCGCCAACATGACCAAATTCTTAAACAACGAAGTAACCGGATTGGGTGACGGAGGAGAGGAAACCATTACAGGGACAAATATTATTAGAGTAGGTGCTCCTTTTAGATCTTACTTTGGATATGTTGCAGAAGGAATATTCCAAACGCAAGAAGAAGTAGACAATGCCCCTAAGCAATTTAACAACAACATAACAGGCCCAGGAGACATCCGTTATGCTGACATCTCTGGCCCTGATGGAATACCTGATGGAATCGTTAATGCAGACGATAGAACCATCATTGGAAACCCAAACCCAGACATCCTAATAAACTTTAACGGTTCATTCGAATACAACGGTTTTGATTTTAACTACTTATTCCAAGGAGTTAGTGGTGTAGATCGTTTACTAATGGGGAATGGAAACTTACCAATGGTAGATGACCGTTCAAATGTATTAAGCTTTTGGACGAATCGTTGGACCGCAGAAAATCCTAGTACATCATTGCCAAGACTTGGTGGTCAAAATAACAACGTGGTATCGTCTTTTTACATGAAAGATGCTTCATACTTGCGTTTAAAGAATATTGAACTCGGATATTCACTACCTAAAAAAGTCATTGAAAAAGTGAATATTGATAAATTGCGTCTCTTCGTAGGAGGACAAAATTTAGCCACATTTACGAGCTTAGACTTTTTTGATCCGGAAGGAGGATCAGGAAATCAAAGTAATCGAAGCGTACCTTTGTACAAAACAATAACTCTGTCTCTTATACACATCTCCGAGCCCACGAGACCGTACTAGATCTCG
>OLII01000657.1_pt1 | contig 12858 bp, 20 predicted proteins | sample 1609481 | NCBI WGS metagenome assembly OLII01 (sample SAMN05416859, study PRJEB24817) | seawater metagenome | isolation source: Sea water | place: Canada:Atlantic | collected 2013-11
CGTGGGCTCGGAGATGTGTATAAGAGACAGCAGTACTAATATACGAATTTTATTTGACAATAAAAAATCTAGAGGCAACTATTTTGATAAAGTTATTAACAATTTGTTCTAGATGATTCATTTTGTATTAGTTTTTAATTACAGTACTAATATACGAATAATATCTGACATAAAAAAATCTAAAGGCAACTATTTTGCAATTATTTTGTCTATTTTAAAACTGACAGGGGATAATCGTTGTTTTCCGATTCCTGTCTCTCTGGATGCCATTGCACTGCCCATATTTTTTGGTCCTCATCTTTAAAACCTTCAGTTATATGAGTTAGATATGGATATGATATATGTGTAACTTTAAAATTAGTAGGTATATCAATACAATGTTGATGGTGTCTAGAATTTACCTTCATTAAATTACCATCTATATCTTCTACTATATGAAATTGTGAAGGTTTGTCACTGTGGTCTGTGTTCTCTGCAAAGTTAGCTGATTTATGGTCTTCTACTATAGCTTCATTTAGGTCTACTACTTTACCACCGAAATATTGATTAAGGATTTGCATGCCACGGCAAACTCCAATAATTTGATGTCCAGCTTCTAAAGCCTGTTTTATCCAGATATATTCCCTTTGATCTCTTTCTAGATCTTTGCCAATATCTGCACCACCACACAATAATAGAGGTCCTTTAACTTTACGTCTTAGGTCTAACCATATTGGCGTAAAGCCTAGCCCAGTTACCCAAGCTAGATATGATTCTTTTTCTTTTATACCTCTAGGAGGTGCAATGTATAAGTCCATCTGTATCATTATATACAAAAAAAGCCCAGTGTTTAACTGGGCTTTAAAATTGTGGTTTGCTTAGTACTCTTATTTCTTATCGAATACTTTCCATAGGATTAGTAAAGCAACTAAGCCAACGAATCCGCCATCACCAAGAGATTTTACAATCTCCATAACATTTCCTACAACATTAGTTCCGAAAACACCAACACCGAAAATTACTTCAGCTAAAATGCTTAATGAAACAAATGATACTAGGATTGTAGATAGGCCACCTAAAAAGTCGCCTACTTTTCCAAATATGTCTTTCATGATTTTGTGATTTTTTTAAAGCCCCGCACCCCGAGTCTTTAAATACCTTATAGTTCTTCTGCTTTTTCTTTCTTCTTTCCGAAGATTTTATCAGCAGATGCTAAACCAAGTCCACCAATACAAATTGCTGCTACAGCATTTACTAGTGTTGGTTCTACAGGCATGTCTGTGTAAAGGTTAATGAATAGAGCCGCACATAAAGTAATGCCGGCTAAAATTCCAATAAACCTTTTTGATGAAGGTGTACCCTTCTCGTCTTTCAGGAGACCTGAAAGCCAGTTAATTATCTTTTTCATATTTAGGCTAGATATTTTTAGTTATCTAATCTATATATCTTTAAGAAACGTCTTTTGAGTTAATTAAGGTATATGTGAATGAATTTCCCCATCTATCTCTAGCTTTATTCATTACATTCATAAAATCATAAAAATCATCCTGTTTTGAGAAAACTTGACATCCTGCTGACCATTTGTCAACTTGAACTGAACCAGATTTCCATGAACCAGCCTTATGAATATTAATACCAAAGATGCCATTTTGTACATCTTCTTCAATTAAATCATACTCATCATCTAGATTATTATCTCTATATACTTTTAATGGTCCTTTTTGTCTTAGAGCTTCATATTTACCTTGATGTAGCCCAATCATGTGAGAACCTCTATATTGACCCTCTTTTAAGATAGCTACTCCAGCTTTATTCATTAAATTCTCTGCCCAGTAAGTACCTGGATCTGTAGTACATTTCCAACAGTTGAAGTGCCATTTACCTGCATCATCCTTATATGATATAGTCATACAGTCATCAAACTTGTTAGTGATTTCATCTCCTGTTGCACCGTTTCTTACTCCAATGATATTTACATTGTAGGCTCCATGGTGGAAATATTTATGGCCTTTGCCATTCATTGCGTTTTCGATTTGTTCTCTTGTGTAACAGTTTTCCATAATTTATTTGTTTTATTTAGCGACCTCCATTAACAAATATGTTAATAGTATATATAATTAATGCAGATGCAAGTAATTTCATTAATGGGTCTTTACTTACAATTTTTTCTATTCCAGTTTCTTTTTTACAACATTCGTCTAGTCCTTTAGTAGATCCGCATCCTACTAATAATATTGAACTTAACGCTATTGCCATCATCTTCTTTTTCATAGTTAAATATTTTTTTTAACTCTCCTTAGTTCTGCTTGCAATCTTCACATTGGCATGCATTAGGGTTCGACGCAGGAGGGCTAGCCGTCGAATTTGCCTTATTGGATTGAATATTTGTAGCATCTACCTTCTCTAATATCTGTTTATCAAATTGATGGTCTTTGAACCAAAAATCTATGACCTTAGAAAATGACGCTATCAACGCACCTAATAGTAGCATTAATATTTCTTTCCAATCTTTATCAAGTACGTGGTCGCCTAACATTGCATGTTCGATTCCCACTAATACTGCGAAAAATGAGCTGACTAAAATAATACTTAAGATAGTCCTACCCCAAAATTCTCTTTTAATTAATTTTACAAATGGATTCATAATATCTTGTTATATGATTATATATCAGGCTATTCTGAGCTATTCTGAATGATATATAACATGACCCGCCACTGAAACGTCAGTATCCAATTTCTGGGTCAAAACAAATCAAAATTTTTTTTAACTGAATGAAAGCAAAAAAGCTGTTTTTTGCTCTGGCATTTGTGTGCGCTAATATTATTAGCTTTGCTCAAACAACAGAGCCATGTGGAACCGACGAATTGATTCTTAGAAATCCGTTCTTAGAGGAAGCAATCAATGGTAGATCGATTAATGACTGTGATACAGACTACGATTTACCTAATGCGGAAGTACTCACCATTCCTATAGTTTTCCATGTGATGCATACTGGTCAACAATTAGGTAATGGTGCAAATATCACTGATGTGCAATTACAAAGTGCCGTCAGCAATCTAAATGATAGGTTCAGAGCTACACCTGGTGCATTAGGGGTAGACGAGAATTCTATTGACTCTAGGTTTGAATTTTGCCTTGCTGGTACAGATCCAGACGGTAATCCATCAAACGGAATTACTAGACATGACTTGTCAAGTAATCCACTATATAATGAAGAGGGTGTAACTACATCTACCTCAAATAATGATGCTTTGTATGATTTATCAATGAAGCAAATTGCATGTTGGGATCCAGATGTTTACTGTAATGTTTATATTGTTACTGAAATAAATGGCAATAATGCTGGTGGAGGTATACAAGGTTATGCATATCTTGGTCCAACTGGAGACTGCCGAGATGGTATTGTTTTACTTTACAATGTAGTTGGCACAGTGGGTACATTAAAAGCTGGTCGAGATATGAATACAACTCTACCACATGAAATGGGCCATTACCTAAGTCTATACCATACTTTCTGGAATCCAGCTTCTAGCTGCACATCTGTAGAGAATAATTGTTGCACATCTGGAGACAGAATATGCGATACACCAATTCAAACTGGTTCTGGTCAATCTTGTTCACTTCCAATTTGTGATTCTAATCCAGCTAACTATATGGATTACACTGGGCAAACTTGTAGAAGTCAATTTACTGAGGGCCAAGTGCATAGAATGCGAGACTGTGTTAATTTTCAGAGAGAAGGGTTAATTACTGGTGATATTGAATGCTTTCAATTAGATGATGAACCTACTTGTGATGTAGAATTAATTGGCTACGATCCAGTCACACACCAGGTCTCTGTAAGAATAATTAATGGTGAGAATTGTGGTTGTAATGAATTTAATTTAATAGACGGAAATACTTGTGAAGAGTCTTCATCCTCTATAATTCAAAACAATGTCTCTATTAATAATCTAGTCTTTGGTCTACACTACGACTCATTTGATTATGATACAGAATGTGCTGCAACTTCAAACTTTCATCCTAATTTTACTTTTGTAAATTCTGGTAGCTGGAATAATTGGTTTACTGGAGATACTGTTAATCTAACACTTAATCCCACTTTTGGTTGGGAATGTATATTAGATAATCCACAAGAAGATATATGTTGGGAACTAGTAGTCTGGCAGATTAATCTATCTCAGACTGCAACTATTGATGACTTTCCAACTGAATACTGGACTGATACTTGTGGTACTTGTGCTAATCAAACACAAAGATACCCAGATATTGATTTAAGTAATAATAGTTTAGTCTGGTGTCCAGATGAATTACCACCTGCACCAATTTATCCTGGTTGTACTGATGAAACAGCTCTTAATTTTGATCCAGTTGCCGGTACCGATGATGGTTCATGTGAATTTCCAGCTATCCTAGGTTGTACAGATCCTATTGCATGTAATTATGACTCTACAGCAGATACTGGTGATAATATTACTTGCATTTATTGTAGTACTGTAAATGGTGAAGAGTTATGCAATGCATATCATAATGATGATTCTTATTGGGAATACTACACTTCTACGTTTAACTGTTTAGAAACAGATATTAGATTAGATTCTATTTGGGTAGTAACTGCAAATTGTGATCTTTACAATACTGGTGCATGTCAACCTGGTATTAGATACCATACTGTCGCTACAAATATAGGCACAGATACTATTTATAGTTGGGAATTTTCTTGGATTGGACCAGATGGTCTTATAGGTACATCGGTAGAACAAGGTATTAATAATCCAAATCCAGGATATAATGCTCCACTACCTCCAGGTCAAAGTACTAATGTAATGAATAGTTTTAATGTTACTTTAGTCTGGGAAGAGGGTGAAGAACTCTGTGCTGCAGTAAATATACTTAATCAACAAGAGAATATCATTGGCAATAATGTTAGTTGTGTAGAATTACCTGCATATCCTGAATGTATTGAAGGTTGTCTAGATCCTTGTGCTAGTAACTATAATCCTAATGCAACATGCGACGATGAATGTCTTTATGAGCCAAATTTAGTTGATACGGTTTATGTCAATATTATTGATACTCTTTATATTGAATTACCACCAGATACTATTTACATTGAGACTATTGATACTCTTTATATTGAATTACCTCCAGTGGTTGATACTCTTTATATTGAATTACCACCAGATACTATCATTGAATATATTCAAATTACCGATACTTTAGAAATTGAAATAATTGAGTATGTTTATTTAACTGATACAATTACAGAAATTCAATTAGTCGATTGTAATACTGGACTTCCATGTGAGGAACCACCTGGTATGGATGATTGCTGGCCATGGGCTGTTTATATTCCAAATGTAATGACTCCAAATAATGATGCAATCAATGATGTTTGGAAAGTTATTCTAGATCTAGGATGTTGGACTCAGATTGAGTTTAAAATCTATAACCGCTGGGGCGGTCTGGTCTTTGAAGGTTGGGGTGACGATTATGACTCATATCCTTATTGGGATGGAAGCATGCAAGGTGGACCTTCCTATGTCGCTGATGGAGTTTATGTTTATACATTTAAAGCCAAACGATGGAATTCAGTTCAGTGGTTTCAACGAAGTGGTCATATAACTATTTTAAGATAAGAAAGGGGCTTCGGCCCCTTTTTTTATGTTCACTTTTTTTAATTAATTGAACACGTAGCAAATATATGTTCAATTAATTATTTTCATATATTCATCAAAAAGATCTTCTTTAACTAGATGTTCTTTAAATATAATTAAATGATCTTTAAGTGTGGCTAATTTAGGATATGGTTCTGATTCTACCGTAAGTCTCTTCTTCCATTTCTTATCTAAAAAGTAAATATATCTAAATTGACCTCCTCGTACTCTATATAATGGAGTCCCGTAGATGTCTTCTAATGCAGCCCTCTTTGTGGTCTTGTGTTTATTAATCATACTAACTTGAGTCATCCTGGTACCTTCTGGTGTAACCCATACGCCGCCATGTCTTGAGTAACCTGTGTAGATCCAATTAGTAGCCTGGTATATTGTTCCTACTTTACCACTTGCTCCATCTGCAAATGACATTAACCATTTTATATCTGGTCTATTAGTTTTAAACCACTTAAAGATTTTACCAATAGCCTCTGATTCTGAATTCTTAGGAGCAGAATCTGCCATCCACATTCTATTAAATTCTAAAAAGTCTTCAATAGTACTACCTTCCACCCATTTGCAACTACCTTTATGATTAATACCATATCCGAATTGTGCAATACCTACTAACATCTTATCTAGATAAATTCCTAAGCTAACTTTAGTTGCAAAACAGACAGTTCCACTATAATGGTTTGCTCTTATTATTTTATCTGCTATTGGTCTAGATATTTCTTCTACATATATCATTAATATATTTATCCTTGCCATGGCTAGCTCGGCTCTTAGTTTTTGATATATAATTAATGAAGCTACTTGATTTAGATTGGTACTCAAAACCACCCATTGATTTTGAACATAAGCAATATTTACTTTACGCTTATTTAACTACAGTGGATAAATCATATCTTACTAAGAAAGTCTCTCCACACCTTTTACATTTAGAGCGACTTAAAGATGAGATGGATTATTTTATTTCTAAATGGATTATTATGCAAAAGATGTTTGATAAAAACAGATATGTATATTTTGATAATCCTAAACTAGAGGGTGAGAAGAATATTGAATTATCTAAAATAGTGGAAATAGTAGATTATGCTGTACCACAAGTAGATGCTAGAATTAGATCTGGATATGTCTTGTTTGAAAAATATCCAAAACAAATACTGTACTAGCGCTTAACGATTTGTTAACGATTAATTAATGTACAAGAGATGTGTTTTAAGTTATTTTATCTATAAATATAGTATGACAAAAAGAATTGACATATCTAAGGCACTCTATATACTAATTATGATAGTTGTGTTTACATTAGCTGTTAGCTAACCAATTGCAGCTTGAGCTGCAACTACACTTAATACTAAAGAATTAATTAGTATTTTCATTCCTATTGCGACGAGTAAGATTCCAAAAACTCTTTCCATAATAGTAATACCTACAACACCTAATTTTCTTTGAATCCAGGGTGCAGTCTTCAAGAATACATAAATCATTATAGCATTTAAAATAATACCTAGGATAATTTCAATATTACTTAGATCTTGTGTCAATGACATAATAGTTGATAATGTACCAGGACCTGCAATAATAGGAAATGCTATTGGAAATATAGTTGCTGACATTGGTTCAGTCGTAGATTCTGATTCGATACCTAATACCATTTTTACTCCAAAATATAGAAGTAGCATTGCGCCTGCTAAGGCAAAATGAAACGTTTCTATTCCTAAAAGTCTAAATAAGGTTTGTCCTACAAATAGAATTGAAATCATAATAACAGTTGCTATTACTGTAGATTTTAAAGATTCTATTTCACCATTCTCTTTTCTTAGTTTAATGATAAGTGGTACATTACCAGGCATATCAATAACTGCAAATAGTGTCAGGAATACTGTCAATACGTTTAATAGGAAATCCATAAAAGGGAATGTTAGGGTGTTATACTGTTCTCCACCTACGTCTATTAGACCATTGGACTTTCTTAGTCTGGCCTAACATTCTATAAGCGCCTACTTTCTGGTTGAAGGCATTTCTTTCGGTATTAAGTTGTGTGTTACCGTTTGTTTGTTCTGTACTCATTACTTGATTCTGTTTCTTAGTTCACTCGAAGACCAATTATGATCTCGACTATTATATATTATCTCTATTTCTCTTTTTAGACATATATCCTTTGCTGTAAAATCTCTATCCTCATATTCATCTCCAATGATTCTACAATCTAGATTAAAAGACATAAAAATATCTTTTAAATCCTGCTCAGTTGTATAAGGTACAATCTCATCTACCCATTTACAAGCATTAACTTGAACCCATCTTTCTACTACAGATTGAATAGGTTTATTCTTCTCTGGTCGATCGATTGTAGGATCTGTTTGTAACGCAACAATTAGGTAGTCACAATGTTGTTTTGCTTCTTCAAGCATTTTAACATGACCTGCGTGGAATAGGTCAAATGAAGAACATGTAATTCCTATTTTCATCTATTAGCTCTTTGATTTTTAGATTTAAACTTTGTTGACGGATTTGATTTACCGTGTTTTGTTTTTCTACCTTTAACCCGTTCTCTCCACATTTTAAATGAAGACTCTTTCATGTGAGCCCTCATTATTTTTCTAACATCATTCTCTTTCAAACCGAACTGAAATTCTATGGCCTCAAATGGGGTTCGATCTTCCCATGCCATCTCTATAATTCTATCAATATCCCTTTCGGTTAGACTCAAATCTTATTTATGAATATTTTCTGGTGAATCTTTCCCTTGACTAGGATCTTGCATTAATGAGATATATTCGTCTATTAATCTGGATAGAGCTTCAGGTTTATCATCTGCTTTAAACTTGACTTTAATTTTAGCCATGCCATTACTAGTACCTCCATTATGTTTACATGGAGCACCTGAATCTACTTGAATACCTTTTACATTATGAGAATATCCCTTCTTTTTAAAGAGGCCTAATAGAGACTTTTTTAAATCAGACACGTCTTTTGGATCGTCTCCAAATATTAACTTAGCCTGGAAATCTATTTCTAACTCTTCAAGTCCAATAGAAGAATGATCGGCTAAAACAAATACCGGAATTGACATTTCCTTTTCGCCTATTTTAAAAGTCTTTACAATTGGACTTCCGTCATCATTAAAATAATTACGAAGTGCATTAATATGTTGTCTCTCTGAAATACCTTGAGATACCATTGCTGCTTCTAGAAGTCCTGCAACTAATTCTTCTACGTTTAATCTTGCCATTGTCGTTTACTTAAGTTACTAATTATACTTTTAAATGTACATTTGTTTCAATACAAAAAAAGCCCTCATGCGAGGGCTTTTTAAATTCGTCTGTTAACTTCTAATTACTTAGGCGCTACAGGAGACTTCTTAGTTGGAGCTACTGTAGTAGGATCCATCATACTAACTAATGCATCAGATAGCTTTAACATACCTTCCGTTGCAGGTAATTGTTCAGCGTGAACTTTTACATTATATTTAGCTGAATTATCAGTCTTTCTAGTATTCTCTTTAGAAGATGAAACTTTACCGGCCATTGATGCCTTAAATTTCATTCCCCACCATCCACCTGAAGCAGAAGCAGACATAGAAGCCTCAGAGGCTGATTTGTCTACAGAAACATCAGAAGTTTGAACTTCCATATTAAATTCAATATCAGCACTTGTTACTGCTAATGAAGGTAGTGGTACTAAAGGTAACATTGGTACTTTTGCGTAGTGCTCTTCCCATGTCTGTTCTCCAGTGTCTGGGTTTGTCATTACTTTATTAATTTGAACATCTAGTGCTCTAGTTTCACCATCGATAAAGGCTACTTCATTAATATATTTCCATGTTACTTCGTTTAATTTTGCTTGACCTTTCGCCATACCGACGATTGGTGAAACAATTAGGTCTTCGATTGGAAGTCCTTTAAATTGATCTGCTATACTTGGCATATTCTATTTGGTTTTATTTAGTTGTTACAGTAGTATATATCACGTGTAATATTAAAATATGTTACACTTATATTAACTTCTGGTTATTATTACCAAACTTAGCAATTCCCTTATATTTGTCTTTTATAGAGTTAATACCCTTTAAAGCTTCTTCAACATCTTTCTTTAATTCCGGTGGAACTTCAAAGTTCATTACTGAATTACACTCAGGACACTGGCATACAGGATTCTGCATTAACCACTGTAGATCTACATGTAGAGGAGTTTTACAAACAGGACATGGTAATGGCATTATCCTATAATTGCTGCTATAGCTAAAGTAAGAATCATTCCTATAATAGAAATAAAAGCAAATTTGTAACTGGCTTCAACGTTCGCTTTAGAACGTCCTTGCCATTCGTCTGGATTCCAATTTTTATCTTTCATACTAATTATATAAAGCTATTTAAGATTGTTTCGGCAGGTAGTCAAGGAGAGACTTGAACTCTCATGTAACCAATTACTCTTTCTACAAGGTATAAGCTTGAGGAGATACTTGACTATATGATTTTCTTATGTGATTCCGGTGGGGCTCGAACCCACGACCCTCTCATTAAAAGTGAGATGCTCTTCCAGCTGAGCTACGAAATCTTAGTGAACCAGACAGGATTCGAACCTGTGACCGTCTGCTTAGAAGGCAGATGCTCTATCCAGCTGAGCTACTGGTCCATGTGGTACCCGGGGCGGGGCTCGAACCCGCACTCACCGTTCGGCGAAAGGGATTTTAAGTCCCTCGTGTCTACCAATTCCACCACCCGGGCTTGAAGTCAATGTTCCATAGTCTGGGCTTCGTTAAGCCTCGGAACCAGATGGGTATTGTTTTACCAATGATCCACCGTTTAATTACAGTACTAATATACGAAATTAATTTGATAGTAAAAAATCTAGGGGCAACTTATTTGTTAAAATTATGAAATTAAATGAGGTTTTGCTTCTGCCAGACCAGCGTTGGTTACTACATTGTAAGTAGCATTTACCCAATAGTCCATGATATTATCTGCTCCTGCATAAGAGAATGCTGAGCGAATTCCGTCTGTTAGACCATTAATAATAAACTTGACACCACCTTTAAATGGAATAGTTGTAGACTCGCCCTCTACGTTTCTAGACTTCTGGCCATGTGTGACTTTAGTTTCTAGTGAGGCAGAACCACGATAGCGTTTGAATAGACCCGCTGGAGTTTCTAGGATAGCACCTGGTGATTCCTTTGTACCGGCTAGTAGTGAACCAACCATTACACAATCAGCGCCAACTGCGAGTGCCTTAGCAATATCACCTGAGGATTTAATGCCACCATCTGCCATAATGGGTATTCCATTTGCATCTGCTATTTCAAAAACGTCTTCGATAGATGATACATTAGGTACACCGAAACCAGTCTTAACACGAGTGGTACAGAGAGAACCTCCCCCAATACCAACTCGTAGACCATCTGCTCCCCAAGCAATCAGATCTTCTGCTGCTTCTGCTGTTGCAATGTTTCCAGCAATAACATCTGTCAACTCTGTCAGATTTGCCTTCAACTCAGTAAGAGCGACTTCCATGTTTGCGTGATGTCCATGGGCAACATCAACTAGAATAACATTACATCCTGCTGCTTCTAGTTCTGCAGCTCGGTCGAGATAATCTCCAACCACACCAACTGCTGCCATAATTGGTAGATGTGCCATTGACACATCTGAATCTCTAAATGCTACTAGCTTTTTAACCTGTTTTACCTGTTCTTCAATAGACATGAATCTATGTAGACAGCCAACTCCACCCATTTCCATAAGTGTAGAAGCCATTTCAAATTCTGTTACTGTGTCCATACAACTACCTACAATTGGAATATCAATTGACCAATTACGGCTAACGTTAGTATGAAGTTTAATGTCTTGACGGGATTGAACCGCTGAAAAATTAGGGATGAGCTGAATGTCATCGTAAGTAAGTGCCTGTCGCATTTTGATTTTAATTTAAGGAATGTTACAGTACTTATACTGTGGTGAATGTGAGAAGTTTCTTTTCTTATCAAAAAAAGTTGTCCCTGGAGGGATCGAACCTCCACTCTTCTGGACCAAAACCAGACGTGTTGCCAGTTACACCAAGGGACATTTAATTAGTACTCCGACGGGGGATCGAACCCCGATTACCAGGATGAAAACCTGGCGTCCTAACCATTAGACGACCGGAGCATTATCATTACTTCGGAGTATTTGAGGCAATGATTGCTTTACCTCTACGAATTCTATTCTTTATCGTCTGTAGTGGTAAGTTATATTTATCGGCTATATCTTCATACTTCAAGTTGTTTAGTAACCTGTCTTCTAAGATACCCTTATACATTGGCTTTAAGCTATCAATATTTTTTAGAACCGTTTCATATTGATTCATGATATAATTATCTTCATCAATCCATTCTTGTTCTGATTTGTATTCCATTTCAACTAGTAGATCTCTAGCAGAAGTTTTAGCTAAGTATCTTTCTGTATTGATACCATAGTCTTTCATTGCATCAAGAGATCTTTTCTTGTTTCTTTGACGGATCCAACCTAGACATTCGTTGAATGCAATTCTGTAAAGCCAAGTTGTAATTTGATACTGTGGATCGAATTGATCTATCTTAGTCCACATCTTAGTTAATGTGTTTGTTAGAATATCATCTGTAGCTTCATTGTCTTTAACTACATTATAGATATAAGTTCTAAGACCTGGTCTAACTCTATTGTAAAGAGCTTTGTAATCTCTTTCTGATTTAGACTTGATGTAGTCCTCTGTAAGTTCTCTGTACGATTTTTGTTTCTTTGGCATATATGCTTTTTTTAAAGGTTAAGTTTTTAATTACTGTACTAATATACGAAAAATATCTGACATAAAAAAATGTTTTGGCAATTATTTTGCAATTAGTTTGTCTGTTAGTAGTATTATTACATGCTTTCTAACAAACTTACATTTTTTTATCATTTATCTTTCTAGGATTACAAATGAACCAAAGGCTTTATCGAAAGTTTTTACTAAATGTTCGTAGTCGCCTTCCATCATTTCATTAATGATACTCTTGCCACCGTCTTTCCAACCTAATTGCTTAGCAAACTTTTTTGCGTATGCCATTAATGCGTATGCATTTCCATCAGGACCTGTAAGATCTATAATAATTGGGCCAGTGTGTTTTTGTTTCTCTCTAATCATAAGTATTATTTGTTTTTAATTACAGTACTAATACTGTCTCTTATACACATCTGACGCTGCCGACGATCTACTCTGTGT
>OLII01000658.1_pt1 | contig 12820 bp, 12 predicted proteins | sample 1609481 | NCBI WGS metagenome assembly OLII01 (sample SAMN05416859, study PRJEB24817) | seawater metagenome | isolation source: Sea water | place: Canada:Atlantic | collected 2013-11
CTGCGGTGCCGCGTTTGCTTCCATGGCGTCCAGCACGCTGTCGATCAGCACGTTGCTCATTTCCAGCGATTGTTGTGCGGCAATCAGCAGCGTCTTGAACTGCTCATCGGCGCGTTCGCAGGCTTGGGCGGTGGTGTCCTTGGCGCATTGGATCTGTAGCGACAGGTGGACCAGCGCGTCTTCCAGCTCGATGCCTTCGCACACGGAAAACAGGGGAGGGTGATTGCCGTTGCAACAGCCGAAGGCGGTGTAGACGGGTTTGCGGCGGGTGGTGGTTAGTGGGGGATCGGGGACGATTTTTGTCATTGTGCTGCTCCTAGAGTGGTGGAGCCGTCACTGTCGCTACCAAACGAATGGTGACGGCCATACGCAGGTTGGTAGACCGGGACTCTAGGAACCCAGCGCGCACGAATGCGCCCTGCGTACAGCCGCCATAACACGAAACAGCAGGCACAAAAAAAGCGCCAGCTGAAACGGATGGACGCTTGCACGTCTTAGAGTACTCGGGCTACCAAACCCGACCGCTGGATTTACAGCGGCTCGGAAAGGGTAACGGGGTTTGGGTGAGCATTCAAGGTTTTGAATGGGGGGAAGTGGGGTCTTCCATCTCGGCGTTGGTGCACCCGCTGTCCCGACCTATGCTGCGTTTAAGATCAATGGCTTAGGGCGTAAAGAGTGCAATGCGTTTGAATATCGGTGTGAGCCTTCGACCTGATTCTTATAACGAAAGGATGCAGCTATAGCTCGGTAGCCCACCTTTGCAACAGGCCGCCACAACCCAAAGCAGGCATATTAGCTTCTGGATCAGTAGGTAGCCCCCGCCAGTCCTAAAATCGAGACGGCGGTTCATTTCCAGCTTTGATCTGTGAAAAGACATGGTCTGGATCTGCCTGGCACCAATATCTGAACAGAAGGCGAGGTTCGGTATCCCCAAAATACTGACTCAGGAGGCTCTCGGCGGGGATTAACAATTTAGTTTCTGGCCATTGCTGAGCTAAAACACCTATGTGTTTGCCAGACGAACAAATAATCCACGTCGCCTTGCCTCCACTGATGTCAGGCAGGTAACCCATACCTTGGATCGCTTCGAACAAAGCGCGCAGTGTTACTGCTGGATCAAGCCTGATTGATGTCCTGTGACTTTCCAGATCATCCCCTGCATGCACGCTATCCCGATCAATTTGAATGACCAACATGAATGTTCCTTTTTTGCGTTGTGAGATTACTAGAATGCCAGCGTAGGAATGCCAGCTATCTGTCTACAGTCCGCTTCTGGCCGATTGCGGCCGTTAACCACCGGCAGCCTTGGGTCCGTTAGCGACGGCCGAAACCGTGTTTGCCCAGTAATCTCGAATCGCACTCGCCGCTGCGTTTTCTCCAGCATCACCGTGGCTGTTGATGACCCTCTATGAAGGACGGGCAGTTGTTTGTTCTTCTGCACCTTCAACTGCTGAACAGCCCGACAACCCCTCCAACTGCACATACTCAATGCGGTGCCGTCCGTTGTTTTTAGCCGCATAGAGCTGCTGGTCCACGGCTTTGATGAAGTCTGTAGGCCTGTCCCGTTCGCCTGGCACCACCGAGCCTGCGCCTATGCTGACAGTCAGGCGGTGGTCATGTGGCGATAGCGCATGCACGATGGACTGCTTGTGGATCAACCGCTGGCAGCGCTCAGCCACTTTACGCGCCACCTCGGCATCGGCTTCGGGCAGCAGCACGATAAATTCTTCGCCACCATAGCGAGCCACAAGGTCGCGTGGGCCATCCAACGCCAAACTCAGCGTCTGGGCAATCGCTATCAAACATTTGTCGCCTTGAATATGGCCGTACAAGTCGTTGTACTGCTTGAAAAAATCGACGTCCAGCAACAGCAGCGACAATGGCCGGCGCTCGCGGCGCGCACGTTCCCACTCCAACTCGAAACAGCTGTCGAAGCGACGACGGTTGGCGATATTCGTCAGGCCGTCCTTGAACGAGAGCACCTCCAGCTCTTTCTGCAAACTCAGCAACTGGTCTTCGGTCTTCTTGCGTTCGCTGATGTCGAACATGAAGCCGATCAGTGCTTCGACTTCGCCCCTGTCATTGCGCACCACGTGTACAACGTCGCGGATCCACACATAGCCGTTGTCCTTGGTCAGCGCTCGGTAGTCCGCCTCATGGTCCACGCCAGCCTTGGATTGCGTCACGCAGAAGTTCACCACATGCTCGCGATCTTCTGCATGCATGCGCATTGCCCAGTCTTCCACGCTCACCCAACTTTCAGGGCTCCAGCCCAGCAACGCCTCGATCTGAGGGCCGATGTAGGTGAACTTCATCGAGGCCCAGTCAATCTTCCAGGGAATCGCCTTGGTCGACTCCAGAAGGGTTCTGTACACCTCATTGTCATTGACAAGCTCGCTTGCATCGGACATACACGATAGCCCTCGGAACCCTATGGATAAGCCACTTTAGCAGCCCTGGCAGGGCAAGTACTGCGTACCGAGCCAGGCGTTGGTACATTGCGACATGGAAGAGGTTGCGGGCACGCTGAAAGCCCTTCGTATTCTGCTACTCATCTGTTTTGGTCGTCAGATCACTGGCCACTTCCTTGGCCAGCGCCATAAACGCCCGGGCAGCCGCGGATTGATAGACATTCTTGCGCTGCATCAAGACCGCTGTGCGCTCTAGCCGATGCGGCCCCAACTCGACAGACACCAACTCTGGGTGCTCCTGCGCTATGGCGGCGGGCAGCAAGGTCGACAGCGTGGTTCTGCGCACCACCTCAATCAACGCACCAATTACATTGGCCTCCATCACCACGCGCGGGCGAATGCCGTGCTGGTTGCAATAGCGGTCGATCTGTTCGCGGGTGGCGAACGCTTTGCTGAGCAGAATCAGCGACTGCGCATTCAGCGTCTCCAGGCCGACAGCCCGCGCCCCGGCCAGCGGATGTCGGCTACCAACGACCAGGGCAAGCGTTTCAACCAGCAGCGGATAGGCTTCGATGTCTGGCGCATGCACCTCATCAAACGCAATCCCCACATCCAGTTCGTCCCTCAGCAGCAGGTTCTCCATCTGCTCCTGGGCCAGTTCATGCACGTTCAGCGTGATGTTCGGGTAACGGCTGTGAAAGGCTTCCACCAACGGCCCGACCAGGTAGGTCGTGAAGGTTGGCGTCACCGCTATGCGCAGCGTTCCTCGACTGAGATCGCCCACATCATGGATCGCCCGCTTGCCTTCGCGCAGCTCCTGCGCCGCCCGCAATGCATAACGCAGGTACACCTGCCCGGCATCGGTCAGGCGTGTTTTGCGCCCTGAGCGATCGAACAACTGCGCCCCGAGGCTTTCCTCCAGCTGGCGCACTTGCTGCGACAGCGCGGGCTGTGAAACATGCAGTGCCGCCGCGGCACTGGTAAAGCCCTGATGTTCGGCGACCGCAAGAAAATACTGAATATGGCGCGCCAGCATGCCTGTACCTATAAGTTTATCTGATGCAGATAATCATATATGAGACTTTTACCTTATTGCACGGTCTCCGTAACCTTTGCCTCATCGCATCGCGAACCAACGGAGTCAACCATGCAAGACATCATCGACGGTTTCCTTAAATTCCAGCGCAATGCCTTTCCTGAACGTGCAGGCCTGTTCAAAGACCTGGCCAACCAGCAGAGCCCACGGGCGCTGTTCATCTCTTGCTCCGACAGCCGGCTGGTGCCGGAGCTGGTCACACAGCGTGAGCCGGGCGACCTGTTCGTCATCCGCAATGCGGGCAACATCGTGCCGTCCTACGGCCCTGAGCCAGGCGGTGTGTCCGCCTCGGTGGAGTACGCGGTCGCAGCCTTGAAAGTCAGCGACATCGTGATCTGCGGGCATTCCGACTGCGGCGCCATGACCGCCATCGCCACCTGCAAATGCCTGGACAACATGCCCGCCGTGGCCGGCTGGTTGCGCTACGCCGATTCCGGTCGGGTGGTCAACGAGGCCCGCCAGCATGTCGACCAGCATGCCAAGGTCGCCTCGATGGTGCGTGAAAACGTCATCGCGCAGTTGGCCAATATCCAGACACACCCCTCGGTACGCCTCGCGCTGGAAGAAAAGCGCGTGACGTTGCATGGCTGGGTCTACGACATCGAGAGCGGCTGTATCCAGGCCTTCGACAGCCGCACCGGCAAGTTCGTGTCGCTGGCCGAAAGCCCTACCGCTTGCGTTGCTACCCACTAACCCTAGTTTCTACCCACGGAGATATCCCCATGATCCAATCACAAATCAGCCAAGACACTCGCCTTGCCCTGACCGACGTCATCCTGTTGGCCAAGGCCCGCAAAGACCTGTCGTTCGCTCAGATTGCCGAAGGCACCGGCCTGCACGAAGCTTTTGTCACCGCCGCCTTGCTTGGTCAGCACCCGCTGCCGGCCAACGCAGCCCAGGTGGTTGCCGACACCCTGGGCCTCGACGCCGATGCCGTGCTTCTGCTGCAAAGCATCCCGCTGCGCGGCAGCATCGGCAACGGCATTCCTACCGACCCGACCATCTACCGCTTCTACGAAATGATTCAGGTCTACGGCACCACGCTCAAGGCGCTGGTTCACGAGAAGTTCGGCGACGGCATCATCAGCGCCATCAACTTCAAACTGGACGTCAAGAAGGTCGATGACCCAGACGGCGGCTCCCGCGCGGTGATCACCCTGGATGGCAAGTACCTGCCGACCAAACCGTTCTGATCACCCCACCCATGGGGCCCGGCGCTGCATGGCTGCCGGGCTCCATGTTCTTGAAAATGTGGAGGAGGGCCTCTGAACATGAAGGCGTTACCTGTACTGATAGCGGGCTTTTTCTGTGCTGCGGCGATTGCCGACGAACCGATACCGGTTGAGCAATACAGCTATGCCCAGCACCTGGACATCGCCCGCGTCATTTCCATCAGCGAAGTCGCGCACGTCTGCGCCGTGGTACCTGTGCTCATGACGTATGAAGACTCCAAGGGCCAGAAACACATTCTTGAATACCGAGTGATGGGTAACGGCTGTTCCAACGGTTGAGCTGCCCATGGTTCGTTTTTTACCGATGCGCCTTGGGGCAGCATCATAGAGGGCCAACGTCATGGATCTGATCTTTCGCAATGTGCGCATCGACGATACAAAACCGCTGATGGACGTAGCGGTGCACCACGGCAAGATTGTCGAGATCGCGCCGACAATTTCAGTGCAGGCCGTGCAGGAAATCCAGGGCCACGGCCACGTGCTGATCCCGGGCTTTGTCGAAGGGCACCTGCACCTGGAAAAAGCCAACATCATGCACCGCAAGGCCAATCGCTCCGGCACGTTGAAGGAGGCGATAGCGGTTACCGCCGAGCTCAAACCCACGTTGACTCGCGACGACATTCTCGCGCGCTCCACTCAAGCACTACGTGCGTTGGTGCAGTCCGGCACAACCCACGTACGCGCCCACGCCGAATTCGACCCGGTGCAAGGCTTCACCGGCTTTGATGTGGTGCTGGAACTGCGCGACAAGCTGCGCGACGTCATCGACATCCAGGTGGTGGCCTTTCCGCAGGAGGGAATACTGAAACTACCGGGCATGCAGGCAATGATGGTTGAGGCCATGGAGAAGGGCGCAGATGTAGTGGGCGGCATTCCCTACAACGACGACTCGGCCCATGACCACATCGACTATGTATTCAACCTGGCCAGGCGCTACGGCAAGGACATCGACTTCCATCAGGACTTCGCCGACAACGCCGAGCACATGACCATTGAGTACCTGGCGCGCAAGACCATCGAGCAAGGCTATCAAGGGCGCGTGTGCGTCGGTCACCTGACCAGCCTGGGTGCCGTGGCACCGCACAAACAGCGGGAGATCATTGCCTTGATTCGCGAGGCCGGCATCAGCGTCATGTGCCTGCCCGCCACCGACTTGCACCTCGGTGCGCGCGGCGACAGCCATGACGTGCGCCGTACCCTGACGCCGGTGCGGGCCCTGCGTGATGGCGGCGTGAATGTGTGCCTTGCCACCAACAATATTCGCAACGCATTCACCCCGTTTGGCACCGGCGACTTGCTCAACATCGCGCAATTGGCGATTCCGGCCTGTCACCTGGGCGGGGCGGATGACCAGGCCACGGTACTGTCGATGCTCACTACCCATCCGGCGAAAGCGATGGGGTTGAAGGATTATGGGTTGGTGCCGGGTGCGCCTGCTGACGTGGTGTTGCTGGAGACGCATTCGGTGGGTGACGTGATTCTCGACCTGCCCACACGGTTGATGGTGCTAAAGCGCGGGAAGATCGTGGCGACGTCGGCCTGTCAGCGTTCGGTGGCTTTCTGATCCAGTTCGATGCAAGCGACTGGTCGTGGGGAGCTGTTACTTCGCTCGCCCACCACCCGGCTCACCCCGCACGAACTGCCTGGCCGTTCAACATGAAGATACTGGTGAGCACAGGATCCATCCAAGCGGCCGTTACAGCCGCTTGAAATCGCCCTATCGACCACTGCTCACGGCTAGTTCTCGTAGCGCAGCGTGACGGCAAAGTTGCGGGGTTCGCCGTAATAGTTTCCGGTGTCCTGGCTGAAAATCGCGGTGTAGTACTTCTCGTCGAAAACGTTGTTGAGGTTCAACTGAACGCTCAGGTTCTGGTCGATCCGGAAGTTGGCATTCAAGTCCACAAGGTTGTAGGCACTCTGCGAAATACTGTTCAGGTACAGCTTGCTCTGATGGTACACGCTGGTCCCGACTCGCCATTGGTCCAGGCTACCTGGCAACTGGTAGGTGGTGGCGGCCTTGAACAGTCGCTGTGGCGAGTTCTCTGTGCCATAGGTGTCACCCTTCCTGCTACCCGCCACGTATTCTGGATGGCTGTAGGTGTAGCCCATGGAGGCATTCCACCCGGGCATCAACTCGCCCGAGACCTCGGCATCGAACCCGCGGTTTCGTACTTTGGCGCCCTCGGTGTAGCACCGCGAATCGCGCGTGGGCCCACACACGCGCCCAGCCTCGGGCACGACCTGCGCAAGGCCTGTCTGATCCACCTGGAACAGCGCCAGGGAGGTATTGAGCCTGCCATCGAACAGTTCGTTTTTTACGCCCACTTCGTAGTTGCTGCCCGTTGTGGGTTCGAGCAGTTTGTTGTCGACGCTGTAGTTGCTCTGCATCTTGTAGATCTCGGTATAGCTGGCATACACCGAGGTAGTGTCATTGACGTCGTAGACGATGCCGCCGTAGGGGATGATCTTGCGGTTTTCCCTGAAGCGGTCCGTCTCCCACGGGCCCTGGGTGTCGTAGTCGACCCAACTCAAGCGGCTGCCCAGAATCACGTGCAGATCATCGAATGGGTTCAGGCGAGTGGCTGCATAGATCCCCTTGTCCTTGCGCACATGTCGACTGGGCGTCAGGCTGCCGACTATCTGCGGTTTCGGGAATGTCGAGGTATCGAAGTCCAGAATGTCGACGATAGGATTCACGCTGGACGAGCCTGTGACGTATTGCAGCCTGTCACGCCGCAAGTTGGTACCGATCACCACCTCATGCTTGCGCCCCAGCAGGTTGAACGCACCGTTGAGCGCCGCGTCGAGATTGATCTGTTCATCATCGTAGCGGGCGCTGTTCGGCCAGTACTGCATCGTCGAGTCGGTGTCCTTGGTGTGGTACCCAACCTGAGCGAGAAAATCCGAATTGGACCAAATCAGGTTGGTGGCGACGGTGAGGTTCCAGTCCTCATTGAAGCTGTGCTTGATATCGGCAAAGACGTTGCGGTTGATCTTGTCCAGGTACGCCCACTTTCCAGCGAACGACTTCGATCGCGAGAAGTTGTATGAGCTGCCATCCAGGTGGGTAGGCAAACCGCCCCAATCGTAGCCGCCACTGTTGTCCTGCTGGAAGGACGCCCCCACTGCAACCGTGGTCGAGTCATTCAGGTCGACTTCGCCGATGGCGTAGAACAGTTGGTTGTCCTTGTCAGCGTAGTCCTGATAGCTGTTTCGACTGTTGTACATCAGGACCGTACGGCCACGCACGGTGCCCTCTGCGTTCAAGGGGCCGCCAACGTCGAGTTGCGTGCGGTAGTTGTCCCACGAGCCAGCACCGATCTCTGCCTTGAGCCGGTATTCACGTGTCGGTCGCTTGCGAACCATGTTGATGGCCGCAGACGGATTACCTGCCCCTTGCATCAGGCCGTTTGCGCCTCGGACAATCTCCACCCGGTCATACATGGCCATGTTGTTCACCGACATGACGTCCATCGAGAAGCTTTCCGTGACGCTGCTCGGCAGGCCGTCGAATTGCAGGTCGTCGACCTGGAACCCTCGCGAGTAGTAAAGCGGACGCTCAGTGCCGAACCCCTTGACCGTGCTGATGCCCGTGGCTGCCCTTGCAACGTCTTCCAGGGACTGCATGTTCTGGTCGTTCATCTGCTGACGCGTGACGACGCTGATCGACTGCGGCGTTTCGCGCAGCGAGAGATTCATCCGCGTCGCTGTGGTGGTGTTACCTGTGGTGTACGACCCCGAATCCTCGGTGATGGCGCCCAGCCCCGAGCCTGTCACGTTGGTCGCGTCCAGTTGCAATGAACCCGACGGTGCAGCCGGCAGCAGCACATAGCTGTTGTCCCCACCTGCAACCGCCTGCAACCCGGACCCGCTCAGCAACACGGCAAAGCCCTGGTCGATGCTGTAGCGGCCATTGATGCCCCGGCTCTGCTTGCCTTCGGTCAGCCCGTTGTCGAACGACAGCACCACGCCTGCTTCGGTGGCAAAGCTGTTCAGCACAGTGGCCAGCGCCCCGGCTTCAATGGCAAATTCCTGCTGATGCAGCGTACGGGCTGTTACCTGGCCTTCAGCAGCGTGGCCAAGTGCTGGAGTGGCCATCAACAACGATGCGCCAAGTAGGGCAAGGCATAGCGCGCTTGGGGTGTTCAACGTGGCGGTGCAGAAGCCTGGAAGGGGATGCTGCATGCTTACTCCTGATGCGGTTGTTGGCATTTTGTGAGGTGTCTGCAAAAGGAGTCGCGTAGCCGAGAGGAAAGTGACAACGCGTTTCGAAATTTTTTCCTGGCCTGATTTTCACGGCCAGAAGTCGATTGCTCTCAGGCCATCATTTCACTATATTGCGATTAATTCTTATTCACTGTTTGGCCTGGATATGCCGTCTGGCAACCTTATCGCGACCCTCTACAACGACCATCAACCCTGGCTCATCAGTTGGCTGCGCAAGCGCACCGGGTGTTCGCAGGCGGCGGCAGACTTCGCCCAGGACACCTTTGTTCGCGTGCTGGTCGCCGAGCGCCGTGAGCCCCGGGCGGCCATGCTCAATGAACCTCGGCATTTTCTGGTAACCATCGCCAAGCGGGTAATGATCGACAGTTTTCGCCGTCAGTCGGTGGAGCGTGCCTATCTGGAAGTGCTCGCCGCGCAGCCCGAGTCGTTCGGGATTTCTGCCGAAGAACAGCTTTCGCTGCTCCAGACACTTCTGGAGCTGGATCGCATGCTTGACGGCCTGGGCGTGAAGGCGAAAACGGCGTTCCTGATGTCGCAAGTGCAAGGGCTGACCTACCCTCAAATCGCCGAGCACCTGCAGGTGTCCGCCAGCTCGGTAACCAAGTACATGGCCCGGGCCACCGAACGCTGCCTCCTGTACCTGGTGGACAATCCGTGGTGACCACCGACGCCCAGCGCCAAGCACTTCGCCATGCGGCGCAGTGGTTCGCGCAGCTGTGCGCGAACCCTGAAGACGCGGCGCTGCGCGCGCAGTGGCAACGCTGGCACTGCCGGAGGGCGGAGCATGAATGGGCATGGCAGCAGTTGACCGAATTGCAGGCGCGCCTGGGCGGCATGCCGCAGCAGTTGGCCTGGAACGTCATGGAAAAGTCCACGCTGCGCGAAAGCGGCCCGAATCGCCGCACGCTACTCAAGGGGCTGTTGCTGGGCGCCGGCGCCGGTTCATTGGCATGGCAGGGATATGACGTTGCGCCCAGATGGATGGCCGACCTCAGAACGCGCACCGGAGAACAGCGCCAAGCGGCTCTTGCCGACGGCACCCTGCTGGTATTGGATACCGATACCGCGCTGGATGTACTGTTCAATGCCAGCACGCGCTTGCTGGTGCTTCGGGCGGGGGAGGTCCATGTAACCACCGGCAAGGACTCACGTCCGTTGCTGGTGCGCAGTGCACAGGGTGATCTGCGCGCATTGGGCACTCGCTTCGCCGTGCGCCAACTCGACGGGCTGACACGCCTCAGCGTCTACCAGCATGCCGTTGCGGTCCGTCCTGAGCAGGCTGAAGGCGAGGTCGTGATCGAGCAAGGGCAATCGGTGACATTTGATCGTCAGCGACTGTTTGCCACGCAGCCGTTGAAAAAAGGCGAAGAGGCCTGGGCTCAGGGGCGGCTGGTAGTGGAGGGCTGGAGGCTGGATACACTCATCAACGAGTTGCAGCGCTATTGCCCCGGCTATCTGGGCTGCGCCTCGGAGGTCAGCCACTTGCGGGTGTCGGGCTCGTATTCGCTTGGCAACATCGAGCTGACATTGAACACTATCGCCCGTTCGTTACCCATCCGAATCCAGCAGATTACCCGTTACTGGACGCGCATCCTGCCGGTTTGATGATTTACGACTTTCGAAGGCCGGTGGCTCAGACATCGGCTCGCACGGTCCGCTTTTGGCACCACTGCCGCTCGGCCAGCAACTCACCCACCGAGCGGCAACCCGTTTCACACGCCAGCTTCGCCTATTTCAACGGAACGTAGATATCCGTCTGCCATTGATCCTGCGGTGTTTCGGGAAACACGCTCAGGTAATGGAAGAACAATGGGTGATCGCGTAGCTCTTCGTTACTGGAGGGTAGCCAGTCGCGGTAAAGCGGGTAGATGGATTCTCCGATGTAGTCAGGCGACCCCGTATGGCGAATCACGGCGCAACGCCCTGCCGGGATGACCCGTTCATGCACGCCGAATTCGTTGGGCAGCACGGCCTCGTCTATCTCGCCGCAAATCGCGAACCTGAAGGCCTCTGCGGGCGTGGTATCGGGATTGTCATAGGGGATGCCAAACGAGCGGCTCACGGCCACTGGCGACTGACCGCTCTGCATGCGCCACTGACGAAAACGACTGACGCTTTGACTGACGAGGCCGGGCGCCCCGCAATGTTCAAGCGCCGCCACGCGGGTTTCGGCGAACGTCACGATACGGATCTGCATGGTGATACTCCTGGAAAAGTGAGGGACAACGAATACCGCATTCCAGACCTGCCAGCTCGGTGCCTTGGCGAACGCACTCGGCGCCATGCCAAAGGCGCGCCTGAACGCCCTTGAAAAGGCCTCGGGGCTTTCGAAGCCAGCACCCAGTGCTGTCTCCAGCACGGACTGACCCGGTGAACCGACCAGTTGATGCGCAGCGCGCCGAAGCCTCATCAACTGCACATACTGTGCAACCGGCACGCCTACATACGCCGTGAATTGCCGGTGAAAATGAAACACCGAGAAGTTGGCGACGCGGCTCAGTGCACTCACCGAGAGATCGCCCTCGAGGCAGGTATCGATATAGGCGAGTACGGCGTCGAACCGTTTTGCGTAGGCATGGCTGTTGCTTGAGTCGGTCACCGAACAAAACCTCCTGAAGATGCGGTGAGCAATAGCATCCGCCTTTGCCCCCTCGTCGTGCCTAGCCGGGTTTGCTCTGATAGGGGTTGCTGCCCCTATGCAAGCCGAGCCAGTTCCCGCGCCACCATCGCCGCCTGCTGCGCACTGGCAACATTGGTAAACCCCATTACCAGCCCGTGCCTGGGCGCACCTGCCAGGTACCACTGCGATAGCGGCTCCACCGCCAGCCCGGCGGCCCGTGCGCGCTTGGCCAGTTTTACATCGTCCACGCCGGGCAAACCGGCTACCAGGTGCATGCCGCCTGCCTGGGTATCGATCAGCAAACGCTCGCCCAACTGCTGCTGCAATGCCTCGATCAGCCATTGCCGGCGCCGGGCGTACAGATTGCGCATCTTGTTCAGGTGCCGCGCAAAGTGGCCTTCGTTGATAAACGCCGCCACGGTGGCCTGCAGCAGGTGAGGGCAGTGGTTGTGCAGCCGGTCGGCCTGGCGGGCGAAGGCCTCGCACTGCTGCGCCGGCACCACCAGGTAGGCCAGACGCAAGCCGGGGAACAACACCTTGCTGAAGGTGCCGGTGTAGAGCACGCGGCCCTGCTGGTCGAGGCTCTTGAGGGCGGGCAGGGGCTTGCCGCGATAACGGTATTCGCTGTCGTAGTCGTCCTCGATGATCCAGCTGCCTTGCCGGTTGGCCCACGCCAGCAGCGCCAGCCGGCGCGGCAGCGACAGCGACACGCCCAGCGGGCTCTGGTGGGTGGGGGTGACCACGGCGAAGCGTGCATCCACCGCGCGGGCGATGCCCTGTTCCACATCCAGGCCCTGGTCGTCCACGCTGACGGGCACCAGCTGCGCGCCGGCTTCCTGCAGGGCGTTGCGGGCCATGAAGTAGCCGAGTTCCTCCAGCCAGCAGCGGTCGCCCGGCTGCATCAGCGTATGGCAAATCAGGTCGAGGCAGGCGCGATAGCCGGCGCACACGAACACCTGCTCGGGGCGGCAGGTGATGCCCCGCGAGATGCCCAGGTAAGTGGCAATCGCCGCCCGTAGCGGTGCGTGGCCGCGTGGGTCCGGGTACACCAGGCTTTCCAGGCCGCCTTGACGCAGTTGCCGGCCGGCCAGCCGCGTCCACAGCTTGCGCGGAAAGGCGTCCAGGGCCGGCAGGCCCATCTGCAAGGGCAGTGGCAGCTCGCCGGAATGGGTGGTCGGGTAGGTGCCTGTCTCTTATACACATCTCCGAGCCCACGAGACCGTACTAGATCTCG
>OLII01000659.1_pt1 | contig 12815 bp, 11 predicted proteins | sample 1609481 | NCBI WGS metagenome assembly OLII01 (sample SAMN05416859, study PRJEB24817) | seawater metagenome | isolation source: Sea water | place: Canada:Atlantic | collected 2013-11
GTTGCAGAATTGGCAAGTTGTTTTCTTTTAAACGTTTATTGCGGCTCCCTTGGGTTTTTTCTTCTACCCAAGTAAACATCATGCTCCAAATAGATTGAGGGCATGCAAAGCCACACCATAAGCGCCCCGACAGAGTCGCCACGGTAAATAAAGCAAATGCAGAAGCCATGGCCACCCAAATTAAAACCAGCAGGTCATCGGGCCATAGTATTAGGCCCATTAGATGAAGCTCGCGATTCTGAAGGTCCATCCATAGTAGTGGTGCGTCATTCACTTCAAGCCAGGGAGCCAGTATAAAAATGGCGATCATGAAACCTGCAATGACGCGGCGCCATTTCTGATACATGCCTTTGGCCAATCGTATGGCTGGGTTGGAACGCGTGGCGTCCACTTCCAATAGGGGGATAAGATTGCTCATAGAACCTCAACTGCTTAGTGACTACTTTTATCTAATGATCTCTATTGCAGGCACTGTGCCACACTGTAAGCTATTGATTTATAAGGGAATTATTCTAGATGGAATGAGTAAGGAGTGATATTTCGTGACGATATATCGCGGCAAGGCGATATATCGTGACTCTGGCCTTTGCTTAAATGATGCCAAGCTTTTTCATGCGCGATCGAAGTGTACTGGGGGGAACTTGCAGAAGGGCAGCGCAGCCGTGTTCGCCAGCAATAACCCCTTGGCAATACTCTAGGGCGCACTGAATATGCTGGCGTTCAGCATCTTGCAGGCTTAATGGCTTAGATGAATTAACGGCGGGCCGGGCATGGCCATCTACGGATGTAATGTGCAGCATGTCGCCATCGTGCAATATGGCCGCGTGTTCTACTCGGTTTTGCAATTCTCGTACATTACCCGGCCAGTTGTATTCGCTTAACCATTTTAATGATTGACTGGTGATGCCATTAAACGATTTTCCCATGCGTTTACAGGCTTGCTGTGCGAAGAGATTGGCCAATAAAGGAATATCCGATTTGCGCTCTCTAAGAGGCACAACATTAAGCGGAAACACTTTTAAACGGTAATATAAATCCATGCGAAAACGCCCCTGCGCCACGCATTGTTGTAAATCAATATTGCTGGCAGCAATGACGCGTACATCAACACTTAATGTTTGTGTGCCGCCCACTCGTTCAAATTCTTTTTCTTGTAAAACTCGTAATAACTTAACCTGAGCCTCAAGGGATAATTCACTAACCTCATCTAAAAATAAGGTACCGCCATCGGCCAATTCAAAGCGTCCTATGCGCCTTTGAACGGCACCGGTAAAGGCCCCTTTCTCATGGCCAAATAACTCGCTATCAACTAAGCCATCGGGAATGGCGCCGCAGTTGAGTTTTACCATGGGACGGTCACTGCGCGCACTTTGATGATGTAGCGCGCGGGCTACCAGCTCTTTACCTGTGCCATTTTCCCCTTGAATAAGGGCGCACGCATCGGTGGGGGCTACCATGGCAATTTGCTGCATTAAATCTTTAATGGGGGCAGACTGCCCCACTAAATCTCCTAAAAATTCGGTTTGAATCTCTTCTTGTAAATAAGTATTTTCAGCTTGTAGGCGTTCTTTTAAGCGTTGTACTTGTTGCAAAGCTTCAGTGAGATTTTCTTGGGCCAGTTTACGCTCACGAATGTCTTTAAACACCACCACTGCGCCGCTTATTTTACCATTTTCAACAATGGGGGTGGCCGAGTAATCCACCGGAAAACTGCTGCCATCTTTTCGCCAAAACACTTCACTTTCATTGAAGCGAGAGCGGCCATCTTTTAGGCACTGATAAATAGGGCACTCTTGCTGCGGGTAATGGCGGCCGTCTTCAAAGCTGTGGTGATGATACTGATGAATGCTTTTACCGATTAAATCACTGGCAGCCCAACCCGTTAGGGTTTCAGCTGCATTGTTTACGAAGGTGGCATTGCCATTGGCATCTAGGCCATACACTCCCTCTGACATGGACTCCAGAATGAAGCGGTAGCGGTGCAGAAGTTCCTCGGTGCTGTAGCCTGGTTTGGGTTCGCTCATGAAAACTCTCGGTTTGGGTCTAATAGCTTGTGCCCCTGACGGGTTTAGTGGCTCTTATGGTGAAGCAGTATAACGCAGTGACGAGATATCGCGACCTAATGAGGGTTTTGGTCTAAAAATGGTGAGCGAAGCTCAGAATATGCTAAATGGGGCGAGATAATTTTTTATTGTTTTAATTGATGGGTTATTTATCTGCCTGCACGGCAGCACCAAAACGTCAGTCGTTTTGGTCAATATCAAAGTATTCATCTCTGCCGCCGCCAAACAAGAGTTGATGGGTTCCATCGCAAAGAGGAGGGTGTCCAGTTTTTTTACAGGCACATACATGAAGCGTTTTGGTTTCAGTGGTCTCATATGCAAGGGGGGAAAACCCACTGTAAGCATGACTGCCATCGCACCAGGGCTGTTTTGCGCTTTTGCCACAAGTGCACCAGAGGTAGCGTTTTCCAGCCATGACATCAACGCTAATAGGCTGCTTATTCGACATGGCAGCTCCTTTTAATAAATGAATAATAAAACATCTATAGACATATTAGTTGAGAATGAAGGTAAGCTGATCAGGTGAGGATTTTAAAATTAAGTAAAGGGCGAAAGTATTGTAATGGGCGGTATTTATTATTTTAAAATACGCTCCCATGTGATGCGCGAACATCCGTTATCAATAAAAAAGACTGTGATGACATCATCACAGTCTTTTTTATTTTGTTTTTAATTTAAATTATGCAAAAGCTATTGAGCCTGCTGCACCCACACCATTCCAAATACTTCGCCGTCATCGTCGTCATTTAAAGTTAAATCTTCACTAAAACCCTCATCATCAGAAATGTCTTTAAAGAAAGCTTTTACTAATAACTCATTACTTTCACTGGCAATCAATGCAAAGGCTGCCACCACATCGTCCGTGTCGCTTTCTTCAATAATAAGGTATCCGTCTTCATCTACACTCCAGGTTAGATTCTCAACATGGTCATCTTCACCTGGTTCGGTTTCTGTGATCACCGCGCTGCCATCATCAGTAAAAACAATGGATTCATCATGCTCAATTTTAAATGTTTTTCCCACTACGGTGGCGTCAGTGAAGCCGCCGTTACCACTGGCAATGTCATCAGTTAAGCGACAGTCATCCACCGCAGCTTCAAAATCATCAAAGCCTTTAGGCACAGCAGGTTCGTCATTTTCTTCATCCCAGCCAGAATCACCTAAACGGCAAGGCACAAACACATCACCGAGTTTTTCTTCGTTTTCATCGGGTATCTGGTTTTCATCTTCAATGATATCCACATCGCCATCGCCCAAATCTATGTTGTCGGGGTCAAAAGCAGCCACGGCAGCATTAAGGGCAATTTCATTGATTACAAAAGGTGCGTCGTCTGGCAGAACGGTACCGCCTTCAAGTAATACCCCAAGACGCCAGAAACCGTCGTGTTCCACTAGGAAAAGCTTAGAAAATTCAGGGCCGCCCCCTTCGTCATTGTCATCGCCCACAGATCCTCCACCATTGCTGTCGTCACCTTCATTATCATTGTTGTCTTCTTCGTCACTGTTAAAAAAGTTAGGCACTTGATGGGGAACTTCAAACACCAGTAACGTTTTACCATGGAGCGTTTGGGTGGTGTAGGTGCTGGTGTCTAGCACTTCAATATCGCCATTATCAAGGTTGGCATCCACAAATCGCAAGGTGCCGCTTGATAAGAATTCAGCCAAAACTAATTTAGAAGGGGAGTCGCTTTCGTTGTCATTTTCGGCATAAATTACCACGGCTTTCAATACATCGGCGCTGGCGGCAGCAGCGCTTACTACTAGATCAATGGTGTCAGGTGCTGGATCGCCAAAGACATCATTACTGCCGTCTAGGTAGCGAACGGTATTGCATGAGGGGCTAGTGGTGCCAAAAGCATCGTCAGCGTCACATCCATACTCGCTGTCTTCATTTACTAATTCGTAGGGGATGCCGTAAACGTCTTGGGATATTTGCTGCTTTAATCGATATGCCACAGAATTAGCTGGGAATGTGGCGGTGTCGCCTACGGCATCTGCCCATAACCAGTTACCTGTGTTGGCAAGTGTGGTGCTGATTTTTTTACCTGAAATATCTACTTCGTCGGCGCTTAAATCGGCTTGAAATAAACCAAAGTCCATTACCACAGAGCCATCACTATTAACGCTGGTGAAATTGGGGCCATCAGTGTCTTCTATTTCAGCAGCAGTAAAACCGCTGGCAGATAACACTAAGAAATTATCTTCTTCATCGCCTGAGTCATCATTGGAGCCATCACTGCCATCACCTTCTTCTTCGTCACCTTCAACAAATTCAGTGCCGTTAAAGAAATAAAATTCAAAGTTTTGGTTGGTGCCATCAAAATCAACATAGCCATATTCAAAGAAAAGGCGTTCTTGCATGGTTTGTGAGTCGTGATAGACATCCGACTCTAGAAAATAAATGCCGCCTGCCAGTACGTCACCCATGTTAGCGGCGGTGGCATCATTGATATCATCGGCAATTTCTATTTCTTCTAAAATAGTTTCTACATCAACATCGGTGACTGCCGCTATGGTATCGCTGTCGGCAATGGCACTGGGGTCAAACGTGCCTCCATCTTCAATGGCTTGCTCAACTTCCTCAACAATGTCTTCAACGGCATCGGTAACTTTGGCGACAATTAAGTCAAATGCGGCGGCTGTATCGACTTCTACATCAGAGCCTTCAACCGCACCGGTATTTTCTTGAATAATAGCTGCGGCTACTTGGGCTACCTTGTGAAGCTTCTCAAACTCTTCGGCAAATGCTTCACCGAAATCATCGGTGGCAGCAGCACCAGCTACATAATCTTGGTCAAGAGGCAGTGAGGTGCCCAATAAGGATTTAATAGAGCTTTCAGCATCTTCAGCGCTTACACCACTGCTTTCGATTTCGTTTTGAATCATGGTGGTTAATGGACTAACAAAACCATAGCCGGCAGGCGCGGTGATGGTATAAGCAGTTTCAATAGGGTTTTCGGGGTCGTCTTGATCTATGGTGCCCACCACAATTTCAACTACTATGGGGTGGTTTGCGTCACTTGGGCTGGCACTGATGCTAAAGTCACCGTTTGGCCCTGTAGAAGCGCTGGGTTCAGTGGGATCACATACTTTATTTTCATTAATATCTAAACAGGCCTTGGCCCCATATAAGTAGCCGTCGGCTGCTTTACCGGCCACAGTTTCAGTGGCGGAAGAGCCAACCACCTCATCGTCATCATCGTCACTTTCTAGATCTATGCAACCGGTCATGGCAATAGCCAAGGTTGGTGCTAGCCACCATTTTAATTTCATGAAGCTTTCCTTTTTTGATCCGTTCGAAATTTACGCTCACTAAAGGTCTAGCCAAAGAGTGGCAAGGGGGCAAAAAATATAAAAGGTTATTCAAATTGCATATAAAGCAGCTTGGAGTATAAGAAAATGATTTAAGAACTTGTGAGAAATGAGCGGTTGGTGCCATGTGCGGCTCAGTGAATAGTCTATCAGGGCTTTAAAGGCAGGGCTAAGTTAAATGGTCAAAAGTGCTTGGTGAATCAAACATAGCTAGCTTGTAAGGTAACAGACGTATAGAAGTCGAGCGCTATATTTTAACCGTTGAAGGCCTTGAAAAACTTTTATGAGGAATTGGCTAGACTTAAATAAACCGTAAAAACTTCGTGCTAGGTAAATCTAACGCTAAGCAATACTGTCATTAAAGTAAGTGGTGCTTTGTGTGGAAAGGTTAATGGGTATATGGGAATATTATTTAAAGTATGTGTTGTTCTATTGGCTTGTTGTATCAGTTTTTTTGGAAGGGCTGATGCGTTGCAAATTACCTATTTTCCTGCCCCAGAGTCTATAGATGATACGCGCTTTGATTACGCTACTGAACTACTAAAAAAGGCTCTTGAGAAGACAGTAATACCAGATGGCCCCTTTAAAATGAAGTCAGGCGGTAAGATGAATGTAGGACGGGCATTTCAATTTCTAGAAGAGGGTAGAATTGTAAATGTTGGATGGAGCAGTCCGACTGTAGAGCGTGAAGAAAAATTTATTCCCATTCTTATTCCCATTAATAAAGGGTTGTTAGGGTATCGTGTTTTTCTAATAAAAAAACAAAATAGAGAGAAATTTTCTTCAATTAATACCTTGCAAGAATTAAAAAAATTAAAAGTAGGGCAAGGGCATGTGTGGAATGATGTGGAAGTATTCAAGGCCAATAATTTTAGGGTGGTCACTGGCCCTGATTATGAAGGCTTATTTGAAATGTTATCAGCTGAGCGATTTGACTATTTTTCTAGGGGAATTAATGAAGCGCCAAAGGAATATGAAGAGCGTAAAGATAAATTTCCTAACCTATTTATCGAGCAGAGAATTCTGTTGTATTACCCTTGGCCTAAATATTTTTTCACGTCCAAAAAAACACCTAAATTAGCTGAGCGTATAGAGCGTGGTTTGAGAATAATGATTAAAGACGGCTCTTTCGAAAAGCACTTTATGATGCACCATAAACAAGACATTGAGAGGGTTAATCTTAAAGGTAGGAAGTTATTCAAAATACATAATCCATTGCTTCCGCCAACTGCCCCAGTTCATCAGAAAGAGTTATGGTTTGATCCGTTTGATTAAATATAGTCATAGAATTAAGATTCACTGAAAAGCCTTCTCTGATAATCCCCGTGCGATGTACATCTTAAATTTAATGGCCAGTCTATCCATTCGATTAATGGCGAAACCCGCCATTAATACAACTGGGCAAACGACTCTTTTGTAACTCAAGCTTTTGGCTGATGGTGAAGAACTAACAAGCGTGGTCATCTAATTGCTTGCCAATGTAGTTAATGGGATTAATTGGTTAAAAAGATAATAAAAATCAAATTATTATGTAAATAATGGGGTTTGTTATCGCGTTTTAGCGTTTTTAATGTGCCTCTTAACGGCGCATTTAAATATTAATATATAAGGATAAAATAGTGACTTCTGAAATTAATAGCGGTTCTGTGCCTGGATGGTTGGGGGGCTTTGAAGACTCCAATTCTCAATTTGCTTACCCTGAGCCAAATCTTACCTCGCTGCCTATGCTTGATAACATGGCGAATATCGACAAGCTTCAGCGTCAGCAAGCGGTTAAGTGGCCTGAATTTAGCTGGGAAACTCAAAAGGGAGAACAAGACCCTAAGCGATGTTTTCAAATGTTCGCCCCTGATATTTCACGGCTCGGTTATACCGATCAGGGCCGGGTATTTTCAATCATATGTCCTCAGCAAGGTACTTATTCCCCTTCGTTTGGTGCTTTAAATGTAGAGGTCACTGTGACGGGGCAAAGAGGCTGGGTGAATGAATCCACTAAACAGCTTGCAGCAGACATGGAGGTAGTGGGCAAAATTTGGTTTAGCCCTAGCGCCCATCAAAAAGAATACGTTAAGTTGCTTTGGGACTTTTTTAAAAAGGTTAACCTTCCGTTTCCATTTGATAAAGCTAATGCCATAAGAGTGACAACTCATAAGCCGGGTGACCCCAAGCAGCCTATTTTTCCACTTCGCTTAGGGGAAACCACCCAGTTCGATGTGCCAGATTTTGCCAGGCATAATGATGAAGCTTGGGATGTTGTTAATTTAGGTGTCGAGATTGGCCCCATCGCAAAGGTAAACCATGAACTTGTGGATGAATTTAATCAGTTGGTGATGGACGTTTTTAATCTGGGCTCGGGCAATATGTTGCAAGCAGGCAATGTATTGACGTGGGATGTGTGGTTCACACCTCCTGAGTTGGTGAATGTTGAAGAGTGGCGAACCCATGCTGAAAGGTGGAGAGATTCAATTGATGCCGATCATGGCAGCCCAGATGGCGAAGGCACAGTTGCTAGGTATTTCGATGGTACTCCCTTCAAGCCAATTGAAAATATGCTAGACATGGAATTAGAAAAAATTAAGGGATTTATTAAAAAACATATACTTTAATTTAACGCCGTAAAAAGAAAAAACGACAGTGTTATTTGAAGGCGCATTCCCTTTAATAATTATGTGACTTCAATAGCACTGTAATTTAGAACATCAAAGAATCCTCTTCGAGTAAACTTCATTAGACTATTAACTCCTACTGACTAAATTTTAGCCTTGAATAGATAAGGAAGTGCCTATAAGGATCTTTCGTGGCCGATGCTATTAAAGCTAGCGATGCCACCCCTGTTTCGTGCTATAAAGTTATAATCTGTTAATCAGCCATTTTACATTGCTCTATAATTTAGCAGAGAAACCACATGGTGAATTAAGCGTTAAGCAATTTGTAAGGCGGTACGGAGCCATGCTTAGCCTGATAGGAGAGTAGTGATGACTTTTATAATCAAAAACATGAAATGGGTAATGCTGGTATCTGGGCTACTGACGTTCACCATGTTTTACGGTTTATTCGCCCCTCAAGCAGCTTTAGAATCTATGTTTGGTGCTACTTTTACAGGGCCGCTTGAAAGTATCGTTATTCGAAGCTGGTCGGCATTAGTCGGGATTATAGGCGGGGTTTTGATTTATGGGTTTTTCAGTGAGCCAAATAGAGTATTTGCAATCATCGTGGCTGCATTTAGCAAAGCCGTATTTGTTTCGTTGATATTGTTATATGGTCAGCAATATTTAATTAATGCGGCACCAGCGATTGCAATGGATTGCCTAGTTGTCATTCTAGCGGGTATTTACCTAGCTGCAGTGCGCCTTCAGCAACTACAATTTAATAAATAATATTCGGTCTTTTAGCCATGTTTATCATCGCTAATATGATTATTTACGCATCTAATCATGTTGAAATTTTATGAATGTATTGGTAGGTAATTTTATGGTAAAGGTATTTATAAGTGTCATTATTTTATTGGCCTGCAGCGGTACACTTATGGCGTCTGAAAATTTAGTGTCGATTAAAAGCCCCTATTCAGTAAAGGAAACTGCTGATCGCTTTGAAAAAATACTAAAGAGAAAAGGCCTTACCACTTTTGCCAGAATAAATCATAGCAAGAATGCATCCGGTGTGGGCCTTGAACTTGTGCACACCGAAGTGATTGTTTTTGGCAATCCCAAAGTTGGCACGCCACTTATGCAATGTGCAAAAACGGTTGCAATAGATCTCCCCCAAAAAGCATTATTCTGGACGGATGCGAAAGGTGATAACTGGCTTTCGTACAATCATCCTGAGTATTTGAAAGAGCGACACAATATTGTCGGCTGTGATCACGTTATTGAAAAGATCAATGGTGTTCTTGGTGCGTTGAGTAAAGCGGCCACATCTAAATAACAGTGCTTAAAAAACACTCTATATGACGTTTACTATGCATTTGAAGTGCCTCTTAGTGCTAAATGTTAATAAATAGACAAATAATCTTAGTTATATTTTTCATTCTAATCATTCTGAATGCTTCTGTGGCATACTAGGTTTATCTTGAACGGTGCAAAACTCATTATTGGCTATTGTACTAAATGTTTTATAGAGCCTCAGAAACCTTAAAAAGTCACTGTTTATCATCAAAATACGATATCTAGAGAAAATGCTTCATTGTTTTCTTATTAAGCTCATATTATGGGTAAATTTAAGTGAGTGATTCCTTCAAAAAGATAAAGGGGCACTTTCTATCATCAATGGCTTTATTAAAGTTTTGTGTGCGAAACAGCACTATAAAATGCAAGTAAGCATGCCTTCTGGTGTTCATTTGTGTTTTATTGAGCGTGACTAGTCTTTACAAAAATTCGACTTTATATTCGAACTGGTGGATTCGGGTGTAAATTTTATATTTCACCAACAATCATGAGTAAAGAAAATGAGTAAAGGTATCGTTAAGTGGTTCAATGCAGATAAAGGCTTTGGATTCATTACACCTGAAGATGGCAGCAAAGATTTGTTTGTTCATCATTCAGAAATTCAAGCAGGCGGCGAATACGCTACATTGAGTGACGGCCAAGCGGTTGAGTTTGAAGTGGGCCAGGGTCAAAAAGGCCCATGTGCAAACAAAGTAGTTGCTGTTTAATTAGCAATAGCTAACAACTTGAGACACGGTTGGCTTAGCTGACCGTCTCTTGAGTCGTTAAGTTTTCTGTGTGCGAGACTCAATCCATTATTTAATGGCGTTAAGGGTTAAAGACATCGGAATATAATAATTAATGGACAGTGCATCCATGTTTTGGGGCCTTTTCTTTGGTTCCATTGGGCTAGGCTATTTTATTTACGGGAAGAAACGCCCCCATGCGGTAGCACGATACACTGGTATAGCGTTAATTATTTATCCTTACTTTATTTCCAATACGGTATTATTGGTCGTGATGGGTATTATATTGTTATTGTTGCCAAAATTTTTAAAAGTTTGAGGAGTATTGTAAGCAAACAAAGCAAGTCTAAATCCTACTTTCAATAAGCTGGCGAAACTCGCTGCGCTCCTACCTATAACTAAGCATTCGATTTAACATACAAATTTACTGTCATAAAACCTGAATTATCACTTTTTCTACATAAAAAGGTGGCGTTATGGTGCTTTCCGTTGCTTGATGATTTACTTTGAAGTGGCTTCTAACTAGAGCCATTTGACCGTGCTGCCTTGAGTCGAACCTGAAATATTGTCCATTGGTGCTTGTTAGGAAGGGACAATACCATGCTTTGATTTGTTGTGAATTCCAAGTGCTTTACAACGCAAGAGATTAGACCCTTAAAAATTAGTGTGTGAAAATGATATGAAATCATATTTTAATAAACTGTTTACGGGTGTTATTTAACAATGGAGGTCAAATTGAGTCATAGGGTAATAAAGGTCATTGATTATGATCAAAACTGGGTTGCCCTTTTTGAATCTGAAAAAACTAGGCTAGCAATGGCTATTGGTGATAATGGAATAAAAATAGAGCATATTGGTAGTACATCTGTCGCGGGTTTGGCTGCAAAGCCTATCATTGATATTTTAATTGAAGTGAAAAAGCTTTCAGGGTTGGACTCTATCAATAAGGAGTTTGAGGCTCTTGGGTATATTGTAAAAGGTGAGAATGGAATTTCAGGAAGGCGTTTTTATGAAAAAGGTGGAGACCGGCGAAGCCATCATATTCATGCTTTTAAACACAATGACTTTAATTTACTTCGCCACCGAGCATTTAAAGAATATTTACTGATGCACCATGATGTGGCATTAGAGTATGCTCAAATTAAAAAAGAGGCGCTTGTTCATAGTGGAAATAATATCAATGTGTACGTTGCACGAAAAAGTAAATTTATTAAAAAGCATGAAAAGCTAGCGCTTCAGTGGGCTGACAAGCTAAATTTCTTTAGCAATTTTAATGACATTTAACCCCTAATTAACATAATTTCTAAGTTATTTTTACTTATAAATTTGGGCCTGGGTTTAATCCGTGTGAATAGTTCAAATGGTGTGATTTTGCTGATTTTCCAAATATCATGATAAGAGAGTCTGCATTGATTGGGCGTGGGCGGCTTTTGATGTGGCTGTTAAGGTAATAGTTAATCACGCATGGTGGTTCGATTTAGATAGGAAGTAAAATAAATATGGAAACTGTAACAAACCTAGAATTTGACTATTTATTTCTGATGACGGTTGGTGGTGTGTTAATAAGTGGATTAGTGGTCTCTGCAATTGGTCGGCATACCTTTTTACCGCGAGTAACCTTGCTATTGTTATTTGGCGTGGCTATGGGTAAAGGTGGTTTAGATATTATACCGATATTTTTTTCCAACCAATTTGAAATTATCAGCGAAATGGCATTGTTGATGGTAGGGTTTTTATTGGGTGGCAAGCTAACAGCCAGCTCTTTGAAAGATTACTGGGGGGCAACCCTATGGATTTCTATTGCCGCTGCGATATTCACCACCTTGATTGTCACCTCTGCGCTTATGTTTTTTGGTGTGCCGCTTGAGCTTTCAATTATTCTTGGCTGTCTTGCGTCAGCCACTGACCCTGCTGCTATTCTAGATGTCACGCAAGAATCAAACTACACAAAACCGTTTAAAAACTTACTGCTTTCAATTGTTGCTCTTGATGATGCTTGGGCATTAATGCTATTTGGAACGGGCATTGCCTTAGTGTCGTCTCTAAGTAGTGTTGGCACTGAGCATTCAGCATTTTTAATGGTGGTTCAAGATATTGGTGGAGCAATATTAATAGGTCTATGTGTTGGCTTTCCGGCCGCTTACCTCACTGGTAGAGTGAAGCCTGGACAGCCAATTTTGTCGGAAGCGCTAGGCGTTGTATTTATATGTGGCGGGTTAGCCTTATGGTTAGAGGTTTCTTTTTTGATTGCCGCTATGGTATTAGGGGCGGTTGTTGGTAATTTTGCTAAGCATCATGAGCAACCCCTGCATGCGATAGAAGGGATAGAGTGGCCTTTTATGGTTATTTTTTTCGTATTAGCAGGTGTGAATCTCGAATTGGAAATGATTGGAGCAGTGGGTCTTATTTGCGCTGTTTATATACCTTTTCGAATTATTGGCAAAATCGCAGGTGCCAGACTTGGTGGCCAGTTTAGTCAGGCAGATATGGCTACTCGCAGGTGGATGGGGGTCGCTTTATTGCCGCAAGCAGGGGTTGCTATTGGTATGGCGCTTGTTGCATCAAATTTCATTCCTGAATATCGTCAAACGCTACTGTCGGTGGCTATTTTCTCAACTGTTTTTTTTGAAATAATAGGTCCTATTTTCACTCGTCTTGCTTTAGAGCGTGTTGAGCATGCTTAAACTCGTTATTAGGCTGAGTTTTTAAACATTTTGCCTGTGGCTCTTTGATTGTTTTCATTTAGTTTTTATTTTTAAGAAAAGTAGTGG
>OLII01000660.1_pt1 | contig 12806 bp, 9 predicted proteins | sample 1609481 | NCBI WGS metagenome assembly OLII01 (sample SAMN05416859, study PRJEB24817) | seawater metagenome | isolation source: Sea water | place: Canada:Atlantic | collected 2013-11
GCTGTATTTTAACGGCCCGAGCGGCAAGTGATCATTTAAATCAACAATAAAAAGTAAGGATGAAACCATGAAAAAAACAGGCGCTTGGTTAGCCACCTATGCACTAGAGCAAGTTGGGGTAAAATACACCTTTGGTATTCCCGGAGTGCACAACACCGAACTCTACGACGAGCTTAATAATTCAAAACTTATCGAGCCACTTCTGGTTACCCATGAAGGTGGGGGTGCGTTCATGGCCGACGCCATTAGCCGAACCACCGATAGCATTGGTTGCATGGTGATCGTGCCAGCAGCGGGTGTCACTCATGCGGCCAGTGGCATTGCCGAAGCACACTTAGATGGTATTGGCATGCTGGTGATCTCTGGTGGCGTGCGCACTGACACTCAGCGGGCTTACCAACTTCATGATATGGACCAACATGCTTTGCTGGCCCCCATTACTAAAGCTTGCTTTAAAATAACTCATCAAGATCAAATTATTAGCACCATTTATGAAGCCTACGACATCGCCACCAGTGGAGAGCCTGGCCCAGTTTTTATTGAGTTACCCGTTAACTTGCAACTTTTTAGCGCTGACATAAACAGCATTCCTACCTATGAAAAAAAACCATTCGCTACTCCAATTAATCAAGACAGCATTCAAAAAGCAGCCGAAATGTTATCTCAAGCCCAGCAGCCTGGTATTTTCGTCGGCTGGGGAGCACGTCATGCCAGTGCCCCATTAAAAGAACTAGCCCAATGGTTGGCAAGCCCAGTAGCCACCACCTTGCAAGGCTTAAGTGTGTTCCCTGCTAATCACCCTTTGCACACAGGCATGGGCATAGGCATATCTTCAGTGCCTGCCTGCGAAAATGCCTTTAAAAAAGTAGATTGTTTACTGGCCATTGGCACACGCTTTAGTGAAATCCCCACCGGCAGCTACGGTATCAGTGTGCCAGATAAACTTATTCACCTAGACATTAACCCAAATGTATTCAATGCCAATTATCCTGCTAAGGTATGCCTTGAAGGGGATGCCGAAGTACTCATACCAAAACTATTAGCAGCTTTAAAAAAAATTCAGAAAAAAGAAAAAAATAACCCATCTTTAATTCAATCCATTCAGAAAGATAAAATAGCCTATAAAAAAGAATGGTCTAATCACAACAGTGGCCAGCGAGTAAACCCAGCCCTATTTTTTAAAGCGTTACGCCAGCAATTAAATGATGATGATTATGTAGTCTGTGATGACGGCAACCATACATTTTTAACCGCCGAGCTTATGGCCATACATAAAAGTACTCACTTCATTGCCCCCACCGATTTCAATTGCATGGGTTATGGCGTACCTGCCACTATTGCCACTAAGCTTTCCCATAAAGATAAAAATGTAGTGGGCATAATTGGCGACGGCGCATTTTTAATGACCTGTATGGAATTAATAACCGCGGCAAAATATGCCATTGCCCCCATTATTTGTGTGTTTAATGATGGTGAGCTTTCGCAGATTGCCCAAGCCCAAGAAATTCCCTATAACCGAAAAACCTGTAGTGTATTAGGCGCACTGGACATCAGCGGCGTGGCCCAAGCCTGCGGGGTTAAATACATTCATTTAGAAAATAATCAAACCATAGACAGCGCCCTGCAAGCAGCCCTTAAAGCATCGCAACAGGGGCAAGCGGTGATTGTGGATGTGAACATAGATTATTCTAAGCGCACCCGTTTTACTCAGGGTACGGTTAAAACTAATTTGAAGCGTTTTGATTTAAAAACTAAGGCAAGATTTATTGGCCGAGCACTGGTAAGGAAGATCAGTGGTTAATCGTGTTAGCACGTTAACACCCTAGTTAAAGCTGCGCTTTGTTTAAAGCTATTCCTTAACTAGGGTGAACATATGGCTATTTATTCCACCACAGCAATGCGCAAGTTATTGGTACCCCCGCTTGGGCTGCCCACATCTCCGTGGGTAATAATAATACGATCACCACTCACCACTAACCCTTTGTCTTTTAATAAGGCAATGGCCTCTTGCGAGTTATTTTTCAAATGGTTTTTATCACAGCTTATGGGGTGTACCCAACGGTAAATGGCCACTCGTTGTAAACTGCTTTGGTGCGCGCTAAAGGCATAAATAGGAAAGTCGGTATTAAAGCGCGACATTAACAAGGTGGTATTACCGGTTTCGGTTAAGGCCACTATGCATTTCACACCGGGTAAGCTATTGGCAGTTTGAATAGCATAGGAGGCAATGGCTTCTTCTGAGCTGGTAATCTCCATGTCTTGCAAGGCACGTCTATCAATAAAGCGCTGGGTCTCGGCGCCGTTACAAATATTGGCCATGGCCTTTACTGCTTCTACTGGGAAATCCCCTGCGGCACTTTCCGCCGACAACATCACCGCATCGCTGCCATCAAGTACTGCATTGGCCACATCCATCACTTCAGCACGGGTGGGCGATGGTTGCGTAATCATAGACTCCATCATTTGCGTGGCGGTAATAACAAAGCGTCCCAATAAACGGGCGCGATGAATTATGTGCTTTTGCATGCCCACCAAGGCCGCATCACCAATTTCCACCGCCAAATCTCCACGGGCCACCATTACCCCGTCGGATGCGTTAATCACGTCATCTAACAAGGACAAATCATTGGCTAATTCAGCACGTTCAATTTTGGCAATTAGGCCTGGGTTAAAACCTGCATTTTTAGCATGCTCACGGGCTTCGTTCATATCTTGTGCTGATGATACAAAAGATACCGCTAAGAAGTCGGCACCGGTTTTGGCAGCGTGCTTAATGTCGTTTAAATCTTTTTGCGTTAACGAAGGGGCCGATAAACCGCCCCCTAATTTATTAATGCCTTTATTGCTTTTTAACACCCCACCCACTAACACAGTACAATGAGTAATAGTGCCTTCAACAGACTGTACGGTTAATTGTATGTACCCGTCATCTAACAATAATACATCGCCGCCTTTTACTTGCTGAGGCAAGCTCTTAAAGTCACAGCCGATAACGGATGCATCTTTTGCCACAAAGTCAGGGTTAATATCAATGGAAACTGCCGCGCCATTTTCTAGGGTCACCTTGCCATCGGGCAACTTACCAATGCGAATTTTAGGCCCTTGTAAATCGGCCAATATGGCAACATATTGATTTTGCTGAGCGGCCACCTTGCGGATTAACGCTGCTGTATCAATGTGCCCCTGAGCGTCACCGTGGGAGAAATTTAAACGAAATACATTGGCGCCCGCTTCTATTAGCTGACCAATTTTCTCTTCGCTATTACTGCTTGGGCCCAGTGTGGCAACAATTTTAGTTTCGTGCTGACTTTGGTTATTTGTTTTTTTCATAATGTGATCTTCTATTTGTTAAAAAGGTAATTAGTTAAATGACAAAAGCGTTAAAAGAATAAATAAAGGTTAGTACAAATTAGCAGGTATTTGAACGCTGGGTGTACGCATTTGGCGTGCTGCGAAGCGGTGATGACTGAGTTGATACGAATCCCTTTTCAAAAAGGGTCTTGTACTTTTTAGTGCCAGATATATGAATTCTGGCTAGGTAGTTAAAGTGCATGGGTTATGAATAACATATTTTTGCAATGGGCGTAGCCATATTTCACATAGTGAAACCAGTAATTGGGTATTGGTTCACGGTAGCGCTCTTTAAGTGCGCCAATGTTTAAAAAATCGGCAGTGGTAAATTCAAACCTTTTCCTCATTCTAAAAGCGTTCACTGCCCCAAGAAAATGCCTAGGCGCCATTACCTAGATAGATTATAGATTTTCCATTCTGATAACTGAGCTATTGCTTAACTACGCAACACTTGAGACATCACTAACTTCCATCTCGCCACCATAAGATAATACCAACCCTACCATGAACATACGCACGCTAACAAAAAACAGGTATTTACCAGCAACTTCTTGCTCATAAGCAGTTATTTTTGGACTAAAAATTGAAGGAAGTACAATCCCAAATAGTTTGGTTTTAGAGAACTGATATTCAAGCGTAGCGCCATTAGCAATAGCGTTAAATTCCAATGACAAAGGCCCTAACTTTTCAACTAAGCACTGTTTCTTAGAGATAAAGTGAGAGGACATTTTAAAACCATCAAAATACCTAACCCATTCCATTTTATCAGTAAAATGAGCACACTCCACAACCAAGTGAGTTTTATTATTTTCTAATGGAAAGCCAAACACATTACAAATTAAATTCGCTAACTTACCACCTCTTTTAACGGACACACAGCCTTCTAATCTCTTAGAGTCCGTATGGACCAGTCTTAGCAAAGAAGGCAGTTTGTGAAAATCATCCCTCATATGAGCTGAAAGAATATTAATATTTAAACCCTCTTTATTGAAGATAGGAATGTTCTTCGGAAAGAATCCTTGCTATTTATTGTCTACCTTGTGGTTAAGATAGGCGCCTACTAAATACGGGAAGGCTTGCGCTACTTATAATCGCAAATACTTAATATGCTTCCTGCTGGCTTACTTGGTATTGCTGTATAAGCTTGCCAGTGGTATTGCCTTCTGATGTGCCATTGTTTTTATAATATATATAATCAAAAACTTTACTTTCGTCCACGATAACTTTAGAGCCAGTCTTAAGATTAGGCACATTAAAAGGCATATTTTGCAATAACCCTTCTATTTCGATTCCTCCCCATTTGACCACTTCAACCCACATCCATTCATTACCCCCATCCATGGTTTTAAAGGGGGCTTTCACATGTATGTACTCCCCTGCTACTAAGCCATTTAAAAACTTATCTTTCAAATTAGGAAGTTTTTGTCTGGCCAATTCACTGGCTGCGTCAATATTTTGATTGTGTTTAACATAGGATATTTGATCTTTCCAACCAAATAATTCTGACAATAAGGCATCTTGTTTTTCTTGAAGAGAGTCACCTTGAAAGCCTGAAAAGTCCACTTCCAGCAGAAAATTATTAGGATCTCCTTCTTCTGGTTTAGCAGGATTAAATCGAACCTTCATACTCTGCTGAGCATTTTCAAATGTTAAATCACTAAAATGTGCACTAACCAAACTGTTTTTTATTTTTTTAATATTAAGCTCTATGCTCCAGTCATCAGCCAATTCCTCTCCTTCCACCATAGATTGAGTCACAAGGTTAATCAGCGACCCAACGCTTTTACTATCAGACCAAGAAAAGTCATTCACCACCACATCGGGTTTAAGAAACTTAACCATACCTAATGTGATGCCGCGGTTATATTCAGTATTTTTGTAGACATGAATAATAGTATGTTCAGAAACATCAGGAACTCCATCAGACCAGCTGGAAATCCTCAAATCATGCCAAATCTGTGGAGTGAAAATTTCTCTGGTTTCCTCATCCCAAATAAAACCATTACATTTAATGGCTAATTGCTCAGTAAAATTTAAAGCATCCAGCATTCCACTAAAGATGTATTTCTCTGGGTAAGCCACATTAATAATAATTGCCGTGTTTATGGCTTGTAATTTAGTGGCGTCATTTTGACTTAAGCCTTTACCAAATAGTTTAATTGATTCAGCACTAGGAGGCGCATAGCTCTTCTGTACATTCTTATTCAGTTTGATATTTAGCACCGGAGTTACAGGGTAAGTATCAAAACTTTCAACAAGAGTGAACTTATTTTTTAAAGCGCCAGAAAGCACTCCCTGAACTTCTTTATCAGAATTCGTCGTACAATGAGAGTCTAGGTAAATGGCGTATTGATAGGCGATTATAGCAGGGCTATCCGCTTCTTTAGCAAGTCCAAGTGCACTATGGAATAACAAACACAGCAATAGTATTATCTTAAATCTCATCATTCGCTTAACTCAACTAGCAATGCTAAAGGCATTAACTTAATTTTTTATCTTATCAGCTTAAAAATATAAGTTACTACAAAGAGGTGTCTAGCATTCACTAAACTAATATTTAATAAATGAATCATAGAAAATTCACTTAACATCCATGTATAACTAAATTGCATACTTCCAACTGTACCGATTAGCCTTAAATAAGCAGGCTAATTTTTTAACGTACCTTACACTAATTAGTTTCACGCTTCACCTTTCTAGCACCATACAAGCGAGACGCCCAACCAAAATACGGAATCAAAAACAGCGCACTCCAAAAAATAATGCTAATACCATAAGTGATGATCGAATCTATTTTGGTGCACTGCTTATGCTGCACACATAATTCATTAGAAGTTAATATGCTTAATATGCTCACTAAAATGAAGGTAACTATCAAGTAAGTAAAAATCACAAGTAATCGTCGTAGTCCACTAGGATAATCATAGCCCTCATCTTTCACACGCTCAGCTAGCGATTCATAAGAAGGCTTGTTCTTGGCATCATGAACCACCACAATCGCATTGGTTAATAAATCATGTATGGCCTGGTGTTTGCGGGTGGTTAGAACAAAAATTAAAGATGGAATACCCAATAAGAATTTAATTATTGAACGAAAATAAGCGACCACGATATTAAGTGGCCTTCCTGTAGAAGCATTATTAATACGAATCCCCACCTTTAAATGACCAAGGCTTGCCCCTTTTATACTTAACATAATGGACTCAACGCTAAATGCAGGAATAAAAGCAATGGCTGCTGCCACGTACTGGTTTTCAAAGCCAAGTGCGCTTACCACTAAAATAGACATAATAAAAACGAAAGATGCAATCAATGAGTCGATTAATAAGGCTTGAATTCTAGGGGATAATCTTGCGTACATAAAGGCTAGCTATAAAGTGTTGGGGGCAGATTATAAATCAATTCCCCCTAGAAGATAAGTTTGTAATTTAAGCAGTTTTATTTATAGCTTTTAAAAGTTGCCCATTTCTCCCTTCAAAAAATCGAGCTAGTTCCTGTCATTATGAAAAGTAAACTCGCCCTAATGGTTTTTAATCACTCGCGAATTCAATTAGAAGCTACTTCACCCGCACTTGGTATTCAAATTTGAAGGTGGGTGTCACACCATCAAAGGTAGGCTTGAAGGTGCCTGGTAAAGTCAGTTTAAAATGGGTAATGGCTGAATCATATCCATCAGTACTGGTCACTGTATGATTAAAGTTAGTGCCATCACTGCTAAAACTTATGCTATCACTGCCATTATTGATAGCGCTGAAAACATAATTTAATCCACTTGCGGTAGTGCCACTGCCATCAGTAAAGTCCACAGGGCTTCCTGCTCCATCAAAGTCATCGACGTATAATTCTAAATTAGATGCCAATTCTTGAACTATCACCGTGCTCCCTAAATCACTGCTTATATTGCCTTGGTTTAATACATCCACAGTATAAGTCATTACCGCACCAGGGATGGCTTTAGGAAAAGTGGCGCCATTTATAGGATCATTCATTACGTTAACTGTGGTGGTTAATTGAAAACTTGGGTCGCCGGCGCAATGGTAAAAGGCATCCGCGGGAATAGCCGAATGATTGCTCGATTGATTTCTGGTCCCCCAATAAAAGTCGTACTGGTCTCCGCCTGTGTATTCTTGAATTCGAAATTCAATGGGCGTAAACCCAGAAGCAAGCACTGTTCTAGAGCTAATATTCTGCGAAGAACCTCTCGGCCCATGCAAACCGTAATAAGCACTCGCTATGTTTCCATCTACCCAAGACTCAACTGCATCATCTCCATCTACTCCAAAATAACGGGCTTCAGAATTATCTCGGTAAATATAGCCTTCAAACACCGCTAAAAAATGATCATCGGCACTGGTAAAGGGATTCCCCGATCCATTGATATTGGAAAAAATGGTTTGCCCTTGTAAATAGCTCATGGTTGAACGCGCATCCACCAGCGTTTGATACGTTGCGGCATTGTTTATGTTGCTGGTGCCATACCCAGTAATATCAAAAAACTTTACCAATAAACCTGGCTGCGGACTTAAACAACTTGCTGGTATACCTGAGTTAGTTAAGACATAAATGGCAAATGCAGCTGTGTTGTTACTGGTATCACTGTCGGGCGCACTACCTGTGACGACGGCGCTAATATTTTGAGTGCTGCCAGTGGTGGTACCGCTATCCAATAATGTGGTTAAACTTAACGTGGCGGCGCTGCCGTTGGCATTAATGGTTTGATCGAACATGCAGCTAATGGTGCCACTGGTACCCGTACAGCTCCAGTTATTGCCTGTGTAACCGGAGATAGTAATATCACTGGGAAAAGTAATGTCTAGCAAGGTATCACTGGTGGCGCTACTGCTAATTTCTAAATTATTAACCGTTAAGTTAATTACATTTGTACTGCCAGCCAGCCAAGACTGACTACTGCTGTCGTTGCTAGTAAGTGATAAGTTTTTAGTGCACACATCGTGGCTGCCATAGGAAATAGCCAAGGTAGGAATGGGGCAAGCTTCACTTCTAATATCAATATTACTGGAGGTAAAAGGCAGCCAGGTGGCCGTGGAGTATTCAGTGGGGCCAGAATAGTCTCGAGAAAATTGAACGGTTAAACCACCATCATTACCGGGCTCGCCGCCTATTATTTCCAACTCATGTTCACCCTCAGTTAAAAAAACTGAGCCCACCAAGACATCGTCATTAATGCCACCATTTATTCCCCAGCTATTAGCCCACCATAAATCATCTAACCATTTTTCCTGTAATCTATTAACTGTATCGACATAAAGACCGCCTCCATAACCATAGTCGGCTCCATAACGTATTCCCCAGTCACCACTTTCCCCAGTTTTCACTTTAAAGAATGTTTTTGAATAGGCTATAAAGTTCTGGCGGCTACGGCCTGTGCCCTGATTTTGGTTAGTGACAACTGTAAAGTTATCTGGGTGGCTACAGCCGTAAGAAGTGTTATTGTCATTACCTTGATTAAAAATCGAGACCGCTTCGTCGTAACTATCAGGGTTCACACCGTTATTAGAGCGTGTATGAAATTTCACTTTACCGGTAACAAAGGGTAATTCGGAAATTGTCGTGCTTGAACTACTCACATTCTGATTACCGTAATAAACATAGATAGTTTGCGAAGCATTTATATTTAGAATGGGCAAACTTACCCGAACGCTGGCCTCTTTAATGCCTGCATCCCAACTATTAATGGTAAAGGGTAAAGGAGTGCTATCGTCGTCACTGTAAATACGTAAATCGGCTCCGCTATTGCTCCACTGGTATTGGGAGTGCAAATTAGAGCTGCTCAAAAATAAATCTACTGGGTAGTCCGTTAAGCCATTAAAGTCGCTTTGAGTCACGGTAATGCTAGTGCGGAAAGGCCAATCACAAGATTGCCGTGCAAAGCTTGATTGTGCAGATAAAATAATCAGTATAAATACAACAAGCTGAGGCATTCATTGTCCTTACTACTTAGCTATCTCAAGTTAGCTATCTCAAATATCTGGTTAATAAAGCACTATAATGCTTTGTTTTTTTGTGACGAAATCGGCAGGCACGATACAAGAAACCATGCTAGATAGCCATATGGGAAAAACTGACAAATCACTGCTTATTTCCAACAGCGTAAATCATTAAACACTAAAAAGCCGCGCTTAATCTTTACAAACATAAAATCTAGCTGAGAATCTCTCACATACTGAATATTGCCACCTTGGGTTATCTTGGCAATGACTCCCTACGGCAGGTAGCCCACGGTGTAACATAACAAAGGCATTTGGACTAATTTCAGGTGCGCTCGTGCTTAACGAAAGGTAGGTGGAAAATGGACTGTTTGGGGATTATTTAAGCGGTTTTTTCACTTCATAAAAAAAGCCAAGTTCAATTTATTGCCTAAGCAAAAAACCAAACTTGGCTTCCCATTTTAAACCGCCAGCGCTATTTTTGGTTCGGGTCAAAAATGTGCACTCACTTTTTAAAATTTTTTAAGGCCTAAAAAGCTCACTCTTTTTTAGAGCCAACCTTTTATGGGCCATGCCTTCTATTGAGCCGTTATCTATCGGCCCAGCAGTCCTCGGGCAATCACTTCCTTCATGATTTCAGAGCTACCGGCGTAAATAGTTTGTACACGGGCATCACGATAGAAGCGTGAGATCGGGTATTCATCGGTGTAACCGTAGCCACCAAACAACTGTAGGCATTCATTAACCATTTTAAGCTGCATTTCAGTGGCGGCCAGTTTTAGCATGGCTGCATCTGTCACCGTCATGGCTTCGCGCTTGTACTTGTCCATGTGCAAGGCTAAAAGCGCACGACACATTTCTAACTCAGTACTGCATTCGGCCAGTTTAAAGCGGGTATTTTGAAACTGCCCCACCGATTGACCAAACGCCTTACGCTCTTTTACGTAATCTAAAGTTAAATCTAAAGCACCTTGGGCATGACCAATGGCTTGCACAGCACAACCTAAACGTTCACGAGGCAGTTCTTGCATTAGGTAAACAAAGCCTTTGCCTTCTTCTCCTAACAGAGCATCTGCTGGAATGCGCATGTTTTCAAAAAATAATTCTGCTGTGTCGCTACTGTGTTGACCCATTTTATGAATAGGGTTACCGGTGCTGAATCCTGGCAAAGTAGTATCAACTAAAAATAATGAAATACCTTTAGAACCCGCATTCGGGTCGGTCTTGGCACACACAATCACCATGCCCGCTTGGTTACCGTTAGTGATGAAGGTTTTAGAACCATTCAATACGTATTCGTCACCGTCTTTAATAGCACTGGTGCGAAGCGCCGCCAAATCACTGCCCGCGCCGGGTTCTGTCATGGCAATAGCGCCCACCACTTCACCTGTGGCCATTTTAGGTAGCCACTGATCTTTTTGAGCCTGATTACCAATATTTAAAATGTAAGGCGCCACGATGTTAGAGTGAATGTTATAGCCTGTGGCTAAGCCATGTAGGCCCAAGCGACACATTTCTTCCTGAATCATTTGGCACACATCAAAACTGGCCCCTGCTGTGCCGTATTGCTCGGGTAAATCCACCAGTAATAAACCCGCTGTGCCCATGACATTCCACATTTCCTTGGGCATTTCGTGGTTTGCTTCCCAGCTGTCCACGTGAGGCAGAATTTCTTGCTCTAAAAAGCGCAAAACCATGTCGCGGAACATTTGCACTTCTTCTTGATTGGCGTCTAATTCAGTGGTCATGATTTACCCTCATTCATTATTTACATGGACTAGCATGGCTAGGAAGTATTAGGCGAATTTTGGCCATGTATGCCCTGACAGACAATGATGTAAGCAGTCATTTGTTTAGCATATTCGGACATTATCTTTTAAGATATACCAAGCAAAACCCAAGTTCAGCCCTTAAAGGCCCCAACAGTTACCTATAACGGACACTTTGCCCTAAAAACACTGCTGACTTGGTATCACTTCGCTAATAGGTAATAGGTAATAGGTAATAGCCCTTATGATGCTTACCGACAATCACACCGTAGCCAGCTATTTTGCCCGCGTTCACCTAGATAACGCCGTGCGCCTTGGGGGCAACGAAACTGACATACTGGCCAAAGCCAAGCTAACCCGCGCCCTATTAAAGCAACCGCGCACTCGCGTCTCTGCCAAACAATTGGCCATTATCATCCGCGCCAACTGGCAAACCAGCGGCGATGAGCTTATGGGTCTTACCCAGCACAAAATAAAGTTTGGAGTATTTTCATTGCTGGCCGAACGCTTGGTGGATTTAAAAACACTCGGTGATGTACTAAAGCACACCGTTGAGTTTTATAACCTTATAAGCGATCAACTGCATTTTTCATTAGATGTGAACCAGCAAGAAGTTCGCTTCAGTGTGGAGCCTGCTTTCAAACAAGAAGGAGCTCATGCCAATGCCAAACAAGCGGGTGCATTGCCGCCGCGCAGTTTGCTTATTGAATATTTGTTATTGGTGTGGCATCGCTTTCCAAGCTGGTTGGTGGGGCAAGTTATTCCCTTAACCCGAGTATGCCTTCAATACCCTAAACCTTTGCATTTCCCTGAATACCGCTTAATGTTTTCAAGCCCCTGCCACTATGAAAACAAATACAATGCGGTGATATTCGATGCCAAATATTTAAATTTACCCATTATTCAAAACCCCAAAGAGCTGCACGACTATTTAAATGAAGCCCCTATTCAGTGGTTTAAAAAACAATCGTTTTTCGATACCTGCAGCGCTCAAGTGATGCGAATTTTAGAAGAAATCAACAACGTTAAAGAAACCGACTTAGAAGCCATTGCTAACCGTTTACACATGACCAGCCGCACTCTACGCCGTAAGCTCACTCAAGAAGGCAGTGGCTTTCAGCAATTAAAAGACAACGTACGTCGTGATCAAGCCATTGGTTTTTTTGAAGACACCAGCCTTACCATGAGTGAAATTGGTCGCCGCTTAGGGTTCACTGAACCCGCCACTTTTACCCGCGCCTTTAAAAAATGGACAGGGGTTTCCCCCAGCGATTACCGCAACTACAGCTTAGGTTTAGAAGTGCCTAACCTTAATAAAATCCAAAGTGATTAATAATGCTATTGTGAAAACGAAAGGAGCAATTTATTAATAGAGTTAGGATAAAATACAAGGCTATTATTAATACACTGCCTTAAATAACGGCATTAACTAGGAACCACCATGACCCAACTTTCAGCGCTTGTTTCAGTTAATTGGTTACACCAACACCTACAAGATGAAAATCTTGTATTACTAGATGCCAGCATGAATAAAGTGGTGGGCATGGAGCCGTTGGTTTACGAGCAGTTTTCTTGTATTCCTAGTGCCATTAAGTGTGACTTAGAAAATAATTTTCATAATACCCAAGCCACACAACCTAATACCCTCCCAAGCGAACAGCAATTCACAGAACAAGCACAAGCCTGAATGGCACTGCATTAAGCCATTCCAACATTCGTTCCTGTGTTCTTTCGCTGT
>OLII01000661.1_pt1 | contig 12793 bp, 8 predicted proteins | sample 1609481 | NCBI WGS metagenome assembly OLII01 (sample SAMN05416859, study PRJEB24817) | seawater metagenome | isolation source: Sea water | place: Canada:Atlantic | collected 2013-11
ATGACGGGGTGCAACGCAGCCTGCGCGCCCTGAGCCGTCGCGACCCGAGCGAGTTCACCGGCTACGGCCATGCCAAGGGGTGCGCCAACCTGCGCGCCCGGCTGGTGGAGAAACTGCTCGATACCCGGGTCAACGCCCACCCCGAGCAGATTCTGCTGACCAGCGGCGCCAGCCATGCGCTGGACCTGCTGGTGCGCTACCTGGTGCACCGCGGCGACAGCGTGCTGGTGGACGAACCGGGCTACCACAACCTGTTCCTCAACCTGCGCCTGCAGGGGGCCCGTCTGCTGGGGGTGCCACGCACCCGCGACGGCATCGACCTGGACGTGCTCGAGGCGCAGATCCGCGAACACCGGCCCAAGGTGTTCTTCACCAACACGCGCCTGCAATGCCCCACCGGCACCAGCCTGACACTGGCGGTGGCCCACCGTCTGCTGCAACTGGCGGAAAAGTACGACTTCCTGATCGTGGAGAACGACATCTACGCCGACCTCGACCCGTCCGACCAGCAGGCGCTGGCAGGCATGGACCAGCTGGCGCGGGTGATCTACGTGGCCAGCTTCTCCAAGAGCATCGCGCCGTCGCTGCGGGTGGGGTTCGTTGCCGCGCACCGCGACCTGATCGACGAACTGGTGCCACTGAAGATGGCCAGCGGCCTGACCACCTCGGCAATTGCCGAGGAACTGGCACTGGAGGTGCTGCTGCAGGGGCGCCACCGCAAGCACGTCAAGCAGTTGCAGGCCAACCTGGCCCTGGCCCATGAACAGGTGGCGCGCAAGCTCGAGGCGGTGGGCATGGAGATCTTCGTCAAGCCCCATGCGGGGTTGTTCCTGTGGGCCCGTCACCCCCAGGTCGAAGACGCCACGGCACTGGCCATGGACGCACGCGAACACAAGATTCTGCTCGCGCCCGGGCAACTGTTCATGCCCGATGCGCGGGTGGTGCCGTGGCTGCGCTTCAATGTGGCGCACGCGCAGGATGAGCGGATCTACCGGCTGTTGGAGCAGGCCGCGCACTGACCAGATTCGACTCGCCTCTTCGCCAGTAGGCGCCGGCTTTGCCGGCGAAGCGGCCCGCCCGGGCGACACACCCGCAGGTCCGGAGAATCAGGCATGACACGCAGAGGAATGTCGGTGGGCACGCCCGTTGCCCGCGCGGACAATGCGCCGCCTCTACCGTCATTGCTTTTGCGAGGTTCCCCCATGTACACCGCCATCGGCTACGCCGCCCAGTCGGCCACCACGCCCCTCGCCCCCATGACCTTCCAGCGCCGCAGCCCACGCCCCGACGACGTAGCCATCGAGATTCTCTACTGCGGCGTGTGCCACTCCGATATCCACCAGGCCCGCAACGAATGGGGCATCGCCGTGTACCCGCTGATGCCCGGCCACGAAATCGTGGGCAAGGTCACTGCCGTGGGCGCCAGCGTCAGCCGCTATCAGGTGGGTGACCTGGTGGGTGTGGGCTGCATGGTCGACTCCTGCCGCCACTGCCAGGCCTGCGCCGCCAACCTGGAACAGTACTGCCTCGAAGGCCCGACCATGACCTACGCCACCCCCGACCGGGTCGACGGCAGCAACACCATGGGCGGCTATTCCAGCAGTATCGTGGTCGACCAGCATTTCGTGGTGCGCATCCCGGCCGGCATGGACCTGGCCAGCGCCGCGCCGATCCTCTGCGCCGGCATCACCACCTATTCGCCGCTCAAGCACCACGGAGTCAAGGCCGGGCACAAGGTCGGCATCCTCGGCATGGGCGGCCTGGGTCACATGGGCATCAAGCTGGCCAAGGCCATGGGCGCCGAAGTCACCCTGTTCACCCGTTCGGCCAGCAAGGCCGAGGAAGCCCGCCGCCAGGGCGCCGACCATGTGGTGGTGTCCACCGATGCCGCGCAGATGGCCGCCGTGGCCGGGCACTTCGACTTTCTGCTCGACACCATCCCGGTGCAGCACGACCTCAACCCCTACCTGGAAACCCTGAAGTTCGACGGCGTGCACATCCTGGTGGGCCTGATCGAACCGGTGGAGCCGCCCCTGCACGCCGCCAACCTGGTGCTCAAGCGCCGCGTACTGGCCGGCTCGCTGATCGGCGGCATCGCCGAAACCCAGGAGGTGCTGGACTTCTGCGCCGAGCACGGCATTTGCTGCGACATCGAGATGCTCGACATCCAGCACATCAACGAGGCCTATAGCCGCATGATCGCCGGCGACGTGAAGTACCGCTTCGTGATCGACATGGCCTCGCTCAAGGCCTGAGCCTCCGCCTCACAGGTTGAAGCGCCCCAGCAGGTGGTGCTGTTGCCCCACCTGCTCCACCATCACCGCACACTGGCGCACCTGCACCTGGGTGCCTGCGGCCACTTCATGACTGATGTCGCGAATGGTCGTGGTGTTGCGGTTGATCTCTTCGCTGGTGGCGCTCTGCTGCTCGGCCGCGGTGGCGATCTGGGTGTTCATGTCGTTGATGCGGGTGATCGCCTGGCGAATGCGCACGAGCCTGTCGTTGGCCGCGCCCGCCTCCTCGGCGGTCTTGCCGGCGCTGTCGCGGTTGTGCTGCATGCGCGACTCGGCGTGGCGCACCCCGGCCTGCAGCTGGTCGATCATCTGGCGGATCTCCTGGGTCGACTGCTGGGTGCGCGAGGCCAGCGTGCGCACCTCGTCGGCCACCACCGCGAAACCTCGCCCCGTCTCGCCGGCACGTGCAGCCTCGATGGCGGCATTGAGCGCCAGCAGGTTGGTCTGCTCGGCAATGCTGGTAATCACCGCCAGGATCGACTCGATGTTGTCGCTGAGGCGCGACAGGTCATTGATTGCATGGCCGGTGTCGTCCATTTCGCTGGCCAGTTGCCGGATCGCTGCGGTCGAGCGTCGCACCACGTCCTCGCCGCCGTGTGCTTCCTCGTCGGCAATCACTGCGGCCTGCGCCGCTGCCTGGGCGTTGCGCGCGACGTCTTCGGCGGTGGAGGCCATCTCCTGCATGGCCGTGGCCAGTTGGTCCAGCTCCTGCAACTGGCGCTGCAGGCGTTCATCGGTCCGGGTGGCTTCGGCCGACGTCAGGTGGGTGCTCTCGCGTACCTGGTTGGAGGTGCTCATCACCTGATGGATCAGGTTCTGCAGGTTGCCCAGAAAGCCGTTGAACTCGCGCGACACCAGCGCCACCTCGTCATTGCCGCCGTCGGGCAGGCGCCGCGTCAAGTCGCCGTCGCCCTGGTTGACCTCATGGAACGAGCGGTGCAGCAGGTCCAGCGGCTTGAGCAGGCGCCCGAGCAGCAGGCCCAGCACCACGAGGCTCACCAGCACGCCGAGCAGCGTGGCCAGCACTGCACGCCAGGTCAGGCTGTCGGCCTCGGCCATCACGATGCGCTGGTCGAGCACCACGCCGATCAGCCAGTCCATGCCCTCCAGGTAGGTCAGCGGGGTGAAGGACACCAGTGAATCGTGATCGCCGGTTCTAACCGTCTGCAGCTGGCTGTCCAGCGCCGGGTGCTGGCCATCGAACAGGCTGCTGTAGGGCTTGCCGTTGTACTGGCTGTCGGGGTGGGAAATGATCGTGCCGTTGCGGCTGAGCAGAAAGGCATGGCCGGCGCCGTTGAAGTCCAGGGTATTGATGGCATCGGCCACGCTCTTGAGGCGGATATCGCCGCCCAGCACGCCGGCGAAGGTAGCGCCATCGTGGAGGCGCGTGACCGCCGAAATCAGCGTTTCGCCAGTGGCCGAGTCGATGTAGGGCTCGGTGAGCACCGCCTTGTCGGCGCCCTTGGCGACGGCATACCAGGGCCGTGTGCGCCCGTCCCAGCTCGCATCGGGGCGCCAGCTGGGCGTGTTGGTGAGGGGTTTGCCGTCGCGTTGCAAGGCGCCGAATATCAGGATGAACTCGTCCTTGAGCATCGGGCTGTCGATGATGCGCTGGGTGTTTTCAGGGCTGTAGCGGCTGTCGATGACCTGCGCCACCAGGCCCATGAGCTTGAGCTTGGCGTTCAGCCAGTTCTCGATCTGCCGGGCCAGGGCACCGCTGGACTCGGCGATGCCGGCAGACACTTGCTTGTGCAGGGCGTCGCGCACCTGGCTGACCTGCGCCACCGACAGCAATCCGGTGGTAATGAACAGCAATGTGGCGGCCGCCAGGCCAGCCTTGTGAACGATCTTCATGCCTGCACTCCGTGCCGAATCGAGCAAACGGGCATGCTAGGCAGGCGTACTGGCACACTGCAATCAACGTTGCGATGATTGCCCGGTGCCGTAATGGGGATTGTTTACCGGCATCACGGCCACTGCTTGTAGGACGAACCCGGCGCACGGCATCCGCGCCGCGGGCAGGCAAAAAAAAACCAGGGCCGTTTGCGGCCCTGGTCTTTTTCGTCATGGTGCCTGTCAGCCCTTGAGCTGCCTGGCCGCACGCACGTGCATGAACACGCCCATCAGTGCCACGATGGCCGCGGCCGCACCGGTGGAGAACACCAGTACCTGGTAGTCCGGCACAAAGGCCATGGTCACCAGGCACCCGATGATGAACACGATCACCAGGTAGGTCAGCCACGGGAACAGCCACATCTTCAGGCGGATTTCCTTGCCCTCGGCTTCCAGCTTGCGGCGCATCTTCAGTTGCGAGAACGCGATCACCAGGTACACCAGCAAGGCGATCATGCCGGTGGTGTTCATCAGCACGTCCAGCACGTCTTTCGGGCGCAGGGTGTCGCTGAAGTTGATCAGGGCGACGAACACCGCTACCGAGCACGAACCGATGATGGCGAACACCGGCACACCGGTACCGGCGCGGGTGATCTTGAAGAACGACGGTGCATCACCGCGGGTCGACAGCGAGAACAGCATGCGCGAGGCAGTGTAGTGCGCCGAGATCAGGCAGCTGCTCACCGAGGTCAGCACCACGAAGTTCATCACGAACTCAGCGCCCGGAATGCCCAGCAGTTCCAGGGTACGACGGTACGAACCGTAGCCCGACTGGCCCATCAGCGGGTCGTTCCACGGCACCAGGGCCACGATCAGGAAGATCGAACCCACATAGAACAGGCACACACGCCACACCACCGAGTTGGTGGCCTTGACGATCTGCTCGGACGGGTTCTTCGACTCGGCGGCCGCGATGGTCACGATTTCGGCGCCCAGGAAGGCGAACATCACCCCCAGCATGGCCACCACCACTGCCTCCACCCCATTGGGCATGAAGCCCTGGGCCGTGAGGTTGCTGATGCCGTGGACCTCACCGGTGGGCCACAGGTTGGCCACGGCCAGCCCGCACACCACAAGGAAGCATATGATCGCCACCACCTTTATCAGCGCGAACCAGAATTCGAACTCCCCGTAGTGCTTGACGTTGAAGAAGTTGACGCTGATCAGCACCAGGGTAGTGGCCAGCACGAACACGTTGACGCTGATGGAGGGGAACCAGCCGTGCAGGATCTTGCCCGCCACGTAGGCTTCCCAGGCCATCAGGATGACCCAGAACCACCAGTACAACCAGCCGATGGTGAAGCCTGCCCAGCGCCCGATGGCGCGCTCGGCGTAGGTGGAGAACGAGCCGGTGTCTGGCGAGGAGGTGGCCATTTCACCCAGCATGCGCATGATCAGCACCACCAGGATGCCGCCGGCCAGGTACGCCAGGATGGCGGCCGGCCCGGCGCTGTGGATCACACTCCCCGAGCCCACGAACAGCGCACCGCCGATCACCCCGGCGATGGACATCATGGTCAGGTGGCGCGATTTGAGCGAAGCGCTAAGCTTGCTCTCGGGCTCCACCTTGGAGGATGTGGAAGTCGATGTAGCGTCCATCAGTTGTCTACCCCTTGTTTTTCTTTTTCCAGCGAACACGCAAGACCGGCGAATGCCGGGCTTCATTGCTCGTCAGTGTCTGATTGTGTACGGGATGGATCGCAAACCCGGCGGGCATCCATGGCCTTGAAGGTCGGCAATCGTGCTGTGCACGCCCGGGGGCTTGCCCCTGGCGGTAGTGATCGGGCCTCTCAACATGCTTTAGCTGGCGAATACAGACCCCTAATGTAAAAATGTACGACACAGAGAGCCATGCACAGCGCCGTGAAATATGCACTGCACTGTACAGGCCGCCAATGCAGTACACCCCCGTTCCCTGCAGGCGCCAGGCGTTACGCACCCTGAAGGCACAGCCCCAACATGCTTGAATTACGACCCGACTCCGCCCCCCCGCTCGTCAACCAGATCATCAACGGGTTGCGTGAGTTGATCGAGAACCAGACCCTCAAACCCGGTGCCAAGGTACCGTCCATCCGCGCCTTCGCCGCCACCTACTCGGTCAGCACCTTCACCGTGGTCGAAGCCTACGACCGGCTGGTGGCCCAGGGCCTGCTGGTCAGCCGCGGCAATGCCGGCTTCTTCGTCAACCGCTCGGTCAACGAGCGCATCGAAAGCCAGGCCAGCGACGCCGAGCCGGGCAAGCCGGAGTTCAACTCCGAGTGGTACCTGCAGAACATCTTCGAAAACCGTCAGCTGGCCTTCAAGCCCGGCTGTGGCTGGCTGCCCAACGAGTGGATGTTCGAGGACGGCCTGCGCCGCGGCCTGCGCCAGGTGGCCGGCAGCGTGATGGAACTGAGCGGTTACGGCGACCCCATGGGCCTGCTCGAGCTGCGCACCCTCACCGCGCAGAACCTGGAACAGGACCAGCGCATCGTGGCCAACCCCAACCAGCTGATGCTCACCCACGGCGCCAGCCAGGCGCTGGACCTGGCGGTGCGCACCCTGGTGCGCCCAGGCGATGTGGTGCTGGTGGACGACCCGGGCTACCCCAACCTGATGAGCATCCTGCGCTTTCAGGGCGCCACCCTGATCGGCGTGCCGCGCACCCCGGCCGGGTACGACCTGGAGCATCTCGAGCGGCTGCTGGCCCACCACCGGCCCACGGTGTTCTTCACCCAGCCGCACCTGCACAGCCCCACCTGCTCGCGCACCCCGCTGGCGCAACTGCACCGCCTGCTGCAACTGTCGGCGCAACACGGCTTTCGCCTGGTGGAGAACAACCTGTACGCCGACATGGTGGCCGAACCGCAACCGTGCCTGAGCAGCCTGGACCACCTGCAGCAGGTGGTGTACGTGGGCAGCTATTCCAAGAGCATCTCGCCGAACGTGCGGGTGGGCTACATGCTGGCCAACCCCGAACTGATCCAGAAGCTGCTGCAACTGAAGATGCGCTCGGGCCTGACCACCTCACAGGTGATGGAGCGCGTGGTGTATGCGGCCATCACCGACGGGCGCTGGCGCAAGCACCTCAAGCGCCTGCGCCAGCGCCTGGCCGAGGCGCAGCAGGAGGTCAGCCGGCGCCTGAACCGCCTGGGCTTCGAGATTTTCGTCGAGTCCGACGAGGGCATGTACCTGTGGACCCGCCACCCGCAGATCGCCAACAGCGCAGCGCTGGTGGACGACGCCCTGGAGCGCGGCATCATGATCGGCCCCGGCCAGTTGTTCATGGTCGACGCCCAGGCCACCGGCTGGATGCGCTTCAACGTGGCGTTCAGCACCGACCCGGCCTTGTGGCAGCAACTGGAAAAGCTGTTCGCCCGTCACGCCGCCTGAACCTGCGCAATTTTGTTCAATACGCCGCCCCCGGCCCCGCCACACACTTCCTGGACCCACATCCATAGAAGTGAAGGTTACATGGAGCAGTTCCTGATCATTGCAGCAGCGCACTTTCTGGCGCTGCTGTCACCGGGGCCGGATTTCTTCCTGGTGGCACGCACCTCCCTGGCCACCAGCTGGCGCGTGGCCAGCGGAGCCTGCCTGGGCATCGCACTGGCCAACGGGGTGTTCATCGTCGCCGCCTTTACCGGCGTGTCGGTGCTGCAGCCGCACAGCACGCTGTTCATCGTGCTGCAACTGGCCGGTTGCGCCTACCTGCTGTACCTGGGCTGGCTGTTCATCCGCCATGCCGGTGCCAGTACGCTGGAGGTTGCCCCGCAGGGGTCGCCGGCACCGTCGCCCGCGGCCACCACCTGGCTGGGCGCCGCCGGCATGGGGGTGGTGTCCGGCATCCTCAACCCCAAGAACGCGCTGTTCTACGCCAGCCTGGCGGCCATGCTGAGCGGGCCGCAGGCAAGCCCTGGCTGGAAGCTGGCCTACGGCCTGTGGATGTTCGGCGTGGTGCTGGCGTGGGACCTGCTGGTGGCGGTGGTGATCGGCAACCGCCACGTGCGCCGCCGCTTCGCCCGTGCCCTGCCGTGGCTGGAGCGGGCCACGGGGGCGATGCTGGTGCTGCTGGCGCTGGGCGTGATCGCGGTAATGGCGCTGGGCTAGCACCGGGGCGTGGGGTAGGCTATGAGGCTTCATTTACCTGTTTTCAGGGATACCTATTGGCCGCTGCATGGGGCACAGTCGCCCCCACCGCGCGCCCGAGACTGCCCATGCCTATCCAGACGACTGTTCCCGAACCCACGCTGCTCGCGCCGGTACTGCTGGTAGAGGACGAGCCACTGATCCACCGCCGCCTGGAAGCCCTGCTGCTGCAACTGGGCTACCGGCCCGAGGCCCTGCTGTTCGCCAGCTCGCTGGCCGAGGCCCGCGCCTGCCTGGCGGCGCAGCCGGTGGCGCTGGCGCTGGTAGACCTGGGCCTGCCCGACGGCAACGGCATCGAGCTGATCGAAGAGATGCACGCCACCGACCCCGGCCAGGCGATCCTGGTGATCTCGGCATGGAGCACCGAAGACACCCTGCTCGCGGCGCTGCGGGCAGGCGCCACCGGCTATGTGCTCAAGGAACGCGACGACCTGGAGATCCTGTTGTCGCTGCGCAGCGTGCTGCGCGGCGGCGCCCCCATCGACCCGTTCGTGGCCCGGCGCATCATCGAGGAACTGCGCCCGGGGGCCGCCCAGCCGGTCGACACCGCCGATGGCGAACGCCTGACCCCGCGTGAAGACCAGATCCTGCGCCTGGTGGCCGAGGGCCTGGGCAACCGCGAAATCGCCGAACAGCTGAACCTGTCGCGCTACACCGTCGAATGCCACGTCAAACGCATCTATCGCAAGCTGGCGGTGTCTTCGCGCACCCGCGCCATCCATGCGGCACGCACGCGTGGCCTGCTCGATTGAGAGGCCTGATGGCGTGCTGGCTGCTCGTCCTGTGCCTGTCGGGTGCAGCGCAGGCTGCAACGCCGGGCGGTGCAACCTGCACCGTGCAGGTGCTGTCGGTAGCCGCCGCCCAGGGTGATGACCAGGGCAACCGCCCCGAGGCCGGCCCCTGGCAGGCCGTGACCCTGCCCGACGACTGGAGCCGACGCTGGCCGCAGCACGACGGCACGGTGTGGTACCGCCTCCAGTGGCAGCGCGACTGCGCGGCCGGTCAACGCATGCCGGTGGCACTGACGCTGCGCTCGGTGATCATGGCCGGCGAAGTGTTCGTCAACGACCAGCGCCTGTGGCGTGACAGCCAGCTGAGCGAGCCGCTGTCACGCAGCTGGAACATGCCCCGCTACTGGCACCTGCCCGAAGGCCTGCTGCACGAAGGCGTCAACACGCTGTGGGTACGTGTGGTGGGCCTGGCGGTACAGTCACCCGGGTTGGGGCCGGTGTACCTGGGGGATGAGGCCTCGGCACGCCAGCTGTATGAAGAGTTGCTGTGGACCAACCGCTCGTTGTTCGTGCTCAACCTGACCGTCTCGGCGGTGCTGGGCGGGCTGTTCTTCTGTATCTGGGTGATCCGCCGCGAGCAACGGATCTTTGGCTGGTATGCGGCCATGGCCCTGTGCTGGGTGCTGTTCATCGCCAATATACTGATGACCAGCCCCTGGCCCTTCTCCACCACCCTGATGGCTGCGCGCTTCAACGGCATCGCGCTGGTGATGTACGTCACCTGTTTCTGCGTGTTTGTCTGGCGCTTTGGCGGGCAATCGCTGCCGCGCCTGGAGAAGGCACTCTGGCTGCTGACTGCCGCACTGGTGGCCTTGATGGCACTGGCCCCGGATGCCCGCGTCGGCAACGCGCAACTGGTGGCGGTGCTGAGCACGGCGACGGTGTTTTTCCTCAACTGCCTGCAGTTTCAGCTGCATGCCTTGCGCACCCGGCGGACCGAGCATGTGTGGCTGGCCGCCAGCCTGCTGGTATTCATGCTGGCCGGGGCCCATGACCTGCTGATAATGCTGAAGCTGATCGGCGAAACGCCCGCGTGGACACCGCTCACCAGTGTGGTGACGACCCTGTGCATGTCGGTGGTGCTGGGCTTGCGCCATGCGCGCAGCGTGCGCCGCATCGAGCGCTTCAACCTGGAGCTGGCCGAAGGCATCGAGCGCGCTCGCGGGGAACTGGCCACCACCCTCGAACGCGAACACGCCCTGGCGCTGACCAACTCCCGCCTGCAGGACCGCCTGCAGATCGCCCACGACCTGCATGATGGGCTGGGCGGTTCGCTGGTGCGCATGATGGCCATGGTCGAGCAGGCCAGCACGCCGCTGCAGGGCCCGCAGTTTCTGTCGATGCTCAAATTGCTGCGTGATGACCTGCGCCAGACCATCGACAATGGCTCCAGCGCCGGCATCAAGGTGCCGGCCACGCCGCAGGAATGGATCGCCCCGCTGCGCCATCGCTTCACCCAGCTGTTCGACGAACTGGATGTGGCCTGCACCTGGCACTTCGCCGCGCAGTGGCGCACACCGCCCAGCGCCTTGCAGTGCATGGCGTTGACCCGCCTGGTGGAAGAGTCGCTGACCAATGTGGTCAAGCACAGCCGTGCCCGGCATGTGCAGGTTGAGCTGCAGCAGCCGCAGCCCGACAGCCTGGAGCTGAACATCGAGGATGACGGTATCGGCTTCGACGTGCTGGCGGTACAGCGCGCCGGGGTGAGCGTGGGCATGCGCAGCATGCATGCGCGCATCGCCCGGGTGGGCGGTCAGTTGGAGGTGGTTTCGCTGCCGGGTTGTACGCGGCTTGTTGCACGCCTTGCGCTGCAACGGGAGGTGCCGGCCAGCGTGTGAGCCGGTACATTCGCTTCGCCGGCAAGGCCGGCCCCTGCAGGGGTTGTGCTGCTCTGCAGGGGCCGGCCTTGCCGGCGAACGCGCTACTTCACATCGAAACGGTCCAGGTTCATCACTTTTGCCCAGGCCGCCACGAAGTCGCTGACGAACTGCTGCTGCGCATCTGCACTGGCATACACCTCGGCCACGGCCCGCAATTGCGCGTTCGAGCCGAACACCAGGTCGACCCGGGTCGCGGTCCACTTCACCTGCCCGCTTTTGCGATCACGCCCTTCGAACGCCTGAGCGGCCTCGGACACCGGCTTCCACTCCACGCCCATGTCCAGCAGGTGGGTGAAGAAGTCATTGGTCAGCGCCTGCGGCCGCTGGGTGAACACGCCATGGCTGCTCTGGCCCACATTGGCCCCCAGCACCCGCAGGCCGCCCACCAGCACCGTCATCTCCGGTGCACTGAGCGTCAGCAGTTGCGCCTTGTCGATCAGCAGCGCTTCGGCCGGCACGCGGTAGTGCCCCTTGAGGTAGTTGCGAAAACCATCGGCAATGGGTTCGAGAAAGCCGAACGACTCCACGTCCGTCTGCTCCTGGCTGGCATCGGTGCGCCCCGGCGTGAACGGCACCGTGACCGTATGCCCGGCGTTTTTCGCAGCCTGCTCGACGCCGGCGTTGCCTGCCAGCACGATCAGATCGGCCAGGGAGATCTTCTTGCCACCGGCCTGCGCCCCATTGAATTCGTTCTGGATGCCTTCCAGGGTCGCGAGCACGGCGGCCAGCTGTTCGGGCTGGTTGGCCTGCCAGAACTTCTGCGGGGCCAGGCGCAGCCGCCCGCCATTGGCACCGCCGCGCTTGTCCGAGCCCCTGAAGGTGGAAGCCGCCGCCCATGCGGTGGACACCAGCTGCGCCACCGACAGGCCCGAGGCCAGTACCTTGGCCTTGAGCGCGGCGATGTCGCCTTCATCGACCAGCGGGTGGTCGACCTTGGGAATCGGGTCTTGCCACAGCAGCTCCTCAGCGGGCAGTTCCGGGCCCAGGTAGCGCGACAGCGGGCCCATGTCACGGTGGATCAGCTTGTACCAGGCGCGGGCAAAGGCATCGCTCAGCTGGTCGGGGTTTTCCAGGTAGCGGCGCGAGATCTTCTCGTAGATCGGGTCGAAGCGCAGCGACAGGTCGGTGGTCAGCATGGTGGGGTTGCGCCGCTTGGACGGGTCGTGGGCGTCGGGGATGATGCCGGCCCCGGCGCCGCCCTTGGGCGTCCACTGGTGGGCCCCGGCCGGGCTCTTGGTCAGCTCCCACTCGAAGCCGAACAGGTTCTCCAGGAAGTTGTTGCTCCAGCGGGTCGGGGTGGTGGTCCAGGTCACCTCCAGGCCGCTGGTGATGGTGTCCGGGCCCTTGCCGGTGCCGAAGCTGTTCTTCCAGCCCAGGCCCTGCTCCTCCAGGCCTGCCGCTTCAGGCTCGGGGCCCACGTTGTCGGCCGGGCCGGCGCCGTGGGTCTTGCCGAAGGCGTGGCCGCCGGCGATCAGGGCCACGGTTTCCTCGTCGTTCATGGCCATGCGCCCGAAGGTCTCGCGAATGTCCTTGGCGGCGGCGACCGGGTCGGGGTTGCCTTCCGGGCCTTCCGGGTTCACGTAGATCAGCCCCATCTGCACTGCGGCCAGGGGGTTCTCCAGGTTGCGGCCCTGCTCGGTACGGCTTTCTTCGTTGCCGTGCTGCTCGGGTTCGGCCACCAGGGTGCCCTCGCCCGGCGGCTGCATGGCTTCAGGGTCTTTGCCGTAGCGCGTGTCGCCGCCCAGCCACTTGTTCTCCGAGCCCACGAGACCGTACTAGATCTCGTATGCCGTCTTCTGCTTGAAAA
>OLII01000662.1_pt1 | contig 12783 bp, 8 predicted proteins | sample 1609481 | NCBI WGS metagenome assembly OLII01 (sample SAMN05416859, study PRJEB24817) | seawater metagenome | isolation source: Sea water | place: Canada:Atlantic | collected 2013-11
TACACAGAGTAGATCGTCGGCAGCGTCAGATGTGTATAAGAGACAGCTACAAGATGCTCCTTATAAAGTTAACGGCTAGATAAGCAGGTACGCGTAACGAATCCATTTATCTAGCCGTTAGTGCTATCGCTTAAACAGCAACAACTTTATTTGCACAAGGGCCTTTCTGTCCCTGGCCTACTTCAAATTCAACGGCTTGGCCGTCATTCAAAGTCGCGTATTCACCGCCAGCTTGAATTTCTGAATGGTGAACAAACAAATCTTTGCTTCCGTCTTCTGGAGTAATGAATCCGAAACCTTTATCTGCATTAAACCACTTAACTATGCCTTTGCTCATAACGCTCTCTTTATCTTCGGTGAAAAATATAATCCTGTTTTTGCTATCACCATTACAAAATCAGAACTTGGAACTGGTTGCTCATACATCGCTGAACACGCAGAAAGGATTGTAGTGATAACCCTATCTGTTTGTAGACAATTTACCTACATGCGCGCCCATCGTGGGCATAGCTGATGAGGTAAAGTCCACTAACGGACAACCACCATCGAAAACTAAATAAGGTAATTAGACGTTAACTACCCGAGAATGGCAAGGGCTTGGCCACGGGGTCAGGCCTAGTCTAGAGGAAGCCTCGCGTAAACTGCAAACTGATGAACATAAACTCAGCATAAGGCGTTGCCTGGAGGCGAGATAATGAAAGGAGCCATGGGTTCCAGCCATTACATTCTCTTTAGTGACATATATAGATCAATACATAATACAGCAGCACGAGAACACCTTCAATTATCAAGAAGGGATATATGCCCTGCGGCGACAATAAGCAGCTAATAAGGCTCTGATGCAGGTCCTTTTACACTGATCGGTTAATGAAATCAGCCCAATGAATATTGATAGCGTAGCTGTTTGGCCAGTAAAGAGGCGGTGAAAGCAGGACGCCTGAGCCAAATGTCCAAGTGCACATCGTAATACGGCCATTAATATAAAGGACTGAAAAGGGCAGCCCCTCATTAACCGTTAACCCACCACAATCCGAATATGTGCTAATCAGCCTACTTATCGCCCTAAACATGCTTCACGGATAGCTTTCCTGACTTCATATCTGGCAATAATAGCCAACCCTATAGCACTGGTGTAGACAGCGGCTTTTTAGAAGGTTATATCGACGACGTATCAATTTCTGATGGCTGGAGCATTACCCCCTAGTGGATATTCACACCATAGAAGTGTCTATTCATGAATAAAAAGTAGCTCTGCTAATTCATGAGCATCACAGGGTAACACTAAGCATACAACGCAATTCAACGCCCGCTGTGTATGCTTGGCATCACGCCCTGCGCTCAATAAGCTTATTTTTCAAACTACATATTTCCCCCACATTTATTGGCTAGACTTATTCATTACCTAACCAGCAATGAAAATAAACAGCAATTAAGGGGTGGAATCACATGAGAATGTATCAAGCATTTCTAATTTCTTGTGTGGCTTGCGCCACACTTGCAGCCTGTGGCGGAAGCAGCAGTTCAAGTGGCACCAGCAATACCGCTCCAGTGGCCGCCGCTGGCAGCGACAACACCGCCACCACCAGCGTGCAATTTTCCCTAGATGGCTCAGGCAGTAGCGACGCTGATAACGACACCTTAAGTTATGTATGGAGCATTTCCACCGCCCCCACCGACAGCAGCGCCACATTAAGCTCAACCACCATTGCTCAGCCAACCTTTATCCCTGATGTGGATGGCACCTATGTTTTTTCATTAATCGTAAACGATGGCACGGTTAATAGCTCAGCCGATACCGTCTCTTTTACAGCCACTAGCAGCAGCGAGTCTTTTTCTATATACAGCGATGCCTTTAAAGACACCGGCAGCGACTACTTTAATATACCGCTTAATTACACCTGTGATGGTGCCCCAGCAGGCAGTGCCACTGTGGGCGGTATTTCTCCGCAAATTTCTTGGCTTAATATTCATGACGATGCAGCTTCATTAGCCTTAGTTATGCACACCAATGATGACGACAGCACACCGATATTCTCGGTGTTTAATATCCCAACCTCTGTATCTACTCTGCCAGAAGGAGATTTTTCTGTGGGCACAGCCGCCACCGGTGACATGGATGCCGCAGACATTACCGCCGCCGGCGGTACTCCTTATGCAGCCCCCTGTGCCGATGGCTCAGGCACTGAAACCCTATACACCTTCACCTTGTATGTGCTTTCCAGTGAATTATCGTTAACCGCTGCTGCCACTCAAGCTCAGGTCATAGAAGCCGCCCAAGCGGTAATCCTTGAATCCAGCAGCTTAATCACTAAACGTATCCGTTTTGATGCCGCCGCGTTAGCCAATGACGATCACGTGCCCACCACTGTCCCCTCAACCTGTACGGAAAAAAGCGCTCACTTTAACGAATACTCTCGTATCCATGACACCATTGAATGCGACACCAGCAACAATCAAATGGACATTGTTTCACACATTGCCAGCGGTTTAAAAACCCCGCTTGATGAACAACAGGTACAGGTAGGTATACAACGCTGGATAGGCCGCTTGTCCTTACCCAGCCAAACAGGTCACTCTATTGCCATTGAGCCCACATTCTTAAGCGGCGTGAACAACAACTTGGCGTGTGATGGTGTAGCAACACTGGGCATCACGGTAGATGGCCAAGTCATTCTTCCCTACTACAAGCAAGGGGGCGACGGAGGCAGCAGCACCGATTGCGGCCCCACAGATGGCACCGATTATTCCGACCGCGACACGGTTGTATTAGGCGAAGTAGATCAATGTTACGGCCACTCACCAAACGGCGAGGGTTACCATATGCATGGCGCACCTGTGTGCTTAATGGATGTTCACAACCCCAGTAAGCCCATTGCCTACATGACCGACGGCATTCCTTTGTACTATGGCCAAGGGGGCGGCACTATCACCACCACTGCTCACGCAGTAACAGCCGATGCGAATAATCATTTTGTGACCGACCTAAACTACGGCGGTGGTTTGTACGAACATTTAGACTATCGCCCCAGCGATGTTATTGATGGCAGTAACCCACTGAACGAATGCAACGCCTACGACATCAATGGCGATGGCACCACATCGGGCTACGTGTACTACACCAGCAAAGATGCCCCTTATACCATTGGTTGCTACATGGGTGAGCCACTCACAGATGCGGGAAATCCCGGTTCTGCCAATACCCGTTTAGTGAACGAGCGCGAAGGCTTTGACGGTCAAGATTTAGGCGAGGCAATGGAGGGCGAGGTGATACTCAATACCAGCGCCACCTTCAATGACAAAACCTACAACGTGACAGAGTTTGTGGTCAGCGATACCAACCTTTCATTTTTAGATGCCGGTGCCACTGCGCAAATGTTATGGCGTGTATTAGATTCATCAGATGCCGCATACGATGCCAGCACCACGTGTTTTGAATTTAGATACCGCAAAGATAAAACCGTCAACGACAGTGACGAAACCGAAACTATTTGCAGTGAAGGCAGCGTACCCGCCACCACATTAAACTTTAGCCCATTTGATTCGGTCAGCTCCACCACAACGTCAACCAGTGAAAGCCACGCCTTTAAACTTGAAGCCTGGTCCGATAATTGGTTTGCCGCTTACTCAGGTGAAACCCTAATTGTTGAAGATTCCGTCTCCATCACCACTGAGCGCTCTTTTAATGCGGAAACCGCTACGTTTACCGACACTTACCCCATTACGCTAAACGTTATTATGAAAGACTTTAAAGAAAACGACACAGGTCTTGAATATATTGGCCAGAATAACCAACAAATGGGAGATGGCGGTTTTATTGCCCAAATTACCGATACCGACACTAACGAGGTAATTGCAGTATCAAACAGTGATTGGGTCTGTGATGTGATTCATGAAGCGCCACTGGATACCAGTTGTGAAAATGAATCTAACCCAATTGCAGGTGTGGCCCCTTGTACATTCACCAGTGAAGACGAACCCAGCGATTGGAAAGATAGCGATTACGACGACAGCGCATGGAGCAGTGCCAGTGAATACTCTGAAGCCGATGTGAGCCCTAAAGATGGTTACGATGAAATCAGCTGGGATAGCAACGCTCAACTTATTTGGGGCCCAGATTTAGAAACCAACAACACACTTTTATGCCGCATCACCATAGAAGCACCATAAAAGCGCCGTAAAAATAACGGGCTAGTTTAAGACAACTAGCCCATTTTATTACCTGGGTTTAGCGTTATATTGTCAAAGTCAAAGCCAGAAAAGCGTATTATTAATAAGAGTTATAATGAGTGTTAATATGTTCAATCGAAAAATAAGATTTTTAGTTTTCATTTTTATCAACGTCATGACTCTGTCAACTAACAGTTATAGCCATGGCATAAAAACGGCCACTGCTAAAATATCCGCAAGACCGGCAGGCGTTGTAGAAATAAGTGTGCAGTTTAATTTTATCGATTTACTCAATCATAATTCTCACGATTACTCATTACCTGTCATCGCCGCACTGTCAGAAAAAGAATTTGGATTATTGTACAAAGAAGTCATTAAACTGTTTAAGAATAACTTAAAGATAAAAAATGGCACAAAAACACTGCCGCCCAATATACGATTCCCTACTCAAGCGCAAATGTTTAGTTTAATTAAATCTGAATTTATAAATTCAAAAATTACTCATAAAAAACCTTACACTTTCAGTGATAGACGTTTTTATCAAGTAATGCATTTTGACGTGCGCCTAACCGGCAAACAAGATTTGGCAAAGCTATCAATTAATTTCCCAAAAGAACTAGGGGGTGTGTATGTGACTTACACTGAATCCAGCAATCAAGAAATTCATCATGGCGAGACTTGGCGGTATAAAACACTTTAATTCGTTAGCTTAACTTTAGAGCGCTTATCCTTAGAGCGCTTATCCTTAGAGCGCTTCTATTCATTATTTTCACCTCTAGCCTTGCAACAAACTTAACAGTCCCTAGTTTGACTTAACAGCCCCATAATTTGAGCCATATGAATGGCTGCCAAGTGCTATTTTCATTTTAATTCCGGCACACTCTGACATAGCCTCTACCTCATAAGTAAATATCTTGTGTTTACAGTGTTAAAAAGCCATTATTTTTCTTATATATAACTTTAATAGGCGCAAACGTTGAAAATAGCCAAATCAAACCTTAACCAAGCAGCTGCCAAGGGCATCATTACCCCTGACCAAGCCGATAAACTCTTTGAATTTTTTAACGCCCAACCTGACACCAGCCCTTCCTTCGATTTCACCCACCTTCTTTATTACCTAGGGGGCTTAATTGCCATTGGCGCCATGTCGCTGTTTATGAATTTAGGGTGGGAGAGTTTTGGTGGTGCGGGCATTTTCTTTATTTCATTATTGTATGCAGGGGTTGGCCTTGCATTAGCCAAGCGCTTTCAAAACAAAGGCTTGGCCGTACCTGCTGGAATATGCGCCACCTTTGCAGTGACGCTTACCCCGTTAGCCATTTATGGTTTACAACAAGCCCTAGGCTTTTGGCCGGATGATTCTGTATTTAAAGAGTTTCACCAGCAAATTAAGTGGCACTGGCTTTACATGGAGCTAGGCACATTATTAAGCGCTGTAATCATTGCGCGCTTATACAAGTACCCTTTTTTAATTATGCCCATTGCCGTTACCCTGTGGTACATGACCATGGATATAGCCGTTATGATCACAGGCGAACGCCCTGCTATGGAAGTACGTTCTATGGTATCTATATACACAGGACTATTAATGATTGGCTTAGCCTTTTGGGTCGATATTCGCTCGCGCCTAAGTGGTGACTACCCTTTCTGGCTTTACATATTTGGTGTTATTGCTTTTTGGGGTGGTATGAGCAGCCAAGATTCTGATAACGAGCTTTCTAAATTTATCTATTTCAGTATTAACCTTTTAATGATGGGCGTTGGTGTATTACTGGTTAGGCGAGTGTTCGTGGTATTTGGAGCACTAGGGGCAGCTTTTTATATTGGGCACTTGGCCAGAAGCGTTTTTGAAGACAGTTGGTTGTTTCCCATTGCCCTATCGGCCATGGGCCTTGGAGTTATTTATTTAGGGGTGTTGTGGCAAAAGAATGAAAAAACAATAACGGCTAAGGCCCGTGGGTTTTTGCCAGCCGCCTTTCAGGAGTTATTAGAATCTAAAGGCCGTTAGAACGCTATTCAATAACAGGGAAGTCAGGTTAGGTAATATCTAATCTGACTTCCCTGTTATTGTTTTCCGCCACGTACACAGCCCTTAAATAACATTAATAGCTAAAAGCAATGCCCACGCCGAAGGATGTAATGGAATGGGTGTAATCAGATAACCTATCCATTGGTCCATGATGAAATCGAAATAATAAAGGTAAGTCAAAACCCTGTGTATCTTCACCCGGTAAAATTGGCAGAATAAAGTTAAGGTCTATTGAATCGTTTTTTTCAAGTTCTTTGCCCACCGTGTATTCGGTTGATACCGTCATCCGTTTAATACCCAATATGCTTTTTTCAAAATGAAAAGTATCGGCTAAAAAAATTCGAACAATATCATAATCCTCTATGGTTACCCCTTCATTGGCTAATGGCCCCCAATTAACGTCAGTGTCATCACCAAGATAGTATTTGATACTGGCTGACCATGAAAATTGAGATTTCTTTAGTTTGCCAGTAGTGAAGCTTATATAGTCTGAGCCCCTGCTTAACCCATCAAAATATTCGTAATCATTATCTTGATAAGCTATTTGTGTTTTTAACTGCCCAAAAGTAGGCGAACTAGGGTCGGTATCTGTTTCGTCAATTTCAGTAACCTGCCCATCTGATCGATGCTCAAGCCCAATATCTAAAAAACCAATGTGTTCATTGTCAAAATCGAACACACCGTGAAATGCAGGGTTACTGGTTCTGTTAATAACAGGTCCAGAATCACGAGTACCTGCATAAAAATCAAACTCTCCGGTAAAAGAAAAATTCATACTAAATTTAGAAAATTGATCATAAGCACACACATCCCAATTTAATTGTGGAATATTTCTAAGCTTAGGAAGCGAAAGGGCCGCCACTAAATCTTCATAATCTAAAAAAGCATTAGGCTCTGGGTTGTTTCGTTTAATTTCATCAACCTTCTCTTCATACTCTTTAGTTGCACTACTATTAAACTCAACAGCCTCTTTATGCTTGGCATTGCCAATACGGCAATCGTATAAATTATATTTAAACGAATAATGCGCTTCAATTGATTGATCGTCTTCTTGGGTTTTATCATCCACCGTGGAATTAAAATTTGACCCCTGGGCGATAAGAACATAGTTCAATCCGTTAGGTTGAAATCGTGATGAAAAGCCGTCGTCTTCACTCACACCCAAAACAGAGGAAGCGACGCCAAAACCCAATAGGAATGTAGGCATTGTTTTCATTATAAAATTAATATTAAACAGGCTCATTAAGATTTACCCCATCCATTGTTATTCGGCATTCATTTTGTTATTTAGCAATATATCATCAGACAATACACAATGAATTGACCCAGATTTTTAATTATTATTATTTTCAAACAAGGGCTTAAATAGTCTAATACCATAACCTTATTTAACTTTTTATTTTTACCTACCAACACATGGTGCTGATGGACTTGTGAGGAGAAAGAAAGGAGCCCAGACAAGGCCAAGCATGAATACTCTGTGCTGTAAATAATCGATCATTTAACAGCACAGTTATTAATCAAATTTTAAAGTTCAGGCCTCTCACCAATGTTCACCAAGGCCTGATAAATACGGTCAGGGTAATCACCAATAATACTGTCTACTCCTAAATCTAATGCACGCTCAATATCGTCCATATCATTCACGGTCCATACATCGGCACGCACGCCTTTTTTATGGAAGAAATTAATGTACGGCTGGGTAATGATGGCATAAGGAATTTGGGCCACTTCAAATTTAGGTTTATAAGCCCAACTAAACCCTGTGCTCCAAGCCACACTGGCCAATACCAATTCGCTAATGGTGGCACTGGTTTTTACATCCCCATCGCTTACATCACGAAAATGATTCATGGCTTTAGTATGTTGGCTGGCCACCACCACGTTGTCTTGCATATCGCGCTCTTCAATAAGCGCCCATAGTTTTTCCGATAAGGTTTCATCGTTGGCTTTTATTTCAATGTTGAATTTTTCATGGGGAAAATAATCAAAAAATTCATCAAGAGTTAACAAACTTAAACCCAACCCCCTAAAAGGGTAACTGGCACCATTATCTGTGGTAAATTCATGGCCTGCATCCAATTCTTTAATTTGTGCCAGGGTTAAATCTTTAATGGCGTCTTCAATGCCCACATTGGCTTTTAAATCAGCATCGTGATTAATAATCATGTACTGGTCTTTCGACAAATGAATATCCAGCTCTAATTGATCAGCCCCTTGATCTAAAGCTTTTTGAAATGCCAGCCAAGTGCCTTCAGGGTACTGACCAGACGCCCCGCGATGGGCAAGAATTTCAGTGGCTTGTACTTGAACCTGAATAAGCGCCAGTAAAGCCCCTGATAGTAATATGTGTGTAAGGTATTTTTTAATCATGAGAATGTCCTTAATTATTAGGGTTAAAGGTTTAACTCATTAAATCGTTAAATCGTTAAATCGTTAAACCAAAAGCTGCCTCTAATTAATCAGACCAGTTAAGCTATAAACTTCTTACAAGCGTTAACGGTCTGATAAAACATTTAAATTAGATTAATGACCATAGCAGAGGGTTTTGTATTTTTAGAGGTGATATCCAGTCAAATTATTTTTTCTGTGTATGGCTGAATGCAAGGTGACAAGTTATTCAGCAATTAATAATCCCACTGATAGTTTTTTCATTACCCACATTTTTAAAAATCACCCTTATAATATTAAAAATACTGCTACAGCACATAAATAGAAAATTTAAATTGTCATAAATTTGGTGTTTAACCGACATTAATTGTCATTGCTTCTTCACAAATGCCTGCCAAGATAACCTCGCGCCGCAGGCGCCACTTTACTCACCCACTGTAAAGTGACTAACAATAAATTACTCACAATAATAAGTATAAAAATGATTAAACAATTTGTTTCATTAGCACTTGGGCTAACCTTATGCTCGTTTAGCCACAGCTTTAATTCTGAAGAACATAAATTAATCACCGACCGAGGTGTACAAAATTTAATTATTCCCGAAACATTAAAAAACGCTCTGCCTGTGGGCATTAGTACCGACACTGCTGCGGGAAGTGATTATTTAGATTTTTTAAAAGACGCAAAAAATTTAGCGGTAGGGTTTGACTCTAACGACATAACTGAATACGACCCCTACCAAGAGCAAGTGCAAGACAATTGCTATTGGACCAGCTTTGGCCAATCAGACTTTAATAAATACATTCATATTCCCTATTTAGCTGATGTACCCGATACCCAGCTCACCGTTGCCACCAAAATGGCCGACACACCCTTGCCCTTTACCCTTGGGGAATTATCCGCTTTATACGGTGACTATCGCCGTACCAGTTATTGCAGCGCAGCCGGCCAGTGTTATTTAAGCAATACCGACACCCCCAATATTACCTTTAGCCGTGGCAATGTATTTAACACCGATTACTACTGCCCATTTGATATGAATGCCGATACCTATTTGCGTTATATAGGCTCGGGGGTGGTGCCCCCTTATGGCAGCTTTGGCAATACCATTTCAAACACCGCCAACCCTAACGAATATTATGAAGCCGCTTGGTGGGGCGACGAAATGCTTCGCGTGGCCAATGTAAACGACTGGCACTTCTCCAATGCCGCCGTGGCTTGGTATGTGGGCGCACACCGCATGGCGCTATATTATGTAGAGCTAGCTCAAACCGACTCTAATTATTGGGTGAATGCCCTACACCATGAAGCCAATGCCCTGCACAGTTTGGTAGACCTGTTTGCCTTTGGTCACGTGGTGACCCATCGCGGTGAATCTTCCCACGGCATGATAAAAAATAAGTCCCTTGAAAGTCATGATGCCTATGTGTGGATGGAGCAAATTATCAATATGGGTGGCGGTCAAAGAGCTAATAATGGCAAGGTAAATTTAGTCAGTACCTTACCCACCATTACCGATATTTCAACCAACCCAAGAAATGATTACATGGCCAGTGACCGTGGCACCTGGTTATTTTGGGCAAATAAAGAAATGCAATTGCATGAAGATCACAACGATAAAGGCGCACAGGTTAAAAACCTAAGGGGCGACGTATTTAATGTATTGGGGGATGGCGATTTAAATAGCCTAAGCACTGCGGATCAATTGGTTATCTCTGAAGCGGTATTAACTTCGGTACAGTCATTAATTAATGCATATGAAGCGCTACAACTAAACCAAACAGACACAGCGCAAACTTTAGGGGCGGCTGGCTCTGATTTATTTGCCGCATTAACCTACCTACCCGTGTATATCGAATCGGACCCAGACAATTATTTTACCGGCCGCTTTGCCCGCTATGCAAAAGCCATAGATGAAATATCCGGCACCCATGCATTGCAAGACAATTGGGAAGACTGTGCCGCCCCTTATTTATATGGGGATAATGATAGCCCTGCGGTACAAACTGGAAAATGTACGGAATTTTAATGGGGTAATAATGATTCCCCACTGCTTTAGGGTGGTGGGGGTTAGTTTAAATTTTAGATGGTAAGCTTGCACCAGGCCGCAAAAGAATGCCACTGGGGAAGAATTCCCAGCAAGGAAAACCCCCTTTGATTATGGTATGTTTAACCCCAATAAAATATCTAGTGCTACCGTTTAAAAGGAGCCCCATTTGCAAAGCCTATTACCCACATTTTTAAAGCCCTCATTCTTAAAGCTCTCTTTTTTAAAACCTTCCTTTTTAAAGAAGGGCCCATTGATTGATGAAAATAACGCCGATTTCATTTTTGCTACAGTGGCATGGGTGCTGCAAAACTTTGATCATGATGAGTTTTTTAATCGCACCCGCTTAGTGGCCCCCAGCAATGAATTTTTCCCAGGGCGGGTGAACAGTGTGGATGAAAAAGCCCAAAACATATTCCAACATACCTTGCGCTATACGGGTTTGCGCCATTGGCCGTTTGAGCTTAAATCGATGATTGAGCGTGCCACAAACAGTGAGTGTCAGGTGCAGCCTATGCCTCAAGCTGAGTTAGCGCTTATTAAACGGGATTCATTTCCGCAAGTACCCGCTCCTAACGAACAAGCCAATAAAAGCGCTAACAAACAGACTGAGCAAGAAAATAAACAAGGAATCAATGAGTACGGTAAGCCAGTCCCTGTCATTAAAACCGCCCAGCCACTATTTGTGTTTTATGACCCCCAGCAAACCCTTAAGCCCGAAGATTTAAGCGCCAGCTTTGCCCATATTATTGCCCAGCACGTGATTATTCAGTCGGGGCTTGCACCGGTTGGTGGCCAGCAGTTTTTTGCCGAGGCCAGCGAAGTGCTGGCCAGTATGATGGGCTTTGGGGTACTGCTAACTAACTCCGCTTATACATTTCGTGGCGGTTGTGGCTCGTGTTATAACGCCATGGCCAATCGTCAACCTGCGCTAACCGAACTGGACAGTGTGTTTACCTTAGCGCTGTTTTGTCAGTTAAAGGGCATTGGCTTTAAAGAGGCTACTAGAGATTTGAAGAAGCATTTACGGGGGAGTTATAAGCGGGCAGTGACGCAGATTGATCAAAGACTAGAGCAAATGGAGAGTCTTAGAATGCTTGTTTAAATAGCTTACTTTAAAAATTGGAGAGTAAGTCTTGTTTAGGCGCTTAGGCACCATGCAAGACCCTCCAAGTTTATATTGACTGTTCTGCCATCACTTATTTATTAGGCAGCTGCCGCTCAAACCAAGCGCACGCCTGTGGGAAATTTCCACTTACTAATAGGTTGAATAATTTAATCACCTGTGTATTCATCAAGGGTTTATAGTTTTTATTTTTTAAAGCGTTTGAAAATGTCACCGCTAATTTTTTATTCTTTTTTTGTATTCGAAGCAGCTGCTCGCTGGCCAGAATTGAATCGCCATTTTGGTGGTAGGCATAAGCCAACAAAAATACCGATATCATTGTGTGTTTTGTTGTTGCCCCTAACAAATCAATGATTTTTTGCGCTTGGTCTAACTCAAAGTAAAGCATACATAAGGCTTCTACCACCCATGGTGACTCTTGCGGGTCCAGTGCCAATACTGATTGTAAATACTCAATAGTGAACTGCTCGGTCCCTTCGTATTCATTAATATACAAATAATAGTCCTGGCATAACAGCCAGAAATTTTTATTGGCTTTGAAGCGCTCTGGCAGTGTAATACCCTTGGGCACGCCCTGTATCACATTATTGGTCGCCCTATGGCTAAAATGCTGATAAGCCAGCTGTATTTTGCTTAACATACTCAGCTTACTGGTATCGGCTTCATCATCATCTTCGATGGGGGTGGGAGCTTGCGCTATATAACTGGATATCTGCGCTAATACATCGATGTTATTCAATAACTCAGGTTGGCTGCACAGGTAGTCTACCCAGGCTTGGTTTGAAATACTCCACCTTAAATCATTAAGGTCGTCGAAGGAGATATCATGAGATTGCATACTCAGCACCTCTTGGGTGTTTTCTTCAAACAGGCTCATCCAAACTTTTAAGGGCTGTTTAAGATCTTTTTTTAGATTTAATTTCGCCTCGTTACCCGTCAGGGTTAAATCATAATTCAACTGACCAACCTCACTTGAAAAGGCGTTTGCTAATCGCAGTGCATTGTCCTGCACCTCACTTTCTA
>OLII01000663.1_pt1 | contig 12771 bp, 11 predicted proteins | sample 1609481 | NCBI WGS metagenome assembly OLII01 (sample SAMN05416859, study PRJEB24817) | seawater metagenome | isolation source: Sea water | place: Canada:Atlantic | collected 2013-11
GCTCGGAGATGTGTATAAGAGACAGCCTCTAGAAGCTATATCGCATTTAGAAAAACTAATTGATTCTAACAACTTTCAGCTAAAAATCGTTAACCAACGTCATTCCAAACACGGTGATTTTAGAAAACTTCCCAATGGTAAATTTCAGATTACGATTAATAACAATTTGAATCCTTATCAGTTTTTATTAACCTTAGTTCATGAAATTGCGCATCATATTACATTCATGAAATATGGACGGGTTCAACCCCATGGAAAAGAATGGAAACAAACATTTCAACATTTAATGTTACCTTTTCTGAATCCTAGTATTTATCCAATTGAAATGTTAGCTCCTCTGGCACATTATTTAAAAAATCCAAAAGCGAGCACTGATAGTGATGTTAAGTTATCACTAGCCTTAAAAGAAAATACTGCAGAAAGCGGAAAGAGTTTTATCTTTGAGCTCGAATTAAACAGTGTTTTTGTTTTTAAAAACAAATTATATAAAAAAGGAAATAAGAGGAAAACCAGATACGAATGCTTACAATTGGCAACAAATCGCATCTACCTTTTTAATCAGAATGCAGAAGTAATCCTTAAAGAGGATTAAAGAATCAAAAAATATGAAGAACAGTAATTATTATGCCGTAATTATGGCAGGTGGAGTTGGATCAAGGTTTTGGCCAATGAGTACACAAGAATTTCCAAAACAATTTCACGATATGTTAGGAAAAGGTCAATCTTTAATTCAAAGAACATTTGATCGAATTAATGAACTGGTTCCTTCTAAAAATATTTTAATAGCTACCAACGAGCAATATGAAGAGTTGGTATTAACTCAACTTCCAAAAACCACCAAAAGTCAGCTTTTATTAGAGCCTACAATGAGAAATACAGCTCCGTGTATTTTATATGCTGCTTTAAAAGTATACAATCAAAATCCAGACGCTGTAATGTTAATTGCACCCTCTGATCACTGGATTGATAATGAAAAAGAATTCTCCAGAAACATTGAAACTTCATTTGAAGAATGTTCAAAAAAGGATATTCTAATGACCTTAGGAATACAACCTGATTCTCCTAATACTGGATATGGTTATATTCAGTTTGAAGCCTCGAAAAATGAAGTAAAAAAAGTAAAAAACTTTACTGAAAAACCAAATTTAGAAACAGCTCAACAATTTTTAGATAGTGGTGATTATCTATGGAATGCTGGGATATTTGTTTGGTCTGCAAAAAGTATTATCAAAGGATTCGAATCTTCATTACCAGAGATGATTTCCTTGTTTGATGTTGAGAACACCTACAACACAGAAAAGGAAACTTCTTTTATACAATCTAATTATAAGAATGCTGAAAATATTTCAATTGACTTTGGGATTATGGAAAAAGCACCAAACGTTCATGTTTTACCTGTAGAATTTGGGTGGAATGATTTAGGAACTTGGGGATCTCTTTATAATAAATTAGATAAAGACAAACATAAAAATGCAACTGTTGGAGCTGAAACTATTTTTAGAGATGCCAATGGAAATATGATTCGTACTCAAGATGGAAAAAGAGTCGTAATTCAAGGGCTTCATGATTTTATAGTTGTAGAAAAAGACGATGTATTATTGATCTGTCCTCGAAAAGACGAACAAGATATCAAACAAATAGTTTCTGATGTAAAAAACACCTTTGGTGACAAATTTGTTTAATCAACATAATGCTATTTTTCTCTCTTGATAAATAAGGTGTCTAATTGCATTTCATTTTGTAGCCAAGATCTTAATTCTCTTTCTTTGATAGATATCAAACTATCATTTAGATTAACACTCCACTGAATTGTAACAGTAGGGATGGTATCTATTTTTATAAAATCTTTGGAAGACAAAACATTCGCAAATCCAATTTGTAGAATCTCATTATAACGAATTTTAGCATCTTTTGAAATCCTACTAAAAGCAATTGCTTTTTCGTTATTTAAGGCATATTTCTGTTCAATACTTTGATTCAAACTAGTAATAGTAGTTTTTAAATCTTCAATCTCTGTTCGTAAAGCATCATTGATTCTTTTACTGTCTTCTAATTCTTGCTTTTTATCTTTATACGCTGTGGTAATTAACTCAAAACTCTTCGTATCACTACCTTTAATATCTATTACAATATCTTTACAATTGGCATACCTTGGATCTGTAAGCAATCTATTTTGAAGCGAATTTTTCTCAGCCTCACTAACTTCATTAAAAAAGTTCAAACTTAATATTTTCTTTTCTTCATCAAAACTATCATCCATTAATTGATAAAGTCTATTTGACTTAATTTCATTCTTAATAAAAGCAGAGATCTCTGTGCTAACTTTATTTTCTTTATAAACATTGATGAATGTAAAAATAGCAGGAATCATAACTACTACTGCAAGTAAAGAAGCTAACTGAGCTATTCTTCTTCTTTTAGCAGAATTAGCATATCTAATCATAGAAAACTTTAATAGTTTAAGAACTAAAAAAGCTGCCAAAGCAATAAAAATAGTATTAATGGTAAATAGATACATGGCACCTAAAAAGTAGTTCCAGTTTCCTTTTGCAAGTCCATAACCTGCTGTACATAAAGGTGGCATTAATGCTGTAGCAATAGCAACCCCAAAAATTACAGTAGCAACCGTTCCTTTTTTTGTTCTAGCGACCATTAAAGCTAAACCACCAAAGAAAGCGATTAACACATCACGAATATCTGGACGAACTCTTCCTAATAATTCTGAATTATCTTCACTTAATGGAAATATATAAAAGAATAAAAAAGCGGTCAATAAACTTAAAACAATCATGGTCGCTAAATTAATTAGCGACTTACGTAGTGTATCTATATCATTAATGGCTATTGACATTCCTATTCCTAAAATAGGACCCATTAAAGGAGAAATAAGCATAGCTCCAATAACAACTGCAGTAGAACCAGCATTTAATCCTATGGAGGCAACAAAGACCGCAAAAATTAAAATCCATGCTGTAGCTCCTTTAAATGGAATATCTGCTTTTATAGCTTCTATAGTAGCTGCATGATCCGTATCATCTCTAAAATCTAATAATTCAATTAGAAATTTTTTAATACTAACCAATAACCCTTTTGCATCCTTTTGAACATTTTGTTTGGATTGCTCTACAGACTCGTCATTTAATGAATTTTCTTCCATGATAATAATTAAAGATGGGAATATACAAAAAAGAAAAAAGCTTCTCGAATGAGAAGCTTTTTTTGTGACCGGGCTGGGGCTTACCTCGACTTACGCTCGGTATAAACTTCTCGCCCAAAACCTTTTTAAATTAAAAACTCCAAACAAAGTTTGGAGTTTTTAAAAGTGACCGGGCTGGGGCTCGAACCCAGGACCCTCTCCTTAAAAGGGAGATGCTCTACCAACTGAGCTACCAGGTCATCCTTTCCTTAGCGGGTGCAAATATAAAAGCAAAAATTTAATTTTCAAACTAAAATTTTACTTTGTTTCATTTAAATATGCAAGTCGCACTTTTTTGAATAATTCAGAGCTGTATACAAATTTCACAACAGCTTCATTATCAGTTTTAAAGATCTCATTTTTGGTTCCTTCCCATGCTTTTTTTCCATCTTTAAGAAATACAATTTTTTCTCCAATTTCCATTACAGAATTCATATCATGGGTATTAATTACGGTCGTAATTTGATATTCATCGGTAATTTCTTGGATTAAATTGTCAATTAAGATCGCTGTATTTGGATCTAAACCCGAATTAGGTTCATCACAAAATAAGTATTTAGGATTCATTACGATCGCTCTTGCAATCGCTACTCTTTTTTGCATACCACCTGAGAGTTCTGCTGGAAATTTATGATTAGAGTTTTCTAAGTTTACTCTTTTAAGAACAAAATTAACCCGTTCTAACATTTCCTCCGCAGTTTGCTTCTTAAACATCTTGAGTGGGAACATTACATTTTCTTCTACAGTTTGTGAATCAAACAAGGCACTACCTTGAAAAACCATCCCTATTTCTTGTCGCCACTGCCTTTTTTCTTCTGTCGTAAATTTGGTGTTTATTCTACCATCAAAAGAAATTGAACCTGATTCTGGTGTATGCAAGCCAATTAATGTCTTTAGAAATACTGTTTTCCCAGAACCACTTTGTCCAATTATTAAACTTGTTTTGCCCGGCTCAAAACTTGTTGAAATACCTTTCAAAACTTTTACATCTCCAAAGCCTTTATGTAATTTATCTACAATAATCATTAGGTAAGTAACATTTGGGTTAAGAAATAATTAGCAATCACAATTAAAATGATTGTCCAAACTACAGCTTGCGTACTTGCTTTTCCTACTGCAATTGAGCCTCCTTTTACATAATAACCATGATAAGATGGTACTGTGGCAATTAAAAATGCAAATACTAATGTTTTAATAAGTGCATATTTAACTAAAAATGGATTGAATTCTAATTGAACCCCTTGCATATAATCAATTTCTGAAAACATCGTTGATGTTAAACCGGCAACCCATCCTCCAAAAATTCCAAGAAACATTGCTAAAACTATTAAAAAAGGATAGAAAAAAATGGTTGCTAATACTTTAGGAAGTACTAAGTGATTTAAGGAATTAATTCCCATAACCTCCAAGGCATCAATTTGTTCAGTAACTCTCATAGTTCCAATACTAGAGGTTATATATGATCCTACTTTACCAGCTAAAATAATGGAACAAAATGTGGGTGCAAATTCTAAAATTACAGAACGTTTGGTTGCAAATCCAATTAAATATTGAGGAATAAAAGGGTTTTCAATATTTAAAGCTGTTTGTAAGGCGATAACTCCACCTATAAAAAAAGATATAAAAGCTACAATTCCCAAAGATTTTAATCCAAGTTCATCAAACTCTTTAAAAAGCGCCTCTCTAAATACCCTTCCTTTTTGAGGTCTTTTAAAAACCTGCCCAAGCATTATAAAATATTTACCAGCATGTCCTAGGTAAGTCATCCTCTTTTTTTATTTGTGCTAAAGTAATAAATATCATGAATCTTATGAAGATTAATAACTAGGAAACCGAAAACTTTATGCTACTTGTTTTTTTGACTCAAGAAAGTTAGAACTTAAATTTTAAAAACAGAGTTGTTTTGATGCTTTTTCATTGCTTTTCTGGATAGCAAAAGACCAATAAATAAAGATATAAACGCTCCGATTGCAATACCTGGAATATAATCTAAAAACAAAAAGAAATCATAAGCGCCATGAAATAGAACGGCAACTACCAAGCCTGTAAAGTTATATAGAATTTTATGTTTAGAAAATTTAGCTTTACCCATAAAATAACCCATTAAAATTGCAAAAGTTGCATGAGCGGGCACTGCAGTGAAAGCTCTTAAGACACCCGTTGAAAAACCATAATTGTAGACATATAATACATTTTCCAAGGTTGCAAATCCCATTGAAACAAAGACAGCATAAACAATTCCATCAAAAGGCTCATTGAAAGCTTTGTTATTTTGAGCTGCTCTTACAATAATATATTTTGAAGTTTCTTCAACCAAGGCAACTAAAATAAACGCTTTGAGAAACATGTCAAAAACACTTTTATTGTCTAATTCTGGCAAAAAAATAGATGCTAAATAACTTAAAAAGAAAGCTAGTATTACTGATAAAGTAGCTCCTAACATAAAGTTCTTAAGAAGCAACTTCCATGGTTCTTTTTCAAACTTATCTTTAAAATAGATATATACGATAATCACCATGGCAGGTCCTACAGCAAGTAAAAATAAATTCATAGGTTGGATATACAGTAATTTTTAAATACTAAAGGTTAGTGATCCTTTGGTAAAAAAACCTCTGCCATCATACAACGAGCACTACCTCCTCCACAAAATTCAATGGTTTCTAAAGAACTAGATATAATGCTACAATGATTTTCTATTTGAGCTATTTGAGATTTATTTAAGCTATCATATGCTGCCTGACTCATGACTAAGAATAACTCATCATTTTTACCTCTTACTTGAAGCATGTTTCCTGCAAAATTATTGACTTGTTCTTCAGAAATAGAAATTACCTTTTTACCGTCTTCTTTTAAATGTTTTAAGACATTTTTGCGTTCTTTTTTATCATCAATAGAGTCCAAACAAATAATAGCAAATGTTTCTGCTAAACACATCATTACATTGGTGTGATAGATGGGTTTTCTGACATCATTAACAGTTTGATAAGCAGTAAAATAAACAGGTGTGTACTCAAAGTCTTCACAGAATTCTATAAATAAATCTTCATCAGCTCTAGGCGATAATGCACAATAAGCTTTTCTATTCACTCGATCAAGAGCTAAACTTCCGGTTCCTTCTAAAAAATAACCTTCCTCTTCTGCTTCTGTATAATCTATTACGTTTTCAATAATAAAACCCCTTTCTTCGAGGGTTTCTAAAATATCTTCTCTTCTTTCAAATCTTCTATTTTCAGCAAACATCGGATATAAACCAACGGTACCGTTTTCATGAAAAGAAACCCAATTATTAGGAAAGATTGAATCTGGCGTATCTGAACCTTCAATATCAGATATTACAATTACTTCTATACCATGAGATTCTAATTTCTCTACATAGGCATCAAATTCTTTTTGAGCGTTTGCATTAACAGCTGCTGGTAAAGTATGCTGAGGCAATTTTTGATAATAATTATTTACTGCTGTTTGTTCATTCATCCTAAAATTTATAGGGCGAATCATTAGAATTGAATTGGTTGTTTGTTGCATCTGATTTTATTTCATTTGCAAAATTATCACTTTTTAACGTGTTAAAGTTGCTTTTAAGTCTTCAATATTATTGTTCTAATCTAAATGGAAAATAACTTTATAAATGTAGAGACTAATCTCTTATCAAAGGCAACGTAGAACAACGTAACAAACCCTCTTGTTTGGCTATCTCTGCATAGGAAACTTTCTCTACGATAAATCCATTTTCTAGAAGCCATTTATTTAGTCTTGTGAAACCTTTTTCTGATATAATAACATCTTCAGAAATAGAAAAAACATTACTGTTCATATTGTACATTTCTTCTTTGGTGATTTCAAAAATGTTTTCTTTTCCAAAAAAGTTAACCAACCAATTGTACTCACTTTCTATTAAAAAACCATTTTTATGAAGAATCGCTTTATCTTTTCCAATAGGTTGAAAACAACAATCTAAATGCAGTGCGTTTTCTTTAGGATCTAAGTTAGATTTTCTTAATTCAAAAGGTTTTACAATTTTATTTGGAAACAATTCTTTAAGTGCGATTACAGCAGCTGTATTTGTTCTTGCTGTAATATAATCCGAGTAATCTTCACCAGAATAAGTTCCAACAAAAATATAATCATTCCAAGGCATTACATCACCACCTTCAACGTGACAATCTTCTGGTAAATTAATTCTATTTTCTTCTGCTACTTGACTCCAGATATGTTCAATTGCTAATATTTCACGATCTCTATCTGGAAGAATATTAGCAATAATAAATTTATCTTCTATAACGAAACCAATATCTCTTGTAAAAATCTGATTGTAATCTTTTATTACTTCTGGTCTATAAACTTTTACATCATATTTCTCAAATACTTGACAGACAGATTCCATTTCCAGTATCATATCTTCTTCTTTTGGATATGTACCTGCTAAAACATGCTGCAGGCTTTTAGGGTCATAGCATTCTTCTGGTGTTGGAATTGGTCCATTATCTAGTGCAGTTCCTAAAACAACAGCTCTCAATCGAGATGTTTCGTTTTTAATATTTAAGTGTAACATAAAAGAGCATAAAAAAGCTTCATAAAATTTATGAAGCTTTGTTAAATATTATTGCATACTATCTTTGAGAAATATTTTTAAATTCTCTGTGGTTTTCACCTGTATAGATTTGACGTGGTCGACCAATTGGTTCTTTTCCTAAACGCATTTCTCTCCATTGTGCAATCCAACCTGGCAAACGACCTAGAGCAAACATTACTGTAAACATTTCAACAGGTATTCCCATTGCTCTATAGATGATTCCTGAATAGAAATCTACGTTTGGATATAATTTTCTGTCAACAAAATAAGGATCACTTAATGCTTCTTGTTCTAAACCTTTAGCAATTTCTAAGATTGGATCTTCAACTCCTAAATCATTTAAAACTTGGTCTGCAACTTCCTTAATTATTTTTGCTCTTGGATCAAAATTCTTGTAAACTCTATGACCAAATCCCATTAAACGGAAAGGGTCATTTTTATCTTTCGCTTTCGCCATGTATTTTTTTGTATCTCCTCCATCTTGTTTGATTGCTTCTAACATTTCTAGCACCGCTTGATTTGCTCCACCGTGCAATGGTCCCCAAAGAGCTGAAATACCAGCGGATAAAGAAGCAAATAGTCCTGCATGAGAAGAACCAACAATTCTTACTGTAGAAGTAGAACAATTCTGTTCATGATCTGCATGTAAAATCAATAATTTATCTAAAGCATTTTTAACAATTGGATTGATGACATAATCTTCGTTTGGTTTTGCAAACATCATTGTCATCACGTTCTCTACATACCCTAAAGAGTTTGAACCATAATTTAGAGGCATTCCTTGTATTTTGCGCATTGCCCAAGCAACCAATACAGGAAATTTACCCATAATCTTTACAATAGCTCTGTACATATCTTCTTCAGAATCTACATTTACAGATGATGGGTTAAATGCTGTTAAAGCACTTGTTAAAGATGATAAGATACCCATAGGGTGTGCTGACTTAGGAAAAGCATCAATTATTTTTCTTACGTCATCATCTACGATTGCTTTATCTTTAATGTCAGCATGAAATTGCTCTAATTGTTCTTTCGTTGGTAATTCACCAAAAATTAATAAATAAGCAACTTCTAAGAAATCAGCTTTTTCTGCTAATTCTTCAATAGAATATCCTCTATATCTTAAGATTCCTTTTTCTCCATCTAAAAATGTAATAGCACTTAGACAAGCTCCTGTATTTTTGTATCCTGGATCAATAGTTATTACACCATTTGTTGCACCTCTTAATGTTTTTACATCAATTGCAACTTCATTTTCAGTACCTTTCACCAATGGAAATTCATAAGAATTTTCCCCAATCTGCAGTTTTGCTATATCTTCCATATTCTATATAATTTTATTTTTTTTGAAGTCACACAAAGATAGCTTTTTTAAAGGATTTTTAAAATAAGCTATGATAGTTTTTGAATATGAAAAAATAACTTTAACTGATTATTAACTAATAAAAAAACCTCATAATTTGATTTATGAGGTTTTTTATAATTTTATGAAAATATCTTAGATTTTAAAAGCTTTCTCTTGTGGAAAATAAGCTACTTCTCCAAGATCTTCTTCTATTCTTAATAATTGATTATATTTTGCCATACGATCTGAACGCGAAGCAGAGCCTGTTTTGATTTGCCCACAATTTAATGCTACGGCTAAATCTGCAATAGTATTGTCTTCAGTTTCTCCAGAACGGTGACTCATTACTGAAGTATAACCAGCATTTTTTGCCATATTAACAGCAGAAATTGTTTCTGTTAACGTTCCAATTTGATTCACTTTAATTAAAATAGAATTTGCAATTCCATTTTCAATTCCTCTACCTAAACGCTCTACATTGGTAACAAATAAATCATCTCCTACTAATTGAACTTTATCTCCAATTTTATCAGTCAAATATTTCCATCCTTCCCAGTCATTTTCATCCATTCCGTCTTCTATAGAAATAATAGGGTAATTTGCTGCTAATTCAGCTAAATAATCAGCTTGCTCTTGACTTGTTCTTATCTTTCCTGTTGATCCTTCAAATTTTGAATAGTCATATTTTCCATCAACATAAAATTCAGCAGCTGCACAATCTAAAGCGATCATGATTTCATCTCCTAATTTGTATCCTGCATTTCTAACTGCTAAAGCAATGGTATCTAACGCATCTTCAGTACCGTCTAATGTTGGTGCAAAACCTCCTTCATCTCCAACTGCAGTAGATAAATTTCTGTCGTGTAAGACTTTCTTTAAGTTGTGAAAAATTTCAGAACCCATTTGCATAGCATGAGAAAAGTTTTTTGCTTTCACAGGCATCACCATAAACTCTTGAAAAGCGATTGGTGCATCGGAATGAGATCCACCGTTAATAATATTCATCATAGGAACCGGCAAAGTATTTGCTGAAACTCCTCCAATATATCTATACAAAGGCATTCCTAATTCATTAGCAGCAGCTTTGGCTGCAGCAAGCGAAACTCCTAATATAGCATTGGCTCCTAATTTTGATTTATTGGGTGTTCCATCTAAATCAATCATCAATTGATCTATATGATTTTGTTCAAATACAGAGACTCCTAATAATTCTTCAGCGATTAGAGTATTCACATTTTCAACTGCTTTTAAGACTCCTTTACCCATGTAAGCTTTTCCCCCGTCTCTTAACTCTACTGCTTCATGTTCACCAGTTGAGGCACCAGAAGGAACCGCTGCTCTTCCCTGAATACCGTTTTCAGTAGTTACATCTACTTCTACAGTAGGATTTCCTCTAGAATCAAAAATTTGCCTTGCATGAATGTTTATTATAATACTCATTTTACTAAAATTTAAATTTGTTTGTTTAAAATAATGTTAGCTAAATTACACAATATGAACTGTTTTTAGTAGCATTAGCGTCATTTTATTACGAAAACGATTTCATCTTAACTCTATTTAATACTAGAAAATTAAGATGAATTTATTTCATAAAAAAACCCACTCCTAAGAGTGGGAAAAATTGCTATGAAAAAGAAAGTGATGATAAACATCACTATAGTAAAAGTAACACTTATTATTAAATTAACAACAACAAAATATAAAATTTTTGTTAAATTTTATTTAAACAGGTATTTTTACCTATAAATAATTCAGAAAAAATTATTATACGGTTGTTTTTTTAATGTTCTCTATAAATTGATCAAATAAATATTCAGAATCATGTGGTCCAGGATTAGCTTCTGGGTGATATTGTACAGAAAAACAATTTTTATCTTTCAATCGAATACCAGCTACTGTTTGATCATTTAAATGTAAATGAGTGATTTCAACATCTTTGTTCGCTTCTGTTTCTTCTCTATTAATTGCAAATCCATGGTTTTGAGAAGTGATTTCACCTTTTCCTGTCAATAAATTTTTAACCGGATGGTTAATCCCTCGATGTCCATTATGCATTTTATAAGTAGAGATTCCGTTTGCTAAAGCAATTACTTGATGTCCTAAACAAATTCCAAACAAAGGTAAATCTCTTTTGATAATTTCTTTAGCAACAGCCTGAGCATCTATTAAAGGTTCTGGATCTCCAGGGCCATTAGAAATAAAATAACCGTCTGGATTCCAAGATTGTAAATCTTCGAAACTTGAATTGTAAGGATATACTTTTACATAAGCACCTCTTTTTACAAAATTTCTTATGATGTTCTTCTTAATACCGATATCTAAAGCTGCTATTTTATATTTTGCATTTTCATCACCAACAAAATACGGTTCTTTAGTTGATACTTTAGAAGCTAACTCTAACCCTTCCATGCTAGGCACTTTAGATAATTGAGCTTTCAGATCTTCAATATTATCGGTTTCAGTGGTTATGATTGCATTCATAGCACCATTGTCTCTGATATAAGAAACTAGTGCTCTGGTGTCCACATCAGAAATGGCAACCAAATTATGTTTTACGAACCAGTCTTTTAGGTTACCGTCAGAATCAACTCTTGAATGCTCGAAACTAAAGTTTCTTACAATCAGTCCTGAAATTTTAATTCCATCAGATTCTACCTCATTGTCATTTACTCCATAGTTTCCAATATGAGCGTTTGTTGTGACCATAATTTGACCAAAATAAGAAGGATCTGTAAAAATCTCTTGATATCCTGTCATTCCTGTATTAAAACAGATTTCACCTGTAACTGTTCCTTCTATTCCAACAGATTTACCATGAAAAATGGTTCCATCTGCTAATAAGACTAATGCTTTCTTGCGTTGTTGATATTTCATTGAATTTTAAAAAAAGGTTTCACAAAAATAATGATTAATGATTTTTTATTGATAAAGAGTTATTAGATTTTATTGACAATAAAAAAAGGGATAAACTAAAATGTTTATCCCTTTTTGATATGAATTAAAAAATCTTCATTTTACTCTTCAGATTTTTCTTCTTTTTTTGTTTCTACTGTTTCAGTTGCAGTTGCAACGTCATCAGTTTTCTTTCTTCTACCTCTACGAGTAGTCTTCTTAGTGCTAGATCCTTTAGGATTGTAAAGTTCATTATAATCAACTAATTCTACCATTGCCATTGGAGCATTATCTCCCTGACGGTTTCCTAATTTGATGATACGAACATAACCACCTGGTCTATCTGCAATTTTTACAGAAATTTCTTTGAATAATTCTGTAACTGCATATTTATCTCTAAGGTAACTAAATACTACACGTCTATTGTGTGTAGTATCGTTTTTAGATTTTGTAAGTAAAGGCTCTACATATTTACGCAAAGCTTTCGCTTTTGCTTCTGTAGTGTTAATACGTTTGTGCTCAATTAATGAACATGCCATATTAGCTAACATCGCCTTTCTGTGCGCTGTTTGTCTTCCTAAGTGGTTAAATTTCTTACCGTGTCTCATGACCTTTGTTTTATACTCTCATCTTGCTCAACCAATTATTGGGGGCAAATTATGAAAGAATTAATCTCTATCTAATTTATATTTACCTAAATCCATTCCAAAGTTTAAACCTTTAACATTTACTAGTTCCTGTCTCTTATACACATCTCCGAGCCCA
>OLII01000664.1_pt1 | contig 12759 bp, 7 predicted proteins | sample 1609481 | NCBI WGS metagenome assembly OLII01 (sample SAMN05416859, study PRJEB24817) | seawater metagenome | isolation source: Sea water | place: Canada:Atlantic | collected 2013-11
CTACACAGAGTAGATCGTCGGCAGCGTCAGATGTGTATAAGAGACAGGGTATGAGATAGCTAAAATTAGCCTTGCTCTTGGTGTTTGATTTGTGTCCAATGGTAAGGTCTGCTTTTATTCCCAATGTAGGAAACGCTTTGTTGTCTTGATGCTCGAAATTATAATGCGCTTCTGCGCCCAAGAACGTATTCTTTTTGCCCAAGTTGGTTGTGCTAATATAGCGGCCTTGAGTAGGTGCTACTTCTATAGATTCGAAGCTTGTGCCAAGTCTTAAATTACCTCCTAGTTGACCTCTCCAAACCACATATGGGCGAATGGCATTTTTACGAAGTTTGACTCTATTGTAATTTTGACTATAGTTTTCTTCATCTAAAAAATGAAGATTGGATGATTGGTTTCCAAACCCAAAAAAGTTAATGTTGTAATTAGGGCTGGTAAATTCTGCTTCTATCCCAAAATTCCAGTTGCCGATTATTTGGGCAAATTCACTCGTTAATTTAATCTCAAAGCCATCCGTTGCAAAGTAATATGCGCCTTCTATTCGGTGTTGAGATGTAAAGGGGTTCCTGTTAAATCCGAAGTTGGTCAATACGGCTTGCATCCCAAGCTTTAACCCGTCATCGGGGTTGATACCCAAAGTAGGGAGGATTTTTGTTGTGTTGTACTTCAGTTTTTTATAATCGTACACATTTCTATCATAAGAATCCGATAGCTTTTTCCGCCCTTTTTTGGTTAAAAATGTGTTCTTTTTCGTTTTGTAATCGTACATTTTTACGCGTTGTCCATTTAAGATATTGTAGACGTCATTGTTTTGTCCACCAATGATTCTAAGAGCACTTCCTGCAGTATGGTCTCCAAAGACTTTAAAGGTATCTGCATCATCTAAGCCATAGATCCAAATTTCTTTGGTGCGTTTTGAATCGTAACTTTTTTGATGAAAGATGGCTGCTTTTTTACCTTTTTTAACGCGGTACCCGGTAACTTTTGTAATGCCGTTTGATCCTCTTTCTATTACGAAATAATCATCTTTGTCTGTTCCCGTAATAACAGCAAACTTCGCAATGTACTTGTAATATGCGTTTGATATTTTTGATAAATTTCGAATTCTTCCATTCAATTTTCTTTTGATACTTGTCACGATTTCTTGAGTTGTTTCTACCGGGAAATGTGTCAGTGCATCATCAATAACTTCTGGAGTAAGTTGCCTTTGAATAAAGGCAACCTCCGTGTCCCAAACAGCTTTAGTTGACTCAGTAATGATGGCCATGTCTAAAGGATAGGGTTCTAGGTTGAACCATTTGGCATTTCCCATTTCTTCCTCATAGGATTGCATGAGGCGCAACTCAGGAACTGCCTTGGTGACCAGGTTTAATAGCGCGCCATCTGCCATGATAGAGAATACTTGATCTCTATCTCTTGGAAAGGGTTTATAGGTCGTATGGTTTTTTTCTTTAAAAGCAGCCCACCTCCATTGATCTTCGTGCCGATCCCAGTCACCTAAAAGCATATCAAATAAACGTGCTCTGATATATGCTCTTTCATCGATGCTTGCCTTTTCATTTTTACGAATTTTAGCGAGTACATCGTTTGTGCTAATCACCTTATTGGAATAGCCAAAATTTGCCTTATCTCCATGACCAGAGGCAGCTCTCTCTTCTATCATGTACAATTCATCACCAAAATCATCATTAAAAGCGCCTAGGCTTTTTTGTTTCGGAACGTAAAATAATGCAGGCTTGGTGTGCAATACATCAATGGCCTTTGCTAATGTAGCCACGGTAAAAGGAGCATATGGGTGTGAACCCGTAAAGGCATCTAGTAAGAGTGCTTCTGAGTAGGTGCCATCAAATTGTCCTTCAATGTATTGTGTTTTAAAGGCTACTGCTTGTAAATATTGAAGTGCGTTTTTGCGCAGTGCCCTCATCACATACTCCTTACCGTCTTTATCTTTCAAACGCAATGATTTTGATTGATGCCCTCCTCCTTTTCTAACAGGGGTCAGACCTCCAAATAAAGTGTCTAATTGTACGTTTCTTGCACGCACTTTTTTGCTGTATATTTCTCGGTATCGCTCTCCCCAAAGATACCTGTAGATGCTGCTTTTTTCGGTTTCCTCTTTGGTGTAAACAGATGCTAAGGTGTGAGAATCTGTGTTGTTTGCATAGGATTGCTTGCTGCGTGGTGCACTTGGTGGTAGCACTTGAGTTTCAAAGATGCTTTTGTTGTCTTCAGAAGAAATAAAAGTAACCTTAGATGAGCCGTCTGTATAAACATCTAACCGAGCATAACCCGGAACTCCGGCAGAAAATAAACCTCCTCCGGTATTTCGAGTTGGATTTACTTTGGATCCTGCTCCACTGACAATTTGAGGGATGTTATTTTCTATGATATATTGCAAGCTGTGCTCATGGCCCCCTGCAAAAATGACCTTTTCATTTTCTTGAGAGAGTGTGATAATTCTCTTTTTAAAATCCAGGTATCTTTTGTTTTGAAGGTCAGTATTGCTAACTCCGCTTGTTTTTCTAAGTAAATTGATTGCAGTTCCAAGGATGGGTAAAGGAAGGTTTCCGCCTACAGGAAATAATTGCTGTTTTAATGAAAACTGTCCGCCGTGTGGTCCATTTGTAAATAGCGGATGGTGCATGGCAATAAGCGTTGTTTTTCCTCTTGCTTTTTTTATGAGTCCTTCGAATTCATCAAAAAAACGACTTCTTGTTTTGATGTCACATTGATCATTGATGGTCGGGTGCTTATCCCAATTGGTTAGATACCATTCACTATCGATGATGATTAAAACAATGTCTTCAGAGATGGTTATCTTATCAATAGGGCATCCATTTTTCGGTAGAAATGAGTTTTTCCCTAATATTTTTGAAACATAATTTTCTTGTCGCTCTAGTCCTTTTAGCCCGTTTGCATACCAATCGTGATTTCCAGGAATAAAATAGGTGTTTCCTTTGAAATTTTGAGCAATAGCTGTTTGTATATTTAATTGATGTTCAGCAAAAGCCCTTTGAGGGTGTCCTTTTTTTGGCATTCCCGCGGGGTAAATGTTGTCACCTAAAAATAATAAAGTACTTTCCTGATTGGCAGCGTTTAATGCAGTTCTTAGTCGTTTTAAGGTAGTGGTTTCCGTGCCAATTGGAGAGTTTCCACCATCTCCAAGTAAATAGAATGCATGTGCTACTTCTTTGGAGTTCTTAGGGTGAACAGCTCTTGTTTTGTTTTTATATTGCGGCTTATAGCTAGCGCAACTTGACACCAATACCATGATAATTAGAAACAAATACTTGGGACTGTTCATCTATTTTTTTTTACTTTAGTAAAAATAATTCTTTTATGGAAACCTTGTTGCTTAAAACCGAAAAATATATTTTTTCATTGCTGACCAAAGAGCTGCATAATGATTTTTTATATCATAATTTGAGTCATACACAACGTGTAGTGAATGCAGTGAAAGAATTGATTGTAGGGGAGAATATTTCTGAAGTGGATGCAAATATCTTATTATTGGCCGCTTGGTTTCATGATGTGGGGTATGTGAAAGGTTGTGAGAATCATGAAGAATCCAGTGTGCGAATTGCGACTAATTTTTTGCATGAATACAATATGGATGATAGCATTATCGATGCTGTTTGTGCGTTAATTAGAGTGACTAAAATTGATGAAGAACCAGATGGTATTTTAGAGAAAATTATACGTGATGCCGATACGAGTCATTTGGCAAAGAAAAGTTTTACAGATACGAGCGATTTGTTAAAGGAAGAGCTCAATTTGATACATGACAAAACCTACGATGACTCAGAGTGGATCCAAGAGAACATTCATTTTTTAGCAAATACACATCATTATCATACCAACTATGCACAGGAAAATTGGCAGCAAGGAAAAGATAAGAATTTGGCGCAGTTGTTCAAGCAGCAAAAGAAGGTAAAGCAAGAGGCGCGAAAGGAATCTACCAAGAAGGAAGAATTAAAGTTGAAGAAGCAAAAGGCCAAAACACCAGAACGTGGTATAGAAACGATGTTTCGAGTAACCCTGAGAAATCACATCACTTTAAGTAATATAGCAGATACGAAGGCCAATATTTTACTGTCTGTAAATGCCATTATTATTTCATTGGCATTGTCTAGCCTTTTGCCAAAGTTAGACAATCCATCGAATCAATATTTAATTGTGCCTACTGTTGTTTTTATCATCTTTACAGTAGCCTCAATAGTGTTGTCTATTCTTGCAACGAGACCCAATGTAACAGAAGGAAAGTTTAGCAGAAAAGATGTAGAAGAAAAAAAAGTAAATTTATTGTTTTTTGGAAATTTTCATAAAATGAGTTTGCCAGAATTTGAATGGGCAATGGGAGAATTAATGAAAGACAAAGCCTATTTGTATAGTGCAATGACCAAAGATTTGTATTTTTTAGGGAAGGTACTCGATAGAAAATATAAAATATTGAGAATTACCTATTTGGTTTTTATGATAGGGATTATTGTTTCTGTGACTGCTTTTGCATTCGCTTTTAAAATGCAAGAGTCTGGCTTGTCTTAAGCCTTAATTTCTTCCATGAGTTCCTGAAGTGAAATGGATTGCTTTGTGCTGAAATTTTTGTGATAAACTACCTCTACACGCAGTGCCTTGAGTCCAGAAACTCCCTGTAAATCTTCAATGTCTACTTTTTCTACCTTGCCGATGTGATTTTTAGATTGTAGGAATTTTATGTATTTCAGGTATTCTGTTGCATCGCTATCTTGTGCATATACAATGGCAATCTTTCCAGGCACTGTTAAGCGCTCTGTGCTATCTTTGATGTGCGCTTTGTCAATGCGTTTTTTAATGATTTCGTAACGAATATTATAAGCTCCATCAACATCAAATTGTTTTTCATCCATTCTAAATTTAATCGCCAATGGATTGCTGTGTACAAGTATGAGTGAAGCAACTCTCAACTCATGATTCATTTCGGACCTTGCCTTAAAAGCGAGATTTTCGAGTTCACACATCATCTGTAATTGCCACAATCTCAAATTGTACAAGAACAGCATGTCAAATGTAGTATTCTTCACCAAAGAACTTCCAATATACATGTTGTACTCGATTCCATCAGTTTTATAACGTTCAAAATAATGAGGAAACATGGCCTGTGCTTCTTCTTGTTTTTGATCTATAAACTTAGCCAGCGTATCGTTTAATAGTGTAACACTGTCTTCGTAGTCTTTACGTTTTTCATAGATTACTTGTAATTTATCATCAATGCGGTTCATGTAAATCCCAACATGCTCAGACAAGCGTTCATTGATGTGTTTAATATGATTGAATACAGGATAAATTTCTCGCTTTAAAAAGTCAATAATGGCAATTTCATCGCCTGCCTTTAACCCTTCTGAAATATTCAAAGCATAGTCTTTCACTCTAAAAATTAACTCATCATAAATGGGTAATTTTTCGCTGATGCATGCTTCGTTTAAGATGGTAGTTGCCAAAGATAATTGTGTTGCTAAGTCTTCCTTAATAGCCTCGTTTCTTGCTATGGAAGAGCCTTTAATATCACTTTGACCAAAGAGCGGGTACACATCGTTAAAGACGATTTCATTTAGTTTAGGTTTTGCTATTTTTTCTGTTAATTGCTGTTGATAATGCTCTGCGGCTTCAATAAAACGCCATTTTACTGAAGAGTGAATGGTGGTGTAATGCTCCTGAATAGTTGCTTCAATGACATTGAGATGCTCTTCAGAAAAGCGGTCTATGGCTGCTTTAAATACCGGAATAATGTCTTTTAGTTTGTTCTGATTGATGGAGTTCAGTTCAAAAGGTCTCGGAGAGGCAATTTCTAATATCGATAAATCCTTCCCAGAACTCGCCTTGATTGGAATTAAAATAATACTTCCAATGCCTCGAGTGACTAATGCCTCGTATAAAGGATTTTTATTTGTGAGGTTTCCATATTTTTCAATGTCTGAAATTGCAAAAGTTTCTTGTTTCTTGAAAATGGTCTCTAGTATGTAGTCACAAAAAAAGGCATCTGAGTATTCTGCTGGTTCATGTGAGATTATGATGCTTTCCGAGATTCTACTATTAATATGGATTGTTTCCTCATTGTTTGGAGAAATGTCAAAAACAGCATAGCCTAGTTTTAGATCTTTGATATTAAAGAAATCTCGTATGTTGTTTTGTAAATCGGATAGTAGATTGTCGTCACTACGCAATAAATTTGTTCGAATATTGGAAATGGTTTCATCCGTAGTAACATCAAACAAATTCATCACCCCAAAACCTTTGTAAATATAACTGTTTGGAGGAAATTTTTCTTTCCAAACATCAATGTTGTCAAAATTATCTAAGAGTAATTTAATGTCTTGATCTGTAATCTTTGGAGCATCCTTTGTGGGTGATATTTCACCAAAATCGCCATTAAAAGCCGCTCTATAGTGTCTGGTAACTCCTGTGTTTTTATTGGGTATATCGAAGAAAAAGGGTCTTTTTAAGTCAATGTGATAATCATAAACAGAAGCTAAAATGAGTGTGCATCCATAAATGAATAAAAGATCATCTTCAAAATTACGGGGTTTCGCCACATAGCTGTCGCCAGCGTTGTCTAGGATACTTTTAAAACGAGTGGTAAATTTAAAGGATGTAAATGTAAAAGGGATGGTAGCCGACTTTATTTCGTTGACTAAAAGAGGTTCTGGAAATAAGGGGTCTAACAACAATTGTACCGTGTCGTCTAGTTTTTCGAGCAAAGAAAAGTCTGAAAAGCCTTGAATGAGTTCAGGGTGTTTTTCTACTGCAGTAACCATTCTTTTAGCATACTCATGAAAAGGGTGGTCTTTAAAACTTTCTTTCGTATATTTTTGGTACATGAAGAACACCTTTTCAAAACTTATCTGAAGTTGCAAGGGTAGTTCTATATGTTCTTGATTTTCAAGGCTTAATGTATTCATGAGATGCTGTTCTTCCATGCAAAGATAGAAATTGTATTTTTGTAGACGTTTTTTTGGAGGATACCTTACATTGAGAATATCGATTGATACGGGTCCTGGAAATTCAAAGATGTATTTGGGTTCTTTCGAAAATGTCATGACAATGACACCATACACGAACTAGGTAGCGTATTTTTTAACAGTTTTAGTGGATGTTTTTTATTTTTGCCTAAAGTAAATGATGATGGGTACACCGTTAAAATCGTACATTTCACGCATTTTATTTTCTAGAAATCGTCTGTATGGATCTTTCACATACTGCGGTAAGTTCGAGAAAAAAGCAAACTGCGGTGTTGGTGTAGGCAGTTGCATACAGTATTTTATTTTCACAAATTTTCCTTTAATTGCTGGCGGTGGATAGTTTTTTACAATTTCCAACATGGTTTCATTTAACTTGCTTGTTGGAATCCTATTCTTTCTACTTTGAAACACCGTAACAGCTGTTTCAATGGCTTTAAAAATACGTTGCTTTGTCAATACAGAAACAAAGATAATTGGCACGTCTGTAAAAGGGGCAATTTGTTTCCGTACCGCAGCTTCATAATCACGCATGGTGTTGGTTTCTTTGTCTACCAAGTCCCATTTGTTGATAAGAATGACAACCCCTTTTTTATTCTTTTCAGCAAGCCAAAAGATATTTTGATCTTGACTCTCAAAACCTCTTGTGGCATCAACCATTAAAATAATGACATCAGAATACTCAATGGTTCGCACTGCTCGCATCACAGAATAAAATTCCAAATCTTCTTTTACCTTTGATTTTTTTCGAATTCCAGCAGTATCTACCAAATTAAAATCAAATCCAAAACGGTTGTATTTTGTGTCAATAGAGTCACGCGTAGTACCCGCAATATTGGTCACAATATTTCTATCTTCACCAATTAATGCGTTGATAAAAGACGATTTTCCTGCATTGGGTCTCCCAACAACGGCAAATCTTGGCAATTCTTCTTTTTCAAGATCAATCTCCTCTGGTGCAGGCATGATCTCTGCTAAGGCATCGAGTAATTCTCCAGTTCCACTTCCATTAATTGAAGAGATGGTGTGGTATTCTCCTAAGCCTAAATTATAAAACTCAACAGCATCTGCTGCACGCATGGCATTGTCTACTTTGTTGACAGCGATGAATAGTGGTTTTTTCACTTTTCTTAAAAGCTTTGCAACTTCCGAATCCATTGGTGTAATTCCCTGTTCAACATCCACTACAAAAACAATAATATCTGCTTCTTCTAAAGCAAGTTGTACCTGCTTGCGTATTTCATCTTCAAAAATATCATCCGACCCAACCACATAACCACCTGTATCTATCACAGAAAACTCCTTGCCATTCCAATCAGATTTTCCATAGTGTCTATCACGGGTAACTCCGCTTACAGAATCTACAATAGCTTCTCTACGTTGAACCAATCGATTAAATAACGTCGATTTTCCAACATTTGGTCTTCCTACTATGGCTACAATACTATTCATTTCTTGAAAATTTCTGCAAAGGTACTAATAAGAGAATGATTTCTGTTTGTTTTTAGGCAGTTATAATGTGTCCCGATTTTAATTTAGATTGTTTTACAACAGCTCATTCGGTCAAACAGACTGTGAATGGCACTGTTTTGTGGGTATTCTGTTCATTTACAGGTATGTGAACATGTGTTTTATGATTTGTGGAAAAACGATTCTTATGAGTAGTTTGGGTTGTTTTTTATGTAGTTTTTCACAGTACATCGACCGAAAAAGAGCGCGGCACCTTTTAAATAAAAACAGCTTCTCAAGAAAAATGCAGTGCAGTAAATGATTGCATTGTTCAAATTTGAAATTGGAACATGTACCCAAAGTGTATGTTGTATCTAACACAGCAGGCTGACTTTAAAATCAATCCTGAGAGCGTTCAAGGTTTTCATTGTGCTAAAAAAAATAGGTAGCTGCGAATTGTCACATGGTGTACCTGTTTTTTTATTTTGTGACCAAGCGTTTCTTTTTCTTCTTTGCTTTTTGAGCTCTTGTAAAAAGCTTAGCATCCGACTTGGTTTTTTTGAAATTCAAAGGAATGGTTACAGAAACTTGAAAAGCCAAGGATCCGATTAAATTGGCTTCCATATCTCCCCATTGAGCATGTCTTTTGTTAGAGGAAGGCATGTCGCTTATTTCTTTGACACAGCCTAGAATCATAGGGATTGAAAATGCAATTAATCGCTTTTTAAATTCTGAAAGATGCTTGTATTTTTTGTGTGTTGCTAAATAGACATAAGTTCCTGTACTGATGATAAACGAACTTTGAACATGACCTACTTTGTCTTTTTTCCAAAATTCAGCGTGCATGGAGTTTTGTGAATGAACTCCTAAAAATGACATGACCAATGTAATAAACATAAATTTCTTCATAGTAATAGGTTTTAAGTGTTAATACTCAGTTGTTCAATTGGTTATTCTCTATGGCAAAAAGTGATGTAGTTTAATTGCTTGTATCTAAGTTACTTATAACATTGTGTTTCTTTTATGCTTATACGCTCATATACTTTAATGAATCGGTGAAATGCTTAATAATACTTTTGAATCGAGATCAGAGGAGGGAGACAGCGTTACTGTCTATGTAGTTTTGTTATCTTACCGGCTATTTGCTTGATGTTCTTTGATCATGTGAGATAGATTGCCTAGCAATGGGTCTGTGATTTGGAATTTAGTTCTTTAGGATGCATCATACGGCAGGTGAGTTGTATGTTGAGTTAAGAGGAACGTTTGTGAATATGCTATCAATCAGATTTAATATGTATCTCATAAAAAGCGAATCATGTGCATGCAAAGGTTCACTTCATTTTACGATGGTGCAAGGTTGTATTTTAGAAAACCTACGTAGGAATTTGTTGTTGAGGAGTTGTCCGTGGAGGTTAAAACTCAAATTTGGAAAAAATAGCGCAACTAAAATCGGAAAATAGCTGAAGTAGGAGCCGTCTTATTTCAGGAGCGAGTCCTTACTGTAAAATCTGAATTCATGGATGGGAAGGCATCATGTTCATGATACAACCGCGCTTTTATTTAATGCTAAAAATGGATAATAAATCTATCAAAGAGTGCAGGTCTATAGGAAGAAACATTGCTAGCAGTTAACCCTCTTTATACCCAAAGCGTTTTAATTGGTTGTTGTCGCTTCGCCAGTTTTTATTCACTTTTACATAGAGCTCCATGAATACTTTTTTCTCAAAAAAGAGTTCTAGATCCTTGCGAGCTTCGGTTCCTACACGTTTAATTGCCGATCCTTTATGACCAATTATAATTCCTTTTTGAGTATCGCGTTCTACCATGATTACCGCACGAATTTTAATAATGTCTTCTTGCTCAATGAACTCTTCAGTGGCTACCTCAACAGCATATGGAATCTCTTTTTTGTAATGCATTAAAATCTTTTCTCTGATTTTTTCATTCACAAAAAAGCGTTCAGGTTTGTCTGTTAATTGATCTTTCGGGTAAAATGCAGGACTTTCTGGAAGTGAGTCAATAATTTTATCAAGCACCACATCAATATTGAATTTTTCTAGCGCAGAGATGATGTAGACAGCAGCATTGGGAACCTTTTGACGCCAATAGGCTAATTTTTCTTCTACTTGCTCTTGTGATGAGGTGTCTATTTTATTTAATAAGAGTAGTACTGGTATTTTTGTATTGATAATTCTATTGAAGAAGGCTTCGTTTTTTAATTCTTTCTCGCCAATCTCTACCATGTAAACAAGTACATCAGCATCATCAAAAGCCGATTTCACAAAATCCATCATGGATGCTTGTAGCTCGTAGGCGGGTTGCAAGATTCCGGGTGTATCAGAAAAGACAATCTGATAATGCTCATCATTCACAATCCCCAAAATACGATGTCTGGTTGTTTGCGCTTTTGAAGTAATGATGGATAATTTCTCACCAACCAGTGCATTCATTAAGGTTGACTTACCCACATTGGGATTTCCGATAATATTTACAAAACCTGCTTTATGTGTCATGGGGCAAAGGTAGTGAGTTTTTTAATTAAAAAAAGAGTTAAAGTTAGCCTATTGTGCTTGAGTGTTTTATGAAATATTTCAAATAAAAGTGCGTTTTTGTTTGGTTTAAAGAATAAAAAGGGCGTATCTTTGCAGTCCAAATCGCGGGATAGAGCAGTAGGTAGCTCGTCGGGCTCATAACCCGAAGGTCACTGGTTCGAGTCCAGTTCCCGCTACTAAGACGAAAGTCAATAAAATCAACGGATTGTGTTCTCACAATCCGTTTTTTTATGTCTTCTATTTTCTTACTTTTACAGAAAGTAGGATCAAGTCATAAAGTTGTGGGATTTTGATATTAGGCAAAAATATTTGTTAGTCTAAATAGGAAGAACTCTACGTTTCTCACGCCTCTGAATTGTGCTCTAAAAGCTTTTATTTTGGCATTAAATGATTCTGCAGAAGCATTTGTACTTCTGTTGTCAAAGTAGTTTAGTATGTTCTTGTAATGAATAGTCATCGTTCTCGATATGGTATTGAAGCTTTTAAATTTAGCTTGCCTAACTTTCTCATCCCATTTGGCTAATCGTATCAGGGCTGATGTTTTGTCTTTTGTGCTGTTAAATATCCAGGATAGGTTTTGACATAATTTGTATGCTTTTTCTAAATCAGGATATCTATCAAAAAGTATTTCTGCTCTTGTGGATTGATTATCCGTCCATTTACTGCTTGATTTGTATAGAAGATATCTACTTCTAGCTAATAGTTGTTTTAATGTATCTCCATTAGATAGTAGCTCTGGAGTGTATTTCAATGCTTTGTTTCTAGCATTTTCTATGGCATCATTCTCATTATCGAGTGCTTCCCATCTGTGTTTAATTCTGATTTCTTGTAGCGCATCTAACGCTAGTTTTTGAACATGGAACCTATCTATAACCAGAGTAGCATTGGGGAATGATTTTTTAACAATTAGCCCCATATTACCTGCCATGTCTAGGGTGACCTCCTTAACCTTCTTTCTTTGCTTTAAAGGAATTTTATGGAGTATAGCAATAACCACATCTGCCTTGGTTCCTTTAACCATAGCAAGTATAGCTCCTTTCTTTCCTTTTGCTTTTTTATTGGTCAGTATAGTGTATAGATCTCCGTTAGAGAAAGCAGTTTCATCCAAGGAAAGGTGGCTTCCTATATTCTGGGTAAATAACATCCACTCTTTTGCATGTGATTTTTGATTCCATACTTTAAAATCACTTAGGTAATCTTTGTATTGCCTTTGCATGCTTCTAGGATTTACACCGTAGAACTTAGCCACTATTGCGGTGCTACTTGCATTATTACTAATAGAGCTCTTTTAAAAAAGCAGCAAACTCACTAGTGATTCTAGTTCCTTTTGCTACTAATTGCCAATCTCTTGTAACTACTTTACCAGTAGATTCATCAAGCCATCTACGCCTTGTTATGTGTAGAAATACATTCTTCCCACGTATAGGAAAATCCTGAACGGTAGCTTCAGCAAAGAAACCCTTAGAATGAAGTTTAACCCCAGTGAATTCCTTGGGTATATCATTTAGTTCTGTGAAATAAAAGTGTATTTCTTCGCCTTTAACTTCGTGCTTGGTTAAATCAAAATAGGTCACAAGGACTTCGGGTAATAATAATTTAGCAATAGCCGATAGTGAATTTGAAGACATAGAACTTTTTTACTTTCAAAGGTCAACCATTTTCAACCTCTCCACAACTTTTTGTGTTGAGCCCTTTTTTCCATGTCTATCTTCAATAATTTCCATAAAGGCTGTCTCTTATACACATCTGACGCTGCCGACGATCTA
>OLII01000665.1_pt1 | contig 12755 bp, 11 predicted proteins | sample 1609481 | NCBI WGS metagenome assembly OLII01 (sample SAMN05416859, study PRJEB24817) | seawater metagenome | isolation source: Sea water | place: Canada:Atlantic | collected 2013-11
CAAAACAATGCTGGAGGTGCTTGGGATAACGCTAAGAAATCTTTTGAAGCTGGAGTTGAGATTAATGGAGAAATGACTTACAAAGGTTCTGAGGCTCACAAAGCTGCGGTAACTGGTGATACAGTTGGAGATCCTTTTAAAGATACTTCTGGACCATCAATGAATATTTTAATTAAACTAACGTGTTTAATTGGTTTAGTAATTGCTCCTATCTTAGGTGGACATGCTGTTGAAAACCATGCAAATAAGGAAGTAAATAAAGAACTTCATTTAGAAGTAACTGTGGATGCAGATGCTAACGAAATGGCTACAGCTACTATTACTACAACCTATGTAGTTGATGGTGTTGAATCTACAAAAGATGAAATTATTGAAGGAACTTTAGAAGAAGTTGAAAAGAAAATTGAAGCTTTAAAAGGTGAAGGTGTTCACGGAAAACCTCACTTTAAAATTGATGCTTCTAAAGGAGAAACCATGAAAATGGTAAAAATTGAAGTTAAAAAAGAAAGCTAGACTTCTAGTTTTTTAAACATATTAAAAAGCACTTTTAAATTGAATTTATTTCAGTTTCTAGGTGCTTTTTTGTTTTCTAGAAAATAAATTTTTTATAAGAAACTCTTTTAAAAACATTTCAAATTCTTTATTCCCTATACATTGATTAAATTAGTAGCAAAATTTAAAAATGGAAGAAAAAGCAAATCCTAAAGCACAAATAAAAATAACGTTTCAAATATTTATAGCCTTATTAGCTGGATTAATTTTAGCGGCTTATTATTTATTTCCAGAAATAGAGTCTTATAAAATTGATATAAACAACACTGAAGATATAGTTATGTATATTATACCACTTGGTTTAATAGTAGCAATACTTTTAGGAAGTATCTTATTTCAATCAAATATAAAACAAGCTTTATCTAACGAATGTTTATCTAACAAACTGGCAACTTACCAAACCGGAATGTTAATGAGATTAGCTCCTTTAGAGGGTATCGCTTTTCTTAGTATTTTTCAATTCTCTGACTCCAAAAATGTAATTTATTTAATTATTGAAGTTATAGCTATTCTATATATAATATTTTTAGTTCCTACAAAATCTAGAATTATCAAAGAACTACAACTAAGCGAAACTCATAAAAGGCAATTAAACTAAGTCAAACATCACTTTATCTCCTGCAACTTTTTGGCTAAGTCTAGAAATTGCATAGTCAGATAATTGTAAAATTCTTGGGTATCCACCAGTAACTTGACAATCTCGCATGAGTATAATTAATTTTCCAGAGGGTGTAAGTTGAACCGTTCCGGGTAAAACCGCAGACGTTAAAATGGGTTCTAATTCGTTTTCTAAAACTTCATGTAATCGATAGCCTACTCGATTATTGTCTTCAGATACGGTAAAAGTTTCTAACAATTGTTCTTTCTGCACATCAGTGAGTAGATCAAACTCTGGACCCGGAAAACATTCAATTTCTTTAGAGATAAAATGTTCTTTAAAAAACTCCATCTTAAAGACTTTTCGATTGTCTAATTCTTTTTGTGGCATAATAGGTAAAAGATCTCCTTTTTCTAATCGAAACTTTGAAGTGATTTGATTTGAAAAACTTTTGCTTTTTAAAACAGCTGTCGATTGTATTCCACCCTGCACCGCTATATATGTTCTTGCGCCATAATTGCGTTTTCCAAAAGAAAGTATCGCCCCATTTTTTACTTCATACACAGTTTCCATTTCTAAGAAATCATCATTGAGTTTTGGACAAAAATCGGCTCCTGTAATACTAATAAAAGTATCAGAAGTAAATTCAAACTTCGCCAATCCAAAAGTAACTTCTATCAATGCGTCAGATTTGTGATTCATTAATAAAGTATTTCCAATAGCTGCCGAAAATGCATCTAAAGAGCCTGCTAAAGGAATTCCCATTTTAGCAAAACCGAATCGTCCTTTATCTTGAACAGAGGTATAAATTCCAGGATGTAAAACCTTCATCATATCCATATAAATTTAGATTTGTATTCACCATTGTTAACCTCTTCTGAAATTTGATAAAAAGTTTCTAAATCTATCGCTTCAAACTGAATAAAATCTCCTGCTTTAGCAAAACATGGTTGTGGTTTTTGGATGTTAAAAAAATCAATCGGAGATTTTCCAATAAGATTCCAACCTCCAGCACTATCTTGAGGGTATACTCCTGTTTGCTCACCTCCTATTCCAACACTTCCTTTTTCAACTCTCAATCTAGGACTTGCTTTTCTTGGTATATGGATTAGTGGATTTAATCCACCTAAATAAAGAAAACCTGGTTGAAAACCGAGAAAGTAAATTAAGTAATTGGGATGGGTATGTAAATCAATAATGTCTTCTATGCTACATTCTTTTTCTTCAGAAATAGCTACTAAATCCAATCCAAAAGCGACATCATAACAGACTGGAATTTGCCATAGTTTTGATTCTTGTTTCTTGACATTCTGCTTCTGTTGATATATTTGTTTCAATTTTTCAACGGCCTTAGCGAAGCTATCATGATATTTATAATGCAGCGAATAGTTATGCATAAATTCATAGCGAATCAACAAAGAATTGTAAGCAATAACAGTTTCTAAGACTTTTTGATCTTTACGAATGAGTTTTTCAAAACCAATGATATCCTCTATGATACTAGCATCAATTTTGGAAGGCCATTCTATTAGAATTGCCGTTTCTCCAAAGGGTTTGTATGAGAGGTTGTATTTTTTCAATGTCTTATGTCATTTTAATGACAACCGAATTATTCTAAGTTTTGATTTAAATACATTAATATGTCGAGCGCATGTTTATTATCACCATGAACACAAAAAGTAGTAGCTTTTATGAATATTTTATTGTCCTGAACGGTTTTCACTTCCGAGGTTTCTACCATCCTTTTAATATGTTCTAATACTTTTACTTTATCTGTAATTGTCGCATATGGATAAACTCTTGACACCAGTGTTAAATCATCATTGTAATTTCTATCCGCAAAAGCTTCATAAACAATCTCAAGTTTGTTTTCTATGGCTACTTTCTCAATAACAGAATTGTAGGGTACATAAAGTTTTATTTGCTGAAAAACAGTTTGAATTGCTTTAACAACTACTATTGCTGTTTCTTCATCAACAGCAATTAAATTATACAGAGCACCGTGGGGTTTTACATGATGAACGGTTGCTTTTTGCAATGCAGCTCTTTCTTTAAAAAGAGTCAATTGGTTTACTAAACTTTCTTCTAAGTCAGTGTTTGAAATTTCCATTATTTCTCTACCAAAATTTTCTTTATCTGGAAACGATGGATGTGCTCCTATTTTTACTTGATGTTGTAACGCTAACTGAATTACTTTATCAATAATTTCAATAGATCCTGCATGAGCGGCGCAAGAAATATTACACGAGGATATTAATGGCATTAGCAAATGCTCATTTTGTAAACCTTCACCTAAGTCACAATTTAAATCAATCATAAGAATATATTTAATCCAAAAACTTTATCTAACCCTCTCAAGCCCAATATAATGGTCGTAATCAAAATGATAATTCCCAATATATTTTGAACTTTTGAATTTACGTAATTCCCTAAAACAGCTTTTTTATTGACAACCCACAACAATACTCCAGCAATCACTGGCAATAAAATTCCGTTTGCAATTTGAGCAAATTTGATAATCTCTATGGGTTTAATTCCTAATGATGAGAAAACAACTCCCATCAATAAAATAAACATCCAAACACCTCTAAATCGTTTGGATTTCAATCCAATTTGCCAACCAAAACAACCTCTTACAACATAAGCCGCTGCTAAAGGTGCAGTAATTGCTGAAGTAATTCCTGCAGCAAACAATCCAATTCCTAAAAAGTACTTCGAGAAATCTCCATACAAAGGAGCTAAACTTTTTGCCAAATCTGAAGCATTAGAAATTTCTCCTAAAGGAATTGAAGAAGCAGAAATAATAATGGCCATAGAAACCAGACCGCCTAAAACAATTGAAATAATAGTATCTTTTCGTACAGCTTTTAGATCTTTTTCATCACTCCACTTTTCTTTGACCAACGACGCATGTAAAAACAAATTATAAGGAACCACAGTAGTTCCGATTAATCCGATAATCGTTAACAAACTTCCTTTAGGGGAAGTTGGAATAAAAGCTCCTTTTAGAATTGAGATGATATCGGGTTTTGTTATAATAGCTGTTATTAAAAAAGAAATACTCATAACTAATACAAGTGTTACTAACACTTTTTCTAAGAATTTATAATTTCCAATATACAAAAGCGCAAAAGCTATAATTCCAACAATCAGGCTTAAAAAATTTAATGAATAGTTACCTAGATCAACACGTATTTCTCCGACAATGGTTTCTAAACCTAAAATTCCTCCACTAATATTTCCAGCTTCATAAGATGCGTTTCCGATGACAATTGCTGATAAGATGAGCAACATCATAAATTTATTGATAATTGGGTTTTTTATTTCTGATTTAATCACATCAGACAATCCTCTTTGAGAAATAATCCCCAAACGTGCCGCCATTTCTTGTAAAACAATGGTTGCTACAATCGACAACACCATTGCCCATAGCAGATTGAACCCGAAATTGACTCCAGCTAAGGTGCATAAGGTTACCGTTCCTGGTCCAATAAATGCAGCGGCAACTAGCGTTCCTGGTCCAATGTTTTTAAACCAATTCTTACTCATTTGCTACTGAATTTAAAGCGTAAATTGCAAAACTTCCCAACCAATGTCCACCTTCATAACTATCTCCAACTAAATTTGGCAATGAATAATTAATATGCTCATTTGCTATATTTTTAAGATGACTGTATGCAGGTAAATCTTTTACAATATCATACAAAGCCCAAGCTCTTGAAAAATTAACACCATCCAAATGCACTAATTTACCATCGGTTCTATCGGAAACTTCACCAACTGCTAATTGATAATTGACATCTTTCAATTGTGGTAAAAACTTCTCAAACCAAGTTGTAAATTCTGATACTGATAAAACACGTTTCATAATAGCAGCCTCTTGCAAACAGGGCGATAGAAAATCGTATCCGCTAGGTTCCCATGAAATTGGGCAGTCGACATCATTTAAATAAAAGTCTTTTGCTCTTGTTGAAATCATTTTTTTTAATGGTTGATGACCAACTGTATTGGCATAATCCCAGGCAAAGGTTAATCCGAAAGCCGTATTTGGATGTTCTCCTACTCGAATCGGGTAGTTTAACTTTGGTAAGAATTCAATATATTTTTGTACTATTAAATCCGTCAGTGGTTGTAAGTTATTTTCTAATTCACGTGCAGTTGCATCATCCCAAGTATGAATTTCTTCAGCCAATTTTAACAACCAAGCCCAACCATAGGTACGTTCATAGCTCTTGTTGTGTTTTCCATAAAAATAGGCTACTTCTTTTTGAATATTTTCTTTTGAAATATTAATCAATAATTTCTTTTTAATCTCAGATGCATTTTCTAATTGAGGGAATTGTTTCAATAAGGAAACTAAACTCCAATGTCCATGAACTGAAGAATGCCAATCAAAACAGCCATAAAAAGCGGGATGCAATTCTTTAGGGGATTGTAAGTCTTCAACGCCACCGATTGTTTGACCAAGTTTATTTGGAAACTCAACTTCTACGCAATTGATAGGTAAACTAACCAATCTTTGTGCTTGTGTTAGGTTTAATATAGCTAAGGGAATTTCTCCTTTGATACTTTCTGTTTTTTCAGTTTTACAACTCATAAACAAAAGCAATAATGGCACTATCAAAAAGTTTCTCATAATAGAAATTATATCTTCTAAAAATAGAAAAAAGAATCCATAAAAAAAGCATCCGAATTGGATGCTTTTAAATAGTAGTTAATTTGATTAGAACGAATACCGTTGTGGACCACCTCTTCGGATTTCCTCATTTGCATATTCTTCAAATTGTTTAAAGTTTTTTCTAAATGCATTTGATAATTTAAATGCTGTTCTATAATACGCTTCGTCATTATTCCAAGTTGTTCTTGGACTTAAAACTGATGTTGGAACTCCAGGACAACTTCTTGGTTGTGCTACTCCAAATACAGAATGGATATGATAATCTTCATAGGTGTAATCTCCTAAGTCTCCATTTAACACAGCTGTAATCATTGCTCTGGTATATTTCAATGCCATTCTTTTTCCGACTCCATATTGACCGCCAGACCAACCTGTATTTACCAACCAAACATTCACACCCGCTTCTTTCATTTTATTACTCAACATTTCTGCATAACGTGTTGGGTGTAATGGCATAAAAGGCGCTCCAAAACATGCTGAAAAACTTGGTGTAGGTTCATTGACACCAGCTTCCGTTCCAGCTACTTTAGCTGTATACCCCGAAATGAAATGGTAAGCAGCTTGACTTGGTGTTAGTTTAGAAATTGGAGGCAATACTCCAAATGCATCCGCTGTCAAAAAGAAAATGTTCTTTGGGTTTTTACCAATAGATGGTTTTTGAATATTATCAATATGATAAATTGGATAACTAACTCTTGTGTTTTGCGTAATGGAAGTATCTGAAAAATCAATAACTCCATTTTCATCCATGATTATATTTTCAAGAATTGCTCCTTTTTTAATGGCTGCATAGATTTCTGGTTCTTTCTCTTGTGATAAGTCGATTGCTTTTGCATAACAACCTCCTTCAAAATTAAAAACCGTATTTTCATTGGTCCAACCATGCTCATCATCCCCAATTAATTTTCTGTTAGGATCTGCAGATAAGGTTGTTTTTCCTGTTCCTGATAAACCAAAGAAAATTGCTGTATCACCATCTTTACCAACATTTGCAGAACAATGCATTGGTAAGGTATTTTTAAATACGGGAAGAATAAAGTTTAGTGCAGAAAAAATTCCTTTTTTAATTTCTCCAGTATAACCCGTTCCACCAATTAAGGCTATTTTTTTAGTAAAATTTAAGATTGCAAAATTATGTTGACGAGTCCCATCAATGGCTGCATCAGCCATAAAACCAGGAGCGTTGATTACGGTCCATTCTGGAGAAAAACCTTTTAACTCTTCTTCGGTTGGACGTAAGAACATATTGTAAGCAAACATGTTACTCCAAGGATATTCATTTACTACTCGTATGTTTAGTTTGTAGTTAGGGTCTGCACAAGCATAACTATCCCTAACAAAAATTTCTTTTTCAGATAAATAAGAAACTACCTTGTCATATAATTTATCAAACTTGTCTGATTCAAAAGGGATATTGATATCGCCCCACCAAACTTCGTCTTTTGTAATATCATCTTTCACTATAAAACGATCCATAGGAGATCGCCCTGTAAATTCACCTGTGTTAATTGCAATCGCTCCTAAAGAAGATTCTTTTCCTTGCTTTTTTTCAAGTGTTTTGTGATGTAATTCATTGGAAGATAATTGATAATGAATTGTTGAATTTTTGATTCCTAGACTATTTAACGAAATCGATTTCGTATTTGTATCTATCATTTCAAATTTTTTAGTTGTATTAGATTCTATGCAAAATTAAGGATATTTTTTAGACGACCTTGCTTAGATACTTTTTTTATTCACTTTTTCTTGTTGATTACTTTTTTGAGAAAAAAGATCATCATTGTTAACCAACCAAGAATTAGTAATAAACCCCCAAATGGAGTCACAAACCAAATACTTTTTGCAGAAACGCCAAAGATGTAAATAGAGTAAATAGAACCTGAGAAGAAAACGATTCCTGTGAAAAATAAAACACTTACTCGATTTTTAAATCGATCTGAAAAATCAGCATAGGTATTTACAAAAAGCAATACCAATACGTGATAGATTTGATATCTAATTCCGGTTTCTAAACTATTCATTTCTTCAATACTCAAAACTTCTCGCAAACTATGCGTGGTAAAAGCTCCTAATATTATGGCGGTTAATCCTAATAATGTTGTGATGGTTAAGTTTTTGTTCATATCTAATTTGAAAAAGAAGCGTGAGGCTTTTCTTTTTTTTTAATTTCGTTCTACAATCAACCAAAAATAAACATAATTCTACGATGAGAAACATCTTAGTTATTGGAGCAGGGAAATCTTGTTCATATTTAACAGATTATCTTCAAAAGAAATCCGTTACAGAAAAATTACATATTACGATTGCTGATATTTCTCTAGAGAATGCTAAAAAAAGCGCGGGAAATCATCCTAATTCTGCAGCTTTAGAATTTGATGTTTTTGATGAAACTCAACGAAGACAAGAGATTCAAAAAGCTGATATTGTTGTTTCTATGTTACCCGCTAGATTTCATATTGAAGTGGCTAAAGATTGTATTACATACAATAAACACATGGTTACCGCATCTTATATTTCTGACGAAATGAAAGCATTAGATGCACAAGCAAAAGAGAAAGGGTTGGTATTTATGAACGAAATTGGCGTAGATCCAGGAATTGATCATATGAGTGCCATGCAAGTCATCGATAGAATTCGAGATAATGGAGCTAAAATTTTACTTTTTGAATCCTTTACCGGAGGATTAGTAGCTCCAGAAAGTGACACTAATTTATGGAATTATAAGTTTACATGGAATCCAAGAAATGTAGTTTTAGCAGGTCAAGGTGGAGCCGCGATGTTTATTCAAGAAGGAACTTATAAATACATTCCGTATCATAAATTATTTAGAAGAACAGAATTCTTAACCTTAAATGGGAATGGGAAATTTGAAGCCTATGCCAATAGAGATTCTTTAAAATACAGAAGTGTTTACGGATTAGAAGACATCCCTACCATGTATAGAGGAACCATTAGAAAAGTAGGTTTTTCTAGAGCTTGGAACATTTTTGTTCAATTAGGAATGACAGATGACACTTATACAATTGAAGGCTCTGAACATATGAGTTATCGTGATTTTGTAAATCTATTTTTAGCCTATTCTCCGAGTGATTCTGTAGAATTAAAATTACGTTCATATTTAAAAATAGATCAAGATGATATCATGTGGGATAAATTGGTTGAGCTTGACATTTTTAACAAAGAGAAAAAAATTGAATTAAAAAATGCCACACCCGCTCAAATGCTTCAAAAAATATTATCTGATTCTTGGACTCTTCAAGAAACCGATAAAGATATGATAGTGATGCATCATAAATTTGGTTATGAAATTAATGGAGAAAAAAGACAAATTGAAAGTAGTTTGGTCGTAAAAGGAGAGAATCAAACGTATACTGCCATGGCCAAAACAGTGGGCTTGCCTGTTGCGATTGCAACCTTAAAAATACTTAACAAAGAAATTATAACACCAGGTGTTCAAATACCGATATCTAAAGAAGTTTATACGCCTATTTTAAAAGAGTTAGAAGAATACGGAATTAAATTTACAGAAAAGAAAGTCAAATATTTAGGTTATAATCCTGAGAATGTAATTGGATAACTTCGACTTCGCTCAGTTACCCACTATCAAACTCACACTCTCTACCCAGTAAACGTTTAGAACTCTCGTCCCTTAATTAATTTAGGTGACTGAGCGTAGTCGAAGTTATCCACTATCAAACTCACACTCTCTACCCAGTAAACGTTTAGTACTCTTGTCCCTTAATTAATTTAGGTGACTGAGCGTAGTCGAAGTCACATCTTCAGATAAAAATCTCTTGTCAATTCAATATAAGCTTCTGTATACTTATGTCGAGAGCGTTCTATGATGAGTTCTTCTTCTTTTAATGGTTTGTTTTCAAAAGAGAATTCTAGTAAACTTCTTTTAACTTGAGAAGTTTCTGTACCTTTTACTCTACAGATACGATTGAGAAACAAATCATTTTCTGCAGCTAAAGAAACAAACGACTCTTCTTCTTTATATGGAATAATCACTGAAAAAATACCTGTTTCAGAAAGCAAGTTTGAAGCGCCATGAATCAATTCTTGAAAAGACAAAGCAGTAGTAAATCTCGCTGTATTTCTCGCAGAATCTTCAGTTTCAAATTCATCAGTATAAAAAGGAGGGTTAGAAATAATCAAATCATACACTTCCTCTTCTTCAATCATTTCTTTTGCAAACTCCTGAAAAGAACTGTGATAACAAAACAAACGATCTCCCCAATCAGATTGCTCAAAATTACCTACCGTTTGCTCGTATGCATTTTCATCAACTTCCACAGCATCAATTGTCATTGCATCACTACGCTGTGCTAACATTAAACCTATCAATCCAGTTCCAGACCCAATGTCTAAAATAGTATCAGGATACTGTTCTAAAGTACACCAAGCTCCTAATAAAACTCCATCAGTTCCAACTTTCATCGCAGTTTTATCTTGATGAATGGTAAATTCTTTAAAATGAAATGGAGCATTCATATATCCAACATAATTTTATTTAAGTAGCAAAACTAGGTCTTAAATCTCATATAATTCAATTTATCAAGACCTGTATGGTTTTTATATGGGTAAAACAAAAGTTTGAAAACCATAATTACTTTATTTTTATAAAAAATTATTCTAGATGAAAATTCACTACTTACTTTACTCCCTTTTAATCCTAACAACTAGCTTTTGCTATTCGCAACAAACCCCTTTAGATTTTGAATCTAGTTCACATATTTTTACTGCTTTTAACACCAATCCATTTGCAACGAGAGTGGATCCACAAGACAGCAATAATACAGTTGGTCAATTCAACAATGATGGTTCGAATGCAGATCAAGGTTTTTTTGTTGATTTAAGTCGACAAATAAATCTAGATGTAGAGAAAAACTTAACACTTTCCTTTTACGCTTTTGACCCTAACACACATGATGTTGTTATCAAATTAGAAAACGGAGCTAATCCAGATGTAGAAGTAAGAGTAACTATAACAAGTCCATCAGCAAATAGTTGGAAAGACCTAACTTTTGATTTTTCAAATGCCGAATATAGTTCAAATGGAACACCAGTGAATGCAACGGGTTCTTATAGTAGACTAACCATTTTTATTGATAAAGGAGCTACCACAGCCGGAACTTATTTATTAGATGACATCAATGATGGTTCTGTAGCTTCTGATCCTAATGAGTTAGATGTAATATATTCTGATTTAGTATGGTCAGATGAATTTAGCACTGATGGTGCTGTAGATTCTGATAATTGGTATCATCAAACATTTGGTCCAAATGGCGGACAATGGTTTAATGGCGAATTACAACATTATACAGATAGCCAAACAAACTCTTTTGTCTCAGGAGGATTTTTAAACATTGTAGCCAAGAGAGAAACAACTACACAAAATGGTGTTCAATTAGATTTTACTTCTGCAAGACTAAACTCTAAGTTTGCATTTACGTATGGACGTGTTGATATACTGGCTAAATTGCCTTTTGGTAACGGTACGTGGCCAGCTTTATGGACCTTAGGCAAAAACATTAGTGAGCCTGGTGCATATTGGCAAACCCAAGGTTTTGGAGATACTCCATGGCCAGCTTGCGGAGAGTTAGACATCATGGAACATGGTTTACACGCCACAAATGAAGTAAGTTCTGCAATTCATACAACATCAAGTTCTGGAGACACCGTAAATACGGCTACAAATATGTTAACTGATGTTGCTAATACTTTCCATAAATACTCTATGAATTGGTCTCCGAATCAAATTACTTTTTTAATAGATGATGTAGGATATTACACCTACAATAAACCTAGTTTTGTAGATAACAATAATGATGGAATAGATGATGGATGGCCTTTTAGTGTAGATCAATTTTTATTGTTAAATATTGCTATGGGTGGATTTTCAGGAACCCCAGACCCAAATTTTACTCAAAGCAGTATGGTAATAGATTATATAAGAGTGTATCAAAACACTGGTTTAAGTACTGATGATGTTTTTGCTAGTAAGTTTTCAGTGTATCCGAATCCTAGTTCAGATATCATCAATATTAGAACTGATGAAACTTTAGACAAAACTGAATTATATAATACTTTAGGGCAGTTAATTATCAATAAAAACAAGAACACCAAACAACTGAATATCAACAGTGTTAAACCTGGCATCTATTTATTGAAAATTTATTCCAATAATAATATAGTGACGAAAAAAGTAATTATTGAGTAAACTCTGAAAGTCGCATTTATAAATTATTTGAATATAAAATCCGCAACGTTTGTTGCGGATTTTATATTTTATTTTGAAAAGAGGAAGGGGATTAACTCCGTTGATCCCAGAATAGAATCTGGAACAAGCATAAAAACCAACACAAGCTAGCGCTTATTGTTTTTTCATTTTCGAAATCTTACAAGAGTAAACTCTTGACGATTTCTCAAATGAAAAAACCACGACAAATGTCGTGGTTTTTTTTTGCAGAGAGGAAGGGATTCGAACCCTCGATACCCTTGAGAGGTATACACACTTTCCAGGCGTGCGCCTTCGACCACTCGGCCACCTCTCTAGTTCAAATACAAATCAATTAACCCTTCAGGGGTCTCTACATGTACTTGTTTCTTTTTTCTGTCTATCTTTTTAATAAAATCATCTATCATTGGTATAAAAATCTCTACATCACCTTTCTCTATCTCAAACATAGGTTGTGCAGCTTTGTCATTAATATACACCAACACACCAACGTCTCCGTGAACTGCATCAATTATAGTAAAACCAATAATTTCATGAAAATAGAATTGATCACCTTGTAACTTGGGTAATAAATCTAATGGAAGATAAATTCCGGCTTTCATAATAAAATCTGCCTCTTCCTCGGTATTTACCCCATCAAAATGAACACGCAACATGGTACTTCTACTCAAAGAACTTTTTTTAAT
>OLII01000667.1_pt1 | contig 12747 bp, 11 predicted proteins | sample 1609481 | NCBI WGS metagenome assembly OLII01 (sample SAMN05416859, study PRJEB24817) | seawater metagenome | isolation source: Sea water | place: Canada:Atlantic | collected 2013-11
CGAGATCTAGTACGGTCTCGTGGGCTCGGAGATGTGTATAAGAGACAGGTAATCCGCCATCGTCAGGGCGAGCTGTGGCTGTCGGCGCGCATCATCGAGACCGAAGCCTATTACGTCACCGACAAGGGCAGCCACGCCTCGCTGGGCTACACCGAAAAACGCAAGGCCCTGTTCCTCGACGGCGGCCACATCTACATGTACTACGCCCGTGGCGGTGATTCGCTCAACTTCAGCGCCCACGGCCCCGGCAACGCGGTGCTGATCAAGTCGGCCTACCCCTGGGTGGATGCCGTCAGCGACCACAACAGCCTGGCGCAGATGCAGCTGAACAACCCCGACGCCAGCGGCCAGCCGCGCGCCGACCAGCGCCTGTGTGCCGGCCAGACCCTGCTGTGCAAGGCCCTGGGGCTGAAAGTCCCGCACTGGGACGCCCAGCGCTTCGACCCCGAGCGGCTGTTCGTCGAAGACTGCGGCATAACCGTGAAACACATTATTCAGACCACACGCCTGGGCATTCCCCAAGGGCGCGACGAACATCTGCCCTACCGTTTCGTCGACGCCGACTTCGCCGCGCACTGCACCCGGAACCCACTGCGCCGTGGGCAAGTCGAAGGCCGCGACTATTTCTTACTGACACAAGGAAACTGACACCATGGGCCCATGGCTCGACAGCCTGACCGGCTGGCTGACCGCGAACCCGCAATGGCTCGGCCTGGCAATCTTCATCGTGGCCTGCGTCGAATGCCTGGCCATCGCCGGGCTCATCGTGCCCGGCACCATCCTGCTGTTCGCCGTGGCGGTTCTCGCCGGCAGCGGCGCACTGGGCCTGAGCGAAACCCTGCTGCTGGGCTTTCTGGGCGGGCTGCTGGGCGACGCGATTTCCTACACCCTGGGCCGGCGCTTCCACCAGAACATCCGGCGCCTGCCGCTGCTGCGCCACCACCCCGAATGGATCGGCAGCGCCGAGAGCTACTTCCAGCGCTATGGCATCGCCAGCCTGCTGGTGGGGCGCTTCATCGGCCCGCTGCGGCCGATGCTGCCGATGGTGGCGGGCATGTTCGACATGCCCTTGCCACGCTTCATCGCCGTCAGCCTGTTGGCAGGTGCCGGCTGGGCGGTGGCCTACCTGCTGCCCGGCTGGGCCACCGGCGCGGCCATGCGCCTGCCGCTGCCCGAAGGGTTCTGGACCGAAGCAGGCATCATCGCCGCCGGCCTCGCACTGCTGATCGGCCTGAGCATCAGCACCAGCCTGCGCAGCAAGCGCTACGGCACACGGCTGATCGCCGGCCTGAGCCTGGTAATGCTGGCTGCGGTGTTCATCGGCTGGCCGTACCTGAACGATTTCGACCAGGGCCTGATGACCCTGGTGCAGGAACACCGCCGCGCCACGCTGGACGGCACCATCGTACTGATCACCCGCCTGGGCGACTTCCGTACGCAGTTCGTGGTGGGCGGTGTGCTCACCGGCCTGCTGCTGCTGAGCCGGCAGTGGCGCCCGGCGATCTTCGCCGCCTGCACGCTGATGGGCACGGCGCTGGCCAACGGCACACTCAAGTGGCTGTTCGCCCGCGCGCGCCCCGAAGTGCTCAGCGACCCGCTGACCTCCTACAGCATGCCCAGTGGCCACAGTTCGGCGTCATTCGCGTTCTTTCTGACGCTGGCGGTGCTGGCCGGTCGTGGCCAGCCGCCACGCATGCGCCTGACCTGGATTCTGCTGGGGTGCCTGCCGGCGATGTCGATTGCCCTGTCCAGGGTCTACCTGGGTGCACACTGGCCCACCGACATCCTCGCCGGCTCGCTGCTGGCCTGCTGCGTGTGCGCCGCCAGCCTGAGCCTGGTGCAGCACCGCGAGCCGCTCGGCGCCATGCCGCTCAAGGTGTGGTGGCTGATCCTGCCGGCCTGCGCCGGCACCCTGGCGTTCTTCGCCCTGCATGCCTTGCCCCATGCCCTGCTGCGCTACCAGTACTGAGACCTAGGCGAACAACTCGCCCTGCAGCCGCTCGAGCAGCGCCTGGATCGCGTCCAGGCGCTGGCGGGGTGAATCGATGGCCAGCAGGTCGAGCTTGTCTTCATCCTCGAAGGGCAGCAGGTAGGCCAGCTGGTTGGCCAGTGCCTGCTGGCCGATGACCTCGACCGGCATGTCCAGTGCCGCCACCATCGGGTGCTCGCCCAGCGCGCCGAGCAAGGCCAGCAGGTCGTGATCGTCCTCCTCCAGGGGGGCGTCGGGCTGTTCGCTGCGCCAGTTCACGTCGGCCAGCAGCAGTTGGTCCTTCTGCACCTCGTAGGGGCCGACATCGAAGCGCCGCACACCCTCGACGCGAATGCCCAGCAGGCCGTTGTCCTGCTGCTGGAAGTCGCGTATCAACGCCTCGCAGCCGATTGTCGCGAACCCCGACGGGGCATTGCCCACCTGCTCGCCTTCGAGGATGCACACCACGCCGAACCCGCCGCCCTGCTTCATGCAGCGGCCGATCATGTCCAGGTAACGCGCCTCGAAGATCTGCAGGTCGAGCTTGCAGCCGGGGAACAGCACGGTATTGAGTGGAAACAGGGGCAATGTCATCGAATATCCTCAGGCAACCAGGCTGACCGCCAACGGCAGGAACACCGCCGTGACCACTCCCATCAGGCTCATGCCCAGGGCCGCGAAGGCCCCGGTTTCCTCGCTTTCTTCCAACGCCACCGCCGTGCCCACCGCGTGCGCACTGATGCCCAGTGCCATGCCGCGGGCTTCCGGGCTGCTCACCCCGCAGGCCGACAGCAGGGCCGGGCCGAAGATCGCCCCGATCACACCGGTGATCAGCACGAACACTGCCGCCAGCGCCGCCACCCCGCCGATCTGCTCGGCCACCAGCATCGCAATCGGCGAAGTCACCGACTTGGGCGCCATGGTCATCAGGATCATGTGTTCGGCACCGAACCACCAGCCCAGCAACAGGCAGGCACAGGTCGCGACCAGGCCGCCGATTACCAGCGTAGTCAAGGTCGGCCACAACAGCTGGCGAATACGCCGCAGGTTCAGGTAGAGCGGGACCGCCAGGGCCACGGTGGCCGGGCCCAGCAGGATGTTCATGATTTCGGTGCTCTTGCGGTACTCGGCGTAGGACACGCCGCACGTCACCAGTACACCGATCACCACCAGCATCGATACCAGTACCGGCTGCAGGAAGATCCAGCGGGTCTTGTCGTAGGCCGCCAACACCAGCTGATAGGCCCCCAGGGTAATACCGATGCCGAACAACGGGTGGTGGATGACCGCATCGAGGGCGCCGTGCCAGTCCAGGCTCATGGCTTTTCCTCACGACGGGCCTGACGGGCAATCATCTTCTGCATGAGCACGCCACAGAACGCCAGGGCGATCAGCACCGACAGCACCAGCGAACCGACGATGGCCCAGAAGTCGGCAGCAATGTCGGCGGCGTACACCATCACCCCCACCGCCGGCGGCACCAGCAGCAACGGCAGGTAGCGCAGCAGGCTGCTGGCCGCCTCGCTCAACGGCGCACTGACCTCGCCGCGCAGCATCAGGTACGCCAGCAACAGCACCAGCCCGATGATCGGCCCCGGCAGCATCGACAGAAACAGGTGATTGATCGCCGTCCCCAGCAACTGGAACAGCACGAGCCACGTCAAACCACGCAACAACATTGCACTTCTCCCTCAGGCCTGGCGGCCATTATAAGCACGCTAACGACTGGTCTATACCCCGATATTCGCTGAAACAACGGTGACTTGACCGCATCCGGTCGGCGTGCTGATCTTAAGCAGTCGAACCTGTAGCAGTCACAACAAAATCAAAGACAACCAGGAGAGTCGCAATGCCCTATGTACCCGTTGCAGAGCTGGCGCAGTACGTTGGAAAGGAACTGGGACGTTCCGAGTGGCTGACCATCGACCAGGAGCGCATCAACCTGTTCGCCGAGGCTACCGGCGACTTCCAGTTCATTCATGTAGACCCGGTGAAGGCGGCAAAAACGCCATTTGGCAGCACCATTGCCCACGGTTTTCTCACCCTTTCGCTGATTCCCAAGCTGATGGAAGACATCCTCGTGCTGCCCGAGGGGCTGAAGATGGTCGTCAACTATGGCCTGGACAGCGTGCGCTTCATCCAGCCGGTGAAGGTCGGTTCGCGGGTTCGTCTCAAGGTCGACCTGAGCGAGGCCATCGAGAAGAAACCGGGCCAGTGGCTGCTCAAGGCCACCACCACCCTGGAAATCGAAGGCCAGGACAAACCCGCCTATATCGCCGAGCCGCTGTCGCTCTGCTTCGTCTGACCCGCCCAAGGTGAAACAGCTGCCAGCGGCTGTTTCACCCGCGACAAACTGCGGCATACTCGGGGCCTGACTTGCCCGGACCCCGCCATGCGCCCATTCGTACCCCTTGCCCTGACCCTGCTGCTCGCCGCCTGTGGCGACGGTGAACCGCTGTCACCGCCCGACGCCCGCCTGCCCGATGGCGGCCGCTACCGTGGCGACGTGGTCAATGGCCTGCTGCAGGGCCCGGGGCGCATCGACTACCCCAACGGCAGCTGGTATGCCGGCAACTTCCAGCAGGGCCAGTGGCAGGGCCGCGGCGAATGGCACGGCAGCAATGGCGAGGTGTACCGCGGCGAGTTCCAGCAGGGTCTGTTTCACGGCCAGGGCGAGCTGACCACCCCGGGCAGCCACTACAGCGGCGGCTTCAAGCTTGGCCGGCGTGACGGCGAAGGCACCCTCAGGGAAGGCCAGGTGCAGTATCGCGGGCAGTTCAAGGACGACCAGTACAACGGCGCCGGCGAACTGACCCTGGCCGACGGCAGCCAGTACCAGGGCCTGTTCGCCAAGGGCAAACCCCACGGCGAAGGCATCCGCAGCGATGCCAGTGGCAACCAGTTCAGCGGGCGCTTCGTCGACGGCCAGTTGCAGGGCAGCGGCACCTTCAACAGCGCCGAAGGCGACCAGTACATCGGCGAATTCAAGGACAACCACCTGCAAGGTCGCGGCCGTTACGAAAACGCCGATGGCGACGTTTGGATCGGCCAGTTCCGCGACGGCTCGCTGACCGGCAAGGGCGAGCTGTTCGGCAGCGACGCCAGCCACTACAAGGGCGAGTTTCGCGACTGGCGCTTCGCCGGCCAGGGCCGTCTGCAATTGCCCGACGGCAGCCTGTACGTCGGCGGTTTCGAAAACGACACCTACCAGGGCAAAGGCCGGCTGACGCAGGTCGACGGCAGTGTCGAAAGCGGCCACTGGGTAAACGGCCTGCGCGTGCGCGACGAACACGGGCGCCTGTTGCCCGACCCCCTGGAGCTGGCCCTGCTCAAGCAGGGCACCCTGCTCGACAAGGCGCTGGCCCAGGTACCGGCCTCCACCCCGGCCATCGAACTGTACAGCCTGGCCCTGGCCGGCGATGGCAACCAGAGCGTGTTCATGCGCGAGGCCGACTACGTCAGCGACATGCTCAAGACCCGTTTCGGTGCCACTGGCCAGGTCGCCCTGGTCAACCACCGCGACCACATGGCCGACCGCCCCCTGGCCACCCGCGAGAACCTGGCGCGGGCCGCACGCACCCTGGCCGAGCGCAGCGGCCCCGAAGACCTGGTGTTCATCTACCTGACCAGCCACGGCAGCCACGAACATGAACTGGTGCTGGATCTGCCGCGCCTGCAACTGGCCGACCTGCCCGCCGATGAACTCTCGGCCGCGCTTGCCCCACTAAAGGAACGTGACAAGATAATCGTGATCTCTGCGTGCTACTCGGGGGGTTACATCGATTCACTCAAGGACGACAAGACCTTGATCATGACCGCATCGCGTGCCGACCGGGTGTCATTCGGCTGCTCCGAAGAGGCCGACTTCACCTATTTCGGCGAAGCACTGTTCGCCCGGGCACTGAACCAGACCGACGACCTGCAGCAGGCCTTCGAACTGGCCAAGACCACGGTGCAGCAGCGCGAGCAGGCCGATGGCTTCGAGGCTTCCGAACCTCAGCTGTGGGCGCCGCAACGGGTGCTGCAGCACTGGCAGAAGCTGCGCCAGCAACAGGCACGAAAAGCACTGCAAAGTGCCGATGCGGTACAAGCAGAAAATACAAGCAGCCACTAAGCTGACTGTATCAAGGGAGAGACATCATGTACCTGACGCCTCAGCACATCCTGATTGCCGGAGCCACCGGGCTGACTGGTGAGCATTTGCTGGATCGGCTGCTCAACGAGCCAACCGTGAGCCGTGTGCTGGCCCCCACGCGCCGGCCGCTGGCCGAACACCCGCACCTGGAGAACCCGGTCGGCGACCCGGCGGTGTTCCTGCCGCAGTTGAGCGGCCGCGTGGACATCGCCTTCTGCTGCCTGGGCACCACCATCAAACAGGCAGGTTCGGAAACGGCGTTTCGCGCCGTCGACCTGGACATGGTGGTGGCGTTCAGCAAGCGAGCGCGGGAAATGGGTGCACGGCACCTGCTGGTGGTCAGCGCGATTGGTGCCGACCCCAAGTCGTCGGTGTTCTACAACCGGGTCAAGGGCGAGATGGAACAGGCACTCATGGCGCAGGACTGGCCGCAATTGACCATCGCGCGGCCGTCGGTACTGCTGGGCGAGCGTATCGAGCCTCGGCTCGGTGAACAGTTTGCCGGGCCGTTGTCGCGGCTGCTGCCGGGCAAGTACCGCGGCATCGAAGCCTGCCAACTGGCGCGGGCGCTGTGGCGCCTGGCGCTGGAAGAGCAGGACGGGGTCCGGACCGTGGAGTCCGATGAACTGCGTAGATTGGGTAAGTAATTCAAAGGCCTCATCGTGGGTCGAGCCCCTTGTGGGAGCGGGCTCGACCCGCGATGAGGCCGCTGGCTACAACCCGCCGGTAGCCTGAAACCCCACCCCCAGCACCGTCAGCACCGACAACGGCAGCAACACCGTATCGAGCAGTGCACTGCCCGGCAGGTCCAGCCCCGGGTACGCCGGTGCCGGCGCGCCAAAACGGTCTTCAGGGCAGCAACCGCCCTGCAGCGCATACAGATCCAGCCGCGTACCCGAATACACCACCGGTGCCCCCGGCTTGGCCGCATCCAGCGTGCGCACCGTGGCGCAGCCGCTGCTCAGTGCCAGCACCGCCAGGCCTGCCACCAGCAGCGCCTTCACTCCTCGCCGCCAACATGGTGCTCGCCCCAGCGCGGCAGCATGTCCTGCGGAACATCCAGCAGGTTGAGAATCCGCGCCACCACAAAGTCCACCAGGTCGTCGATGGTCTGCGGTTGGTGATAGAAGCCCGGCGAGGCCGGCAATATCACCGCGCCCATCTGCGACAGCTTGAGCATGTTCTCCAGGTGGATGGTCGAGAAAGGCGCCTCGCGCGGCACCAGAATCAACTGCCGACGCTCCTTCAGGGTCACGTCCGCGGCCCGCTCGATCAGGTTGTTGCAGGCCCCGGTGGCGATTGCCGACAGCGTGCCGGTGGAACAGGGCACCACCACCATCGCTGCCGGCGCCCCGGAGCCCGAGGCCACCGGCGACATCCAGTCCTCGCGCCCGTATACCCGGATCTGCCCGGCCGCAGCGCCGGTGTACTCGGTCAGAAACGCCTGGATCGACTGCGGCTTGGCCGGCAACACCACGTCGGTCTCGGTCGACATCACCAGTTGCGCAGCCTTGGAGATCAGAAAATGCACCTCGCGGTCTTCACGCACCAGGCAATCGAGCAGGCGCAACCCGTACTGCGCCCCGGAGGCACCGGTCATGGCCAGCGTGATGCGCTCCGGGCCGCTCATCGCAGTGCCTCGGCCAGCTTGCCGTGCAGCCCGCCAAAGCCGCCGTTGCTCATGATCACCACCTGGGTGCCCGGCGCGGCCTGGCTTTTGACCCGCTCGATGATCGCCTCGAGACTGTCGGCGACAATCGACGGCACCGTGCACTCGGCGGCGGTGGCGGCCAGGTCCCAGCCCAGATTGGGCGGTGCATACCAGATCACCTGGTCGGCATCGCACACGCTCTGGGGCAGGCCATCACGGTGGGCGCCCAGCTTCATGGAGTTGGAGCGCGGCTCGATCACCGCGATCAACGGAGCGTCGCCGATGCGCTTGCGCAGCCCATCGAGGGTGGTGGCAATGGCGGTCGGATGGTGGGCAAAGTCATCATAGATGGTCACGCCCTGGACTTCAGCGACCTTTTCCATGCGCCGCTTGACGCTCTTGAACGCGCTCAAGGCGGCAATCCCGATGGCCGGCACCACGCCCACATGGCGGGCAGCGGCCAGGGTGGCCAGGGCGTTGGCCACGTTGTGCTGGCCGGTCAGCTCCCACTCCACCACGCCCTGGGCTTGGCCTTCAAAACTGACTTCGAAGCGCGATCCGTCGGCGCTGAGCAGTTTCACCTGCCACTGGCCACCGGCGCCGGTGGTCTGCACCGGGGTCCAGCAGCCCATCTCGATCACCTTCTGCAGGGCCGGCTCGGTGGTGGGGTGAATGACCAGGCCTTCGCTCGGGATGGTGCGCACCAGATGGTGGAACTGGCGCTCGATGGCAGCCAGATCAGGGAAGATGTCTGCGTGATCGAACTCGAGGTTGTTCAAAATGGCGGTGCGCGGACGGTAGTGCACGAACTTGGAACGCTTGTCGAAGAACGCGCTGTCGTACTCGTCGGCCTCGACCACGAAGAACGGCGTGGCGCCCAGGCGCGCCGACACCGAGAAGTTCTGCGGCACACCGCCGATCAGAAAGCCCGAGCTCATCCCGGCATGCTCCAGCACCCAGGCCAGCATGCTGCTGGTGGTGGTCTTGCCGTGGGTGCCGGCCACGGCCAGTACCCAGCGGCCCTGCAGCACGTGGTCAGCCAGCCACTGCGGGCCCGACACGTAGGGCAGGCCCTTGTTCAGCACGTACTCCACCGCCGGGTTGCCCCGCGACAGTGCGTTGCCGATCACCACCAGGTCGGGGGCCGGCTCCAGCTGGGCGGCGTCATAGCCTTGATGCAGCTCGATGCCCTGGGCCTGGAGCTGGGTGCTCATGGGGGGATAGACGTTGGCGTCGGAGCCGGTGACGCGGTGGCCAAGCTCCTTGGCCAGCACCGCCAGCGAGCCCATGAAAGTACCGCAGATACCGAGAATATGAATGTGCATGGTCGACCTCACGAAACGTGGAGGCAGGGTAGCTTAGGGTGGGAAAAATCGCATCCTGAGTTTGCCTAGGCGCCCCGTGCAATCCCGTGCTTGCGCAGCTTGCGGTACAGCGTATTGCGGCTGACCCCCAGTTGCGCCGCCACCTGGGTCATGTGCCAGCGCTTGTGCTCCAGCGCCTGCAGCAGCGCGGCCCGCTCGGCGTCGTCCAGCGGGTGTTCGGCCTGCGGCCTGGCAACCTTGGGCTCGAGCGCTGCCGGGGGCTGGCGCACTACCGGCGGCAGGTCGTCGAATGCGATGCGGCCATCCTCGCACAGGGCCACCAGGGTACGCAGCACATTGCGCAACTGGCGCACGTTGCCGGGCCAGGCAAATTCCAGCAGCGCCCGGCGTGCCGACGGCTCTAGCCGCACAGGTTGGCCCGCGGCTTCCTCGGCCAGGACAAAGTCGAGCAACTGCGCTTTGTCGCTGCGCTCACGCAATGCCGGCAGGGCGACCTCCAGACCATTGAGGCGGTAATACAGGTCTTCGCGAAAGCTGCCGGCCTCGACCCGGCCCAGCAGGTCACGGTGGGTGGCACTGATGATGCGCACATCCACCGCCTGCGGCTCGCCGCCGATCGGTACCACCTGGCGCTCCTCGAGCACCCGCAGCAGGCGCGTCTGCAGGGCCAGCGGCATGTCGCCGATCTCGTCCAGCAGCAAGGTGCCGCCGTCGGCCTGTTGCAGCTTGCCGCGCATGCCCTCCTTGCGCGCCCCGGTAAAGCTGCCGCCGCGATAGCCGAACAGCTCGCTCTCGATCAGGCTCTCCGGGATCGACGCACAGTTGAGCGCGACGAACGGTTTGCCCGCGCGCTGGCTGGCCTGGTGCACGGCCTTGGCGAAGGCCTCCTTGCCACACCCGGTTTCGCCGTTGAGCAGCAGCGGCACGTCGCGCTCGAACACCCGCAGCGCACGCCGAAAATCCTGTTGCAGTGCCGGGTCGACCAGGCAGATGCGTTGTGCCGGCATTGGCGTGCTGGTGGCAGACGGTGCAAGCGGTGGCGCCACCGCACGGGCCTGGCCGCGCAGGCTGGCGAACAGCACACGGCCATCGCGGGTACGCAGCGGCCAGCTGGTGCTGGCGGCCGCCGTGGCACGCCCGAGCAGTTCATCCAGCGCGCAGTCGAAAAACGCCTCCACTGGCTGGCCGAGCAGCCCACCGCGTGCCGTTGCCAGCAGGTTCAGCGCACTCTGGTTGACCGCACAGATACGCCCCTCGCCATCGAACGCCAGCAGCCCCTCGCTGAACAGCCCGACCGATTCGGCCTGCAGGTGAAAGCGCAACAGCCAGTGGTGTTCGAAATGGCGCAGGAAGTAGCAGCTCTCGATCATCTTGGCCGAGAGGTTGACGAGCGCCATGGTGTGGAACTGGCTCTGGCGCGACATGTCGGGGCGCGCCGACGACACGTCGAGCACTGCCAGCAGCTCGCCCTGCGGATCGAACACCGGGCTGGCCGAGCACGTCAGCCCGGTATGGCGCCCGCGAAAGTGTTCATCCTGGTGAATGGTCAGGGCCTGGCGCTCGACCAGGCAGGTGCCGATACCGTTGGTGCCTTCGCAGGCCTCGCTCCAGTCGGCGCCCAGCCAGAGCCCGGCGCGCTCGAAGATGCGCCGCTCGGTGGGTGCGGTGACGCAGTTGAGGATCACCCCGCGCGCATCGGTCAGCAGAACCGCGTGCCCGGCGCCGCAGAGTTGCTGGTGCAGGCTGTTCATCTCGTTGCCGGCGATCTGCAGCACCTGCTGCAGGCGCTCACGGCTCTCCAGCAGCCGCCCGTGCTCGAGCACGGTGGGCCCAACGCTCTGGGCCGGGTCGAGGTGGTAGTCCTCCAGGCAGCGCAGCCAGGAACGGGCGATCGACGGGTCGCTGCCCGGCCCCTGCAACAACGCCTTGCCCTGGGTGACGGTGAGCACTTGCCGGGCGTGCCGGCTCAGATGATTGCTCTGCACTTTTTATTGTTCTCCGCACACGAGATGAACCCAGCATCCTCCTGCCGCCAGTGCATTGCAATGGTGGCGGGACCGTCGGGTCACGTTGTGTGCCACAACGGGTACAGAGTGTCACCCAGGCTGTGCCGGGGCTGGCACACAGCGCCTGCGGGGCGCCCTCCGCGCCTCGCCAAGCCCTTGATTTCACTAGGCCACCGGGCAGTGGCCCGTGCCTTGCACTACGCTTTACATCCTCCCTACAAGCACAATAGCCAGGAGACACACCATGCGTTACGCACATCCCGGTACCGACGGCGCGATCGTTTCCTTCAAGAGCCGCTACGGCAACTACATCAACGGCGAGTTCGTGCCACCGGTCAAAGGCGAGTACTTCACCAACACCTCGCCGGTCAACGGCCAGCCGATTGCCGAGTTCCCACGCTCCAGTGCCGAAGACATCGACAAGGCGCTGGACGCCGCCCATGCGGCCGCCGATGCCTGGGGCACCACCTCGGTGCAGGCACGCTCGCTGATCCTGCTGAAAATCGCCGACCGCATCGAGCAGAACCTCGAACTGCTGGCCATCACCGAAACCTGGGACAACGGCAAGGCGGTGCGCGAAACACTCAACGCCGACATCCCGCTGGCCGCCGATCACTTTCGCTACTTCGCCGGCTGCCTGCGCGCCCAGGAAGGCAGCGCCGCTGAAATCGACGGCAACACCGTGGCCTATCACATCCACGAACCGCTGGGCGTGGTCGGGCAGATCATCCCGTGGAACTTCCCGATCCTGATGGCCGCTTGGAAGCTCGCCCCGGCCCTGGCCGCCGGCAACTGCGTGGTGCTCAAGCCGGCCGAACAGACCCCGCTGGGCATCAGCGTGCTGCTCGAAGTGATCGGCGACCTGCTGCCACCGGGCGTGCTCAACGTGGTGCAGGGCTATGGCCGTGAAGCCGGCGAAGCGCTGGCCACCAGCAAGCGCATCGCCAAGATCGCCTTCACCGGCTCCACCCCGGTGGGTTCGCACATCATGAAATGCGCTGCCGAGAACATCATCCCCAGCACAGTGGAGCTGGGCGGCAAGTCGCCGAACATCTTCTTCGAAGACATCATGCAGGCCGAGCAGAGCTTCATCGAGAAGGCCGCCGAAGGCCTGGTGCTGGCGTTCTTCAACCAGGGCGAGGTGTGCACCTGCCCGTCGCGCGCACTGGTGCAGGAATCGATCTACCCGGCGTTCATGCAGGAGGTGATGAAGAAGATCAAGCAGATCAAGCGTGGCGACCCGCTGGACACCGACACCATGGTCGGCGCCCAGGCCTCCGAGCAGCAGTTCGACAAGATTCTCTCGTACCTGGAAATCGCCGAGAAGGAAGGCGCCGAACTGCTCACGGGCGGCAAGGTGGAAAAACTCGAGGGCAACCTGTCGACCGGTTACTACATCCAGCCGACCCTGCTCAAGGGCACCAACAAGATGCGCGTGTTCCAGGAAGAGATCTTCGGCCCGGTGGTCAGCATCACCACCTTCAAGGACGAAGCCGAGGCCCTGGCCATTGCCAACGACACCGAATTCGGCCTGGGCGCCGGTGTATGGACCCGCGACATCAACCGCGCCTATCGCATGGGCCGCGGCATCAAGGCTGGCCGCGTATGGACCAACTGCTACCACCTGTACCCGGCGCACGCCGCGTTCGGCGGGTACAAGA